>ERZ791603.2283-NODE-2283-length-12473-cov-4.815671_pt1 | contig 12473 bp, 10 predicted proteins | sample MGYA00509966_ERZ791603 | MGnify/ENA primary metagenome ERZ791603 (study PRJEB30046, sample SAMN00791931) | human gut metagenome | study: EMG produced TPA metagenomics assembly of the A metagenome-wide association study of gut microbiota in type 2...
TCGAACAAAGACAGTTTCTGCCGAAAAAGAGCACAAAATGTTTTGCGATCGCGAAGGAGTATTCTTTATGCGGCAAATCAATTGATGCGGTTGATTCGGCCGCGAACGCGAGCCTGTGGACTGAAAAGTTTTTTAAATCTCATGCTATGAGGTTTCGACAGGGTAATTTTGTGCCGAATATCGGAAACACGGAAGTATTGCATCGGTGTATTGCATCGGTGTATTGCATCGGTGTATTGCATCGGTGTATTGCATCGGTGTGAATGCAGTTCCTGCTCAGCTTAATGTTTCTGCCGTTCGATGTGCCGTGAAACTCGTAACGTGAATCAAAACACCGAGAATATGTACAGATGTGAAATATTTGATGTGGATTTCGCGTTTTTATTGCATTATCTGTGAGGAGGATGAATTAATGGTGAAGATAAAGATTAAGAGCAACCCGTATCATAAAAAGACGGAATTCAAGACATGGGATGAGGCTTTGGATGAGTGGATAAGTATTGATGTTATTACATGTCCCAACAGCCCTCTGCTAAAAAATGACTTTGCGGTTGGTTTCTTCCCGTTTAAGGTCAAACAAATTGTTGATGCAATTATCGGCGCATATTATGCAGGTTCTGAAAAGGTTGAGATTGTGTTCGAGGGGACCGACGACGAATATCATGAGCTTGAATCTGTTTGCAGCGACAATGAATACTCGGACCGAGCGAAACTGAGCAGATCTCCGATATGTCTTGAAAATGCCCGTGATATCCTCCATGACGTTATTGATGTTTTCAAAGAACTCGCTCCCCTTGTTTCCGAAAGCGTTTCAGACAAAAGCAAAATTCAGAGAGAACTGGATAAATTCTCCGATGCATCCAATGACATTATACCAATTTGCGTAATAGGCAATTACAGCTCCGGAAAGTCCACTTTTATTAACGCATTGGTAGGATATGAACTGCTGCCGAGCAGCGATGAACCAACCACGGCTAAGATTTATAAAATTGCGCAATCGGATCAGAGTGACAGAGCAGTGGTAAAATTCGAATTTGACGGCAGGAGTGTTCGAATCCGATTCTCTGCAGAGAGCTATAAATTTCTTACTGACAGTCACGACAATCCGCTGGCAGAACATTTGAACAGCGTTTTGAATGAAATTGAGCGTGAGAGCATTCCGTTAAAGCTGCATCGCGTTCTAAGTGTTATAAATGCATATGCCAACCGGACAGCAGGAGAAGAAATTTCCGATCTGATCGAAATTGATGCTCCGTTTGATGATGACGGAAATTGGGACATTAAGAAGAGGTTTGTGATTTTCGATACTCCCGGATCGAACTCCGCATCAAACCTGAATCATTACCATGTGTTAAAAAAAGCGATGGAGGATTTGTCGAACGGCTTGCCGATTTTTGTTTCGGAATTTAATACTCTGGACAGCACCGATAACGATAAACTGTATCAGGCAATTAACAATATGAAGGAGCTTGATAATCGCTTTACCATGATTGTTGTAAATAAGGCTGATGCTGCATCGCTCAAAAAGGACGGTTTTAACGAAGATGATCAGGATCGTATTCTGAGTCTTGCAATACCGAGACAAATGTATGCAGGCGGTTTGTATTTTGTGTCATCCATCATGGGTTTGGGAGCAAAGAACGACCAGAGATTTATTGATGATCACAATGCAGAGATTTTTGAGGATCAGTACAACAAATACTCCAATCCGTCATCTCGCTTCTATAAACAGTTGTATCGTTACAACATTATGCCTGAGCAAATCAAACGCCGCTATAATGAACGCTGCGCCGAACATAAAAACCTGGTGTATGCAAACAGTGGGTTGTACAGTGTTGAGCAGGCTGTCAGTTCATTTGCAGACGTTTTTTCGCCTTACAATAAGTGCCAGCAATCCCGGCTGTTTTTAGACCGTGTTATTCGAATCACATCGGAAGAAATTGCCGCTGCAACCAGAAAGCGTGAAGAATACCGCGAGCGCGTTCATGTAAATCTTGAAAAAGAAAAACAAGCTTTAATCGCTGAAATTCAACAGCAAAGTCAGGAAATGAAAGCAGGGTTTTTGCAAAACTATGCGGGGCACATGGCTCAGTATGTTGATGAAGTCAATGTTGCGGTTGATGCGGCGACACTAAAGGAGAAGGAAGAAGAATTTCTTCGCATAAATGCCGATTCAAAAGCTGTGGAGGAACGCAAAAATAAGTTGCGTGACTCCAGGAGATCCCTTGGGGCCAACTTCCTTAAATATTTTTCAAACATGCCTAAGGAAGGAGTCTTTCCGTCCATTAAAAAAGCCGGAAAGCGCGTTTTCGAGGATGCGAAAGCTATTCGTGACAATGAAGCAGAATTGCGTGAAACCCGTAAAGAAGTTGACCGCATTTCCTCCGATGAACTTATGAATGCCGTGAAGGATTTATTTACAGCCTATGTCACACAGGCGCAAACGCTTCTTGAGGAGCAGTCCCGGGCATATTGGGAAAACAAAACATCCTGCTTCAAAGATGCAATGGCAAAAATCGTGACGCAATCCTCAGCACTGAACGAGAAAGAGCGCAGTGAGCTTGCAGGCATTATCATTCAGTATCAGGCATTGGCTTTCGAGAATCATGCGGAATCGATTTTCGAGAAAGCGGCGTTCGTTTACAAATTTTTCGGCGACACAAACCGCATTAATATCGACAAGCTGACCAAACGTTTCAACAGCGAGCTGCGGTTGATGGTTCAGCAAATCTATAACTCATTTGAAAGCAGCCATGCAAACAGCTTTGACGAATGGATGAACAATTTACTCGATACTGTAATCGAGAATATTGTTGAATTCAGTCCGCAGCTTTATAACCAAGCTGAAATAATAAGAGAGGAAACGGAACGAATTGCGGAACTTGAATCAAGAAAGCTGAAACTTCGGGAGTACTCGGAGCAAATTCGAAGGATGATGGACTGGAAAGAATATTGATTCGTTCAAAGTTAACTAAGACTATTTTCACAGAAAGCGAGATTGAATAATGAATGCGAAAAGTTTACTTTCCAGAGCCGGCGGCAAAGTGGCCGACGGTATTTCAAAGCTGTCTTCATTGAGCCCGGAACAGCTGCAAAAGGTTCAACAGCAAAGAGATGCGTATCTCTCTCAAATGCCGGACCCGACGGACAGCAGCGCAGAGGAGTTGACAGAACGGCTTCTTGCGGCAAACAGCATTGAAATTTATAAATCGTATCTTACCCAGCTCAAGGAATTGTATGTTCCAATCGAGAGAGAGCTTGAATACGGTACAAGTTTTGATACGGCGCGGAACATTCGTTTTTTTAATATAACCAAGTGGGTGACCGACAAAAACGAAAACAGCATCGAGAAACTTATAAATGTTTACCAAGTTTTATCTAACGATGACTGTAATATTTCTTTGGTCTTTCACCGAACATACGAATCAACGCATGTGTATTTGGCTGTTACCAACACGCAGAATGCAGATAACAACATTGACTCCGAAAACTACAAGGCTCGTTTGGCAGATGCGATCCGCGGCAATTTTCCGGGTTCAGAATGGTCTGATAAGGTTGGCATCGGAGTTTTGCCCTGCCTTCGGAATGATATTCCGTATTCCGTTGCAATTGCTTCCAACGTGCCTGCGGAAAAGTCAGAAAAGTTTATCAGTCAAACAATAGAAAAATTGCTTGACGGCATCGTTCCGGACAAGCGTGCCAAAGAATACATCATTATCTTGCTTGCAACACCTGTTCACGATGTTGACAACAGAAAGCTCAAACTTTCCGAAATGTATTCGGGGCTTGCTCCCTACGCGTCGTGGACAACGAATTTTACATACACCGAACAGAATTCCGCCGGTTCTTCCGCTACGGTAGGCATAAATATCGGTGCAAGCGCAGGCATTCAGAACGGACAGAATCAAGCAAAAACCAATACAAACGGTGTCACGGACTCAACCGGCGGGACGGAAACCGATTCCACAAACAACGGTGTTACAGATACGACCGGGCAAACAGTTACGGACTCAACCGGAGAATCCGTGACAGATTCAACGGGAAGTTCCGTTACGGACACAACCGGCACCGCCGAAACGAGCAGCAGCACCCACACTCAGGGAACAAATTCCTCGCAAACGGATACCGTCGGAGACTCCGAAACACTCGGAGGTTCTGCCAGCGTTGGGTTGGAAGTATTCGGCGTAGAGGCGAACTACAGCAAGGCATTGCAAAGCAGCACAGCAAGCCAAATCGGAACGAATGCTTCGGATGCGGTGACGCAGGGAATATCCGATTCCGTATCAAAGAGCATATCGGAATCCGCAGGTAAGGCAATTTCAAAATCCGCAGGCACGGCAATTTCCGCCTTGACCAACCAAGCGGTGAACTCGTCCGTCGGCCGTGCTGTTGCAAAAACGCTCGGACGGGCCGTCAGCAACTCGTTGTCAAGAACCGCAGGTGCGTTCCGAAGTGTCAATTTCGGTGCTAATTTCGGTGCCAATTTTGCTCGCAGCTCAACAGTTACCGCAACGATAGGCAAGAGTGAAGGCATCACTCAGAGCTTTGTGAATTACAATATTAAACATGCGCTTGAGCTCCTTGAGTCTCAAATGAAGAGATTGGAACTCAGCACTGCTTTGGGTATGTGGGACTTTGCGGCTTATGTTCTCAGTGAAGATGAAAATACGGCAAACAATGTTGCACATTCCTATCTTGCGCTGACTCAAGGTGAAGAATCCTATATGTCGCAGTCCGCAATTAACCTATGGCGCGGCGATATGGGTGAAACCAGTGATGACGCCCGGGAAATTTGCAATTACCTTCGTGAACTGCGCCACCCTTTGTTTGGGTTAAATCCCGGCATTGCGCAGAAGGACCCGACTTACAATGTATATCCGCCAATTGTAACCGCAACAACCGGCCTTTCGGGCAAAGAATTGGCATACTCCCTTAACTTCCCCCGAAAGTCCGTTGCCGGGCTTCCGGTTATTGAGTGCGCCGAATTCGGCAGAAACATCGTTTCTTACGACTCGGCACCAACCGTAAAAAACGAGCTTGACATCGGTAAAATTTTTCATATGAATCATATTGAAAAAACCGATGTTCGACTGGCGAAGAGTTCTCTTGCATCGCATACTTTTATTACCGGCAGTACCGGTTCCGGCAAGAGCAACACCGTTTATCAGCTTCTTAACGAAGCTTTGAATCAGAATGTCAAGTTCATGGTTGTTGAACCTGCAAAAGGCGAGTATAAGCATGTTTTCGGAACGCAGGATGATGTGTATGTGTACGGAACCAATCCGGCAGTCAGTCCGCTGCTGAGAATCAATCCGTTCAGTTTCCCTCAGGGCATACATATTTTGGAACATCTGGACAGATTGGTTGAGATTTTTAATGTTTGCTGGCCGATGTATGCAGCCATGCCCGCCGTATTGAAAAGCGCCGTTGAGAAGTCGTATGCGGACTGCGGTTGGAATCTTACACTTTCCCGAAATCGATACAAAGAAATGCTGTATCCGTCTTTTGCGGATGTTGCAAGAAATATCAGAGAGATTATTGATTCAAGCGAGTATGACGCAGAGAACAAAGGTGCTTATAAGGGTTCACTGCTGACAAGATTACAATCACTTACAAACGGCATTAACGGCATGATTTTTACCTGTGATGATATTTCAGACAGGGATCTGTTTGACAGAAATGTGATCATTGATTTGAGCAGGGTTGGTTCGTCCGAAACGAAGTCGCTTATTATGGGAATGCTTGTATTAAAGCTTCAGGAATATCGCATGGCAGGCGCAGCGGGGATGAATTCGGAATTGAATCATATAACGGTTCTTGAAGAAGCCCATAACCTGCTGAAACGTACGTCAACCGAGATTTCTTCCGAAAGTGCCAATCTGATGGGTAAGAGCGTTGAAATGCTTGCCAACGCCATAGCGGAAATGCGTACTTACGGAGAGGGTTTCATCATTGCGGATCAAGCTCCGGGGTTGCTTGACCTTTCCGTAATTCGAAATACGAATACCAAGATTATAATGCGTCTTCCGGATCGCAGCGATCGTGAGCTTGTGGGCGGAGCAGCAAACTTGAACGATGATCAAATTGTTGAGTTGGCAAAACTGCCGTGCGGTGTTGCGGCAATTTATCAGAATGAGTGGATACAGCCCGTTCTGTGCAAAGTAAACAAATTCGAAATGCCGCAGGAAATGTATTCTTATTCGCCCGATAATGAAGGGCCGCAGGCGGATTACGATGGAAGTATGGCTGCTGAGTCGCTGCTCGACTGCATTATGAACAGGGAGATCTTTCAACAAAAAAATCGTAAAGATCTTATAAAGTTGAAATTCATGATTATTAAGTCAAAACTGGATATAAACGTGAAGCGAGATTTCATCGAATATATATCTTCTTCTGAAGAGAATGCGATCGGATCACTGAGACATCTGGTCTATGATTTTTTCGCCGCCGGAGAAGCTATCAAAGCTTCCGAGCATTGCTCCGAAATAATGGACTGGGTTCATTCAGTGGTGTCCGGTTTGAAACCGCTAATCACGAATTATTCGAGTGAGCAAATTGATTTGGTATTATCAATGATTCTCTATGAGCAATCGTTGCGGGATTCAGCGTATCAGAACATTTTTTGCCGTTTCACAGAGATTTACAGCAAAGAAGGGAGAGTGTTTTAATGCTTGAGATTAATAGATCCTCAGAATTGACAGAAATGAAGAAACCAACTGCGGACGGTTTTAAATGCATTGAGCCTCAAAGCAAAATGACACCACACGAGGCGCAAAAATATTGGGACAGCAAGTTCGATAAAGAAAACAACCCAGTCAAGTATGGCGGCGGAAGCTATGAAGACGTAAAAAATTACTCTCAGGAAAACAAACATGAGAATGTGGAAGCGCACCATATGCCGGCCGATGCAAGTTCTACTTTGGATCGCACGGAAGGACCTTGCATCGAAATGAAAAAAGAGGACCATCGCAAGACAGCCAGTTGCGGAAACTCCATAGAGGCGCGAGAGTATAGAGCGAAACAAAAGGAGCTGATAGATAAAGGTGATTTCAGAGGAGCAATTCAAATGGATATCGATGATATCAGAGGGAAATTCGGCGATAAATACGATGCACAAATTAAGGAAATGCTTGAATATGTAGACAAGTTGGAACAAGGAGGCAAAATTTAATGAAAAAACTCGAAATACAATTAACCGAATCCGTTAACGGAGTTGCGTTTGGAACAGATCGCACTGTTGTAAGACATGCGTTCGGTAATGATTATGCCGAATTTAAAAAAAGCAGCTCCAGCAAGAATACAACTGATGACTACGGCTGTTTTCAATTGTTTTACTCTGCTGAAAATGCCTTAGAGGCAATTGAAATCTGTTCAGATACGCTTGTAATTGTAAACGGAAAAGAACTCACGCTGAAGTGTCCGGAGATAATCGAATGGATTCAATCGGTAGATCCGACTGCGGAAAAAGAAAGCGATGGAATTATATCAAAAAAAATGAGTATCGGCTTATATGCTCCTTGCAACGAGTTTGAAACGCTCCTGTTTGGCAAAAAAGACTATTATTGTTAAAAACGTAACGGTCAACATCGAGCCGCTGATGCGCATGCGCAAGGCGGTGTTCAAAAACGGCCACGCGAAGATTGTCTACGTGATGAACGGGTGGAACCGCTTCAAGGCGTCCCGCGACTTCATGGAGTGGTTCGAGGGTCTGGCGGGCGACCAGACGGTGGCCACGCTGCCCCAGTCCGAGGCGTTCGTTCAGGCGGGAGCCGCCGGCAAGTCCGTGGTCGAGTTCGACCGACGCGGCAAGGCGGCGAAGGCGACTCTCGCTCTGGTGGGCACGGTGCGCGAGGCTGCGGGGTTCCCAAAGGAATAACCGCAGGTCAGAGGCGTGTTGCGTATGGACAAATGCGTCTCTATGATGTATAATTGTGCAAATGTGTAAATGATTAAAGGAGGTCGAGCCATGGCAAACATATTCGAGAAATACGCTGCCGACCGCGAGGCCGAGCAGAAGAAAATAGAGAAGGCCGTCGTCGCCGACACGACGGCGGACGAGAAGCGCACGACGCTCTCGCTGTCGCTCACCGTGAGCGATAAGAAGGCGCTCAAGATGATGGCTGCGGAGCGCGAGACGACGATTGCCGCGATTATTCATGAGTGGGTGCAGGAGCATCAGAAGGAGGTGGAGAAGTAAATGGCGAAGAAAGAGGTCAAGATTGATTTATGGGTTGCCGCGCAGCTTGATGAGTGCAAGATTCGCTTTGATGCGCAGGGCAGCGACGTAAAGGAAATCAACGAAGCGCTGAAGACTGCTTCGAAGCGTGGAACCGGCAACGCCGGGTATCCCGAATACACAGCCGTCATCGGTGATTTTGTTCTCGTCATCGAGGATAAAGCCGATATGGATAAGCAAGTTAAATGGACCGATTCGGGCATTATCGACACGAGCGTAAAGGCCGTGACCGATTACGCCGTGAACGGTGCGTATTTCTATGCAAAGCATATTGCGCAAAATACGACGTTTAAGAAGGTTTTCGCCGTTGGCGTTTCTGGCGATGCGAAGCATCATATCATCACGCCCCTTTGGGTTGATGACCGCGAAGGCTATAAGCAGCTGCCTGATATTGAATCGTTCGTTTCGTTCTCCGAGCAAAACATCAACGAGTATTACACCCGCTATGTGTTGGAAGAGGCAACTGACATCGAGAAGACCACGGAGCAAATACTGAAGGATGCGGCGGAACTGCACGAGTATCTGCGCACGTATGGAACGCTGAAGGACCAAGACAAGCCACTGGTTGTTGCCGGCATTCTGCTTGCGTTGGATGAGATTGAGTTTGGCGGCTTTTCGATTAATTCGCTGACTGGCGACCAGACGCCGGGAATGCGTGACGGCGACAAGCTGATGAATGCCGTGAAGGGACGTCTGACGCGCTCCAATGTTGGCCCCGATGCGAAGAAGGATAAACTTCTGGCGGAGTTCGCCATCTTGCAGACCAGCTTCCGCCTGAACGAGGTAAACGAGACACTGGGCAAGACGCCGCTCAAGTTCTATACCGAGTTTCTGTACGAGCATGTGTTCCGCAACATCAAATATCAGAAGACCAGCGAGGATTTCATCGGACGCTTCTACGGTGAGTTCATGAGCTATTCAGGCGGCGACGGGCAGACGCTTGGCATCATTCTGACGCCTCGTCACATCTGCGACCTGATGTGCGAGCTGATGGATATTCAACCGGACGATGTTGTGCTCGACCCGACGTGCGGAACGGCAGGATTTCTGATTTCCGCCATGCACCGCATGTTGATGATGGCTGATACGGATGCGCAGAGGAAGAACATCAAGAAGAAGCAGCTTCACGGCTTCGAGCTTCAGAGCAACATGTTTGCCGTAGCCGCTGCGAACATGATTTTACGCAAGGACGGTAACAGCAATCTCGAATGTTGCGATTTTCTGCGCAAGAATCCCGCTCAGGTGCAGCTGAAGGGTGCAACGGTCGGTCTGATGAATCCGCCCTACTCGCAGGGCACGAAAGCAGACCCCGAGCAGTATGAGCTTTCGTTCATTGAGCATCTGCTGGATTCGCTGACAGTCGGCGCACGCGCGGCTGTCATCGTGCCGCAGTCCTCCATGACGGGCAAGTCGAAGGCCGAGCAGGCGTTCAAGGCGAGCATCATGAAGAATCACACACTGGAGGGCGTCATCACCTGCAACACGGACACGTTCTACGGCGTGGGAACGAACCCGGTCATCGCCGTGTTCACGGCACGCGAGCCGCATGGTGCCGATAAGGTCTGCAAGTTCATCGACTTCCGCGACGACGGGTACGAGGTGCGTGCGCATGTCGGTCTTGTCGAGGGTGATTCCGCAAAGGATAAGAAGCAGCATCTGTTGGACGTCTGGAATGGACGTGCCGAAGCGCCGTCGAAGTTCTGCGTCGAGTCCACGGTGAAACCTGAGGATGAGTGGCTGCACTCGTTCTACTACTTCAACGACGAGATTCCCACGGATGCTGATTTCGAGAAGGCTATCGGCGATTATTTGACGTTCGAGTTCTCAATGGTCATGCAGAACCGTGAGTACCTGTTTGAAGGGGGTGACGGTGATGCAGAGTCTTAATGAGAAGACGTGGGCACAACTGTCTGCCTTTGGCAACGATGCCCCGTTGTGTATCAAAACGACTGATAGCAGCATTGACGGTGTTCGTCTAATAGATGATGACGAGAAGTCTGTTCCGTATGTTACTCGTTCTGATTCAAATAACGGTTTGGCTCGTTTTGTAAGCCCAAAGAACTATGAGTTCGGTAGCGATGATGGCGGATGTATCACTGTCGGTCTGGACACGCAGACGGCGTTCTATCAGCCTCACAAGTTTGTTACTGGGCAAAACATACAAGTTATTACTGGTGAAAGCCTGAATGAAGATGTTGCCCAGTTTATGGTGCCGATTTTACGTCAGCAGATGACGGCAAAATTTAACTGGGGAGGTAATGGTGCAACGCTTAGTCGAATGAAACGCCTGACCGTTATGCTTCCCGTCACTGATTCCGGCGAGCCTGATTACGCGTATATGGCGGAGTATGCACAGCAGAAGCGTGATGCGATGCTTGCTAAATATCGTGCCTATGTCGAAGCTCGCATTGCGGAGCTGGGCAAAGCCGTTAAGATTCCTGCTCTCGACGAGAAGGAGTGGAAGCCAATTTTTATTTCGAGCATGTTTGAACTCGTTAGGGGTCGTGAGAACAATATGGCCATGCTTGAAGATGGCGATACCCCGCTGATTTCAGCCAAGGCAAACAATAATGGTCTAAAAGGGTTTGTGCATAACCCCAAGAAAATTATTGCCGGGCAGTGCATTACGTTGAATAACGACGGAGATGGAGGCGCCGGTCTCGCATATTACCAACCCGCGAACATGGCTCTCGATAGTCACGTTACAGCATTAGTTCCGCTTATTGATATGAGTGCATTTGTTATGTTGTTTATTGCGAAATGCATTTCGGGATTACATGGATTCTTTGGACATGGACTTTCAATTTCGAATCCGCGAGCAAAACGACTACGAATTATGCTTCCCGTCACTGATTCCGGCGAGCCTGATTACAAATACATGGAGCAATACTCCAAGAACATGATGCTTCGCAAGTATCAGCAGTATCTGACGTTTTTGCAACAGCGTAGCGATGCCCGATAAGTAAACCAGCCCGTCGCTCTTTTGGGGCGGCGGGCTTTATAATTAAATGCGTATTTACGCAATTCATCATATAGGAGGAACTAACGTGAAAGCCTATAAGCAGAAATTACGGGAGGGGGTGAACCTATGGCACGTAAGAAGAGATTCGCACCGAACGACAACAACCTTGCGATAGCGTACTATCGCTTCTCGTCCCACTCGCAAAACGACGCAAGCATCGACCAGCAGCGCGACCTTGCCCACGAATGGGCGGATGCGCACGGCTTCAAAATCGTGCAGGAGTATGAGGACGCGGCAATATCCGGCACCACGGACGCACGACCGGGGTTCCAGCAGATGCTGTCGGAAGTCGCCAAAATCCGTCCTCATACCCTCATCATGTGGAAGACCGACCGTCTGGGACGCGACAAATACGTTCTGGCGATGGCAAAAAAGAAAATCCGCGACGCGGGATGCGAGATTCACCTGCTTGCCGAGAATATCCCGACGGAGGGATCCGAAGGCGTCCTCATCGAGGGATTGATGGAGGCCATGGCGGAGTATTACAGCCGCCAGCTGTCGCAGAACATCCAGCGCGGCATGGACTACAACGCGCAGCACGCCCTGTATAACGGCCACAAGCTGTTCGGCTATACGTGGACAGGTCCACGAAGAAGTACATCCCTGACCCGAACACAGCGCCGTTCGTGCAGTGGGCGTTCAGGGAATACGCATCGGGCAAGCCGCTGAAGACCATTGCCGAGGAGATGAACGCGCAGGGCCTGCGCACGCCGAGGAACGCGAAGTTCAGCGTGAACATGCTGAACAAGATGCTCAAGAACCGCGCCTACATCGGCGAGTATCACCACGGCGACATCGTGGTCGAGGGCGGAATGCCCGTCCTTGTCGACAAGGCGACTTTCGACAGGGCGCAAAGGCGGTTCGCCGAGAACAAGCGCAAGGGTTCCCAGCGGATTCGAGACCAAGTTTTCGAGTATTTCGTGGACAAGGTCTATCTGTACGATGACAAGCTCGTCGTGAGCATGTGGTTCTCTGAGGACGACAAGCAGGAAATCACGTGGCGGGACTGGTTCTCGCTGGATGAGTATTGAACCGACGAATCCCCTTTTGTTAAAAGGGGAAGCGTTGAGTTCGACTGCTTCCCCCTCGGCTCCACCAAAACAGCTCAAATACGAACCGCAGGTGTTTTTCATCAAAGAAACGTTAGGGTTGGTGTTTGGGAGATAAAGTTCACGGCTGTTGCATCAAGCAACAGCCGCTTTTCTTTGGCTTAAT
>ERZ791603.2291-NODE-2291-length-12429-cov-3.484807_pt1 | contig 12429 bp, 10 predicted proteins | sample MGYA00509966_ERZ791603 | MGnify/ENA primary metagenome ERZ791603 (study PRJEB30046, sample SAMN00791931) | human gut metagenome | study: EMG produced TPA metagenomics assembly of the A metagenome-wide association study of gut microbiota in type 2...
CCACCACTGGCGGTCCACCAGCGTCAGGCTGGTGACAAGGCGCATGGCAGCCACGTCCTCGGCCGCATAGGGCACCAGACTGCACACAGCCATGACCGTTTCCCCGCTGGCGGTGCGGTAGATGGCCACACCCACGCCGTCCGGTGCATCCTGCGCCTTGTTAAAATCGTCCTGCACCACGATGCCGTCCGCACCTGTGCCGCTGGAGGAGGCGATCACGCCGCCGTAACCGTCCAGCAGCATGAACTCATATTTGTCTTTATCCGCAAACTGCTCCACCATCCGGCGCAGGGCCACACTGCGGTTGGCCGCGGTCTTCTGGGCCGTGTCGCCGGTGTACATTTTCAGCTGACCGTTGATGGAGGAAAAACGCCGCATCATGGTCTGCTGGACGCTGTTGTAGTAGCTGCGGCTGAAGTTGTACACGAACATGCTCTCCACCAGCAGCACCAGCAGCACTACGGCGATCCACATCATGTCAGGCTGGAAGCGGTGGTAGCCGTAGTTTATGGCTATGGCCCCAAGGCCGCCGCCCCCCAGCGCGCCCGCCATGGCGGAGTAGGAAAGTATGGTGGTGGTGACTATCGCCGCGCCGTTGAGCAGCGAGGGCGTGCTCTCGGGCAGCAGCACCCGGGTGATTATCTGGAACACCGACGCGCCCATGCTCTGGGCCGCCTCTATCACGCCGTGGTCCACCTCCTTAAGGGAGCCTTCCACCATGCGGCCCACATATGGCGCCGCCGCTATTACCAGCGGGGGTATTACCGCGGTGGAGCCTATGGTGGTACCCACCAGGAAGCGGGTCAGTCCCAGCACGCACACCATGAGTATCAGAAAGGGCACCGAGCGGAGTATGTTCACCACCACGTCCAGCGTCCTGTACAACACAGGCCGTGGGCTTATGCCGTCGGGGGCGGAGGTGGTCAGCAGTACGCCTATGGGCAGGCCCAGCAGGTAGGATATGGCGGTGGATACGAGGGTCATGTATAAGGTCTCCAGTATGCCGTCGCCAAAGAGTTTCACAAGCTGCGGATCAAACATGGTATGCCTCCTCAAGGTACTGTACCCCGTGGAGATCGAGGTACTTCTTCATCTTATCTCCAAGCTCCCGGTTTTCCGGGAGCTGTATGAGGGTGTAGCCGTGCATCTTGCCCTCAATCGTCTTTGTGTCCGCAAAGAGTATGTTTACCGGGGCGCCGCACTCCAGCACCATGTCGCATATTACCGGGCTGGAGGTCTGGGTTCCGTCGAATATGATGCGCAGGCACCTTTCTCCCAGCACCTCCTCCCCCAGCCTGCCGCTGGCGTACAGCAGCCTTTTCGCTATCTCCGTCTTTGGGTTCATGAATATGTCGGATACCTCGCCCACCTCGGCTATCTGGCTGTGGTCGATTATGGCTACCCTGTCGCATATCTCCTCTATAACGCTCATCTCGTGGGTTATTACCACTATGGTTATGCCCATGGTGCGGTTTATCTCCTTGAGGAGCGAGAGTATGGAGCGGGTGGTGGTGGGGTCGAGGGCGGAGGTGGCCTCATCGCAAAGCAGCACCTTCGGGCTGGGCGCAAGGGCCCGGGCTATGGCCACCCTCTGCTTCTGCCCGCCGGATAGCTGGGCGGGATAGGCATTTTCCCTGTTGTCCAGCTCGACGAGCTTTAAAAGCTCCCGCGCCCGCGCCCTGGCCTCTCTCTTGCTCACCCCCGCTATTTCCAGCGGGAAGCAGATATTTTCCAGGGCGGTCTTTTGCATGAGCAGGTTGAACTGCTGGAATATCATGCCTATGCCCCTTCTGGCGTTGAGCAGCTCCTTTTTGTTCAGCGCCCCCAGCTTTTTTCCGTCCACCGTTACGCTGCCCTCCGTAGGGTGTTCAAGGTAGTTCATACAGCGTACCAGCGTGCTCTTGCCCGCCCCGGAGAGGCCGATTATGCCGAATATCTCCCCCGCCCTTACGGAAAGGTCTATATCCCTGAGGGCGGTCACAGCGTCCGCCTTCAGGCCGAAGGTCTTTGTAAGGCCCCTTATGGCTATCATTTCACGTGCTTCCATCTTTTTCTCCAATCCGAAGTATTGCATTAAAAAAGCCGCAAGCTCACGCGCTTACGGCCTATAAATCAAAACACCGCCCTTTAAGTACAAAAGGCTTTATTGCAGGCAACGCAAGCGCTCTCCATGCCCGAGGGACATGGAGCAGCACATCATCATGCCGTACATGGTAATAGCGGTGTTTATCATAAGTGCTCTCCTTTCCCTTTTGCATGGGCCGTTTGCCCTGCCCGGATATATTATTTGTTGGGATAATAACACGTATGGGCGGCCTTTGTCAAGCATTGATTTTTTCAAAAAATCATTTCAAATGCCGAACAGCCGCGCCCCATTCTCCTCCACCCTCCTGGCCATCTCATCTGCGCTTACTCCCTTTATCTCGGCCATTTTACCGCAGATGAGGGGTATATACCCGGGGTCGTTGCGCTCTCCCCGGTGGGGCTCCGGGGCCATGTAGGGACAATCGGTTTCGGTGAGAAGCCTGTCAATGGGCGTGGCGGCGCAGGCCGCCGGGCCTTTTTTGTTTGACCTGAAGGTAAGCGCACCGCCGAAGGCTATGTACAGCCCCAGCCCTGCGCAGCGCTCCGCGATCTCGGCGCTGCCGGAAAAGCAGTGCATAACGCCTTTTATCCTTCCCCCGTAGCTTTCCAGCACCTCCATGCAGTCCCCGTATGCCTCCCGGATATGCATGGAAACCGGCATGTCCCGCTCTATGGCCATATCGAGCTGGCGGCGGAACAGCTCAAGCTGCTTTTCCCTGTTGTAGGGCTTCCAGTAGTAGTCCAGCCCCGTCTCCCCCAGCGCAACGCACTTGGGATGCTTCAGGTATTCGCCCAATGCGGCCATATCGCCCTCCGTATATGTCTCCGCGAATTCGGGGTGAATGCCGAAGGCGAGGTATATGCACGGGTTTTGCTCCGCAAGGGCCGCGGAGACCGGAAAATCCTTCGGGTCGCAGGATATCTCTATTATTTTGCCTATACCCCCGGCGGCAAGACCCTTTATAAGCTCCTGCCTGTCATGGTCAAAGGCGCCGTCCGTCAGGTGGGCATGGGTGTCTATGTACATCTAAAACTCCTTTTTAAGGCTCCGCATGAACAGGGCGGTGAGCTCGTCTCTGGGGCTTGCGCCGTCGTACAGCACTTTATGCACGGCGCGGGATATGGGCATATCCACCCCGTACTTTTTCGAAAGCTCCATGAGCGCCTCCACGGTATAGTATCCCTCGGCAAGCTTTCCGAACTTCTCCCCCCTGGCGAAGGCCTCGCCGAAGGCGCGGTTATGGCTGAACTCCGAAAACACCGTCGCCTGATAGTCTCCCAGGTGGCAGAGGCCGTAGGCGGAATGCTCTATCCCCCCCATGGCCGCTATGAGCCGGGCGACCTCCCGGGTGCCCCGCGCCATAAGCGCCCCCTTAAGGTTTGTAAGGCCCATGCCGTCCAGTATGCCCGCCGCTATGCCTATGACGTTCTTTGCGGCGGCCCCCACCTCGTTGCCTATGAGATCCCGGCCGTAATAGAAGCGTATGAGGCTGGAGCTGAACTGTGTCACCAGACGCTCCTTCAGCTCCTCCGATGTGCCGTCTATCACCATGCAGTTGGGTATTCCCGCCACGAACTCCTGAACGTGGCCGGGCCCCAGCCAGACGGCCACTCCGCTCTTCGGCAGGTATTCCAGGGCGATCTCCGAAAGCCTTTTGCCGCTGCCCTGCTCTATGCCCTTCATGCACAGCACAAGGTCGCCCCTATAGCCCTGCGCCGCTATGTCCGCAGCCACTTCCCTAAAGGACTGGGCTCCCACGGATACCACTATCAGCTCCGTCTTTACGGCCTCCTCCATGGCGGATATGAGCCGTATGCTGTTTGGCAGCGTCACTATGCCGTTGGTGCGGCTCTCCCTGAACTGTTTCATGTGGGGCGAGCCTTCCCGTCCGTAAAGGCTTACGCCGTGTCCCGTTTTGTCGAGATACCACGCTATAAACGAGCCCCAGCGGCCGCAGCCTATGACCGTAATCTTCATACCTTGTTCGTTCCTTTATACGTCTATTATCTGATAATTATAGAGGTTGGCGTATATGCCGCCAAGGGCCATGAGCTCCTTATGGCTGCCCCGCTCGGCTATGCCGGAGGGCGTCAACACCACTATCTCGTTTGCGCTCTTTATGGTGGAAAGCCTGTGTGCCACGATTATGCAGGTGCGGCCCTTGGCAAGCTCGAAAAGCTCCTGCTGTATCTCCATTTCGGTCTGGTTATCAAGAGCCGATGTGGCCTCGTCCAGTATCAGTATGCCGGGATCCTTCAGAAATACGCGGGCTATGGATATGCGCTGCTTCTGGCCGCCGGAAAGCTTCACCCCCCGCTCGCCCACCTGGGTGTCGTAGCCCTCCTCCAGCGTCATGACGTAGTCGTGAATGCGGGCCTTTTTCGCGGCCTCTATGACCTCCTCCTCCGTGGCGTCAAGGTTGCCGTAGCGTATGTTGTCCGCTATGCTGCCGTCAAAGAGGAATACGTCCTGGGCCACTATTCCCACGTTGCGCCTGAGGGATACCCTTGTGAAATCCCTTATGTCGGTGCCGTCTATGGTTATGCGGCCCCCCTCCGGGTCGTAAAACCGCGGTATGAGGTTACAGAGGGTGGTCTTGCCGCCGCCGGAGGGGCCTACCAGAGCCACCGTCTCCCCTGCGGGTATGCGGAGGTTCAGGTGCTTTATCACCTTCTCCGCCCCCTTGGCGTCGCTGTTTTTATACCGGAAGGATACGTCCTCAAAGGCGATGTCCCCCACCAGCCTGCCTGCGTCTATGGCGTCTGGGGCGTCCTCCTCCGGGGGCTCGTCCATAATTTCCGTAAACCGCTTAAAGCCCGTCGTACCCGCCTGAAGCTGCTCGAACATGTTGACCATCTTTCGGACGGGGTTAAAAAAGTTGGACACCATAAGCAGGAACGCGGTGTATTCGCCGGCGTTTATGCTGCCCTTAAAGAAGAACAGCCCGCCAAAAAAGAGTATTGCCAGATAGGTAAGGTCCATCAGCAGCTCCGCCTGGGTAAAGAACCAGGCCATTGCCCTGTAATACTTGCTCCGTATGCCTGTGAGCTGGCGGTTGAGCACATCAAAGAGCTTCAGCTCGTGATTCTCTCCGGTGTAGGCCCGTGATACCCTTACGCCTGATATGGCGGTGCCCACATTGGCGTTTATCTCGCCCATCTTTACCCGGGTCTCCTGGGATGCCCTGTTCAGCCCAAGGCGCGCCCTTGTGGTTATGAACACGGTGCAGGGCAGCATAACGAGCAGTATCAGCGCCAGCGGCGGGCATATGGTCGAGAGCCACGCCACCGCCCCTATGAGCATCACCACCGAGAGGAATATATCCTCCGGCCCGTGATGGGCAAGCTCGGATATCTCCTGAAGATCGTTGGTCATCCGGCTCATGAGCACGCCGCTCTTGTTTTCATCGAAAAAGCTTATGGGCAGCTTTTCAAGATGGTCGAACATCTCGCGACGCATATCCGCCTGTATCCGCACGCCTACGATATGCCCCCAGTAATCCACTATGAACTTCATAACGGCCTTGAGCAGATATATGCCCAGCAGCACGCAGCACCACAGCACCAGCCGCCGCATATCCCTCTCCGGCACATAGACGTTTATTATATCCTTGGCTATTATGGGATAAAACATATTGCACGCCGATATTATCAGCGCGCAAAGCATGTCTATATAGAAAAGCCTTCTATGGGGCTTGTAGTAAGACGCAAACCGTTTGAGCATGATCTCTCCCTTTCAATTTCAAAAGAGGGGCCTCCTACGCCACTATGTCTCCCTGATGAGTGATAAGGCTTGCATCGTACACGCCCTCCACACGGGTGAATTTCTCTACGAAGCCCGTCTCGTTCTCCTTGAGGCGCAGCTCCATGGTAAGCTCTATGCTGCCGGGGCGCACTACCTTGCTCTTGAGCCGGGCGCCGGGAAGCTGCTTGGTCATCTTGCGTATGGCGTCTGCCGCCGCCTCGCTGTAGTGGATTATAAGGAGGTAGCTCTGAGCGCCGCCCTTGCCCCTTGAGCCTGAGATCAGCAGCACGAATATGCCTATTATTATGCCGGCGATTATGGCCACGTCGTAGAACTTTGTGCCCACTGCTATACCCTCGCCCACTGCCCAGAATATGAAGGCGGTGTCAAGGGGATCCTTTATGGCGGTGCGGTAGCGGACTATGGACAGGGCGCCCACCATGCCCAGGCTGAGGGTCAGGCTGTTGTTGATGAGCATCAGCATCAGCGCCGTAACTATGGTCATCATCACCAGCGTCATGCCGTAGGTGCGGGAATACATAACGCCGCTGAAGGTCTTTTTATATATGAACCATACATACAGGCCCACGAGCAGGCCAACTATCAGGGTCAGTATTACCTGAACGGGGTTCATGGTGATGGTCAAAAGGTCGGAAAAGCTTATCATGTGGTCCTCCTAAAACTCAAACTTTCTGCATATGCAGTATTTGCTCACGGCACTGCGCGTGTGGGAATCTATCTGCAAAAGCTCCCTTATATAGCTGGGCAGGTAGTTGTTGAACTTTACCTCCAGCACAAGGTCGCCGTCGGTTATGACGGGATAGGTAGGCTGTGTCATGTCGAAAAGGTCGATCCCCCGGTATGCGGTGCGTATATCCTTATCGAAGGTTATGCGAACGTCCTCAACGGGGTAAACGTAGGCCTCCCGTGTATAGTCAACTATTACGCGGGGGCGCAGGCCCTTGGTGGCAAACTCCGCGAACATGCGCCGGGCGAAGGGCTCCTTGCGGGAGAGGAGAAAGGCGTAGTCCCCGCCGATAAGGCTGTCGCACTCGGCCCTGCTGAGCCGCACCGACTGCTTTGCTATGTAGCTGCCCTCCTTGTGCTTGCACTCGAGCTTTATGACGTCGTCGCAGCCGTTGTATGCCCGTATGCGGAACTTGTCCCTCTCGTCCACTCCGGACAGTTTTTCCCAGAGGGCGTCGTCTGCGGGGCTGTCGAAATATAAGCTCCTTATAAAATACTCGCCGCCGTTTTTTTGGGCGTTCTCATCCTGCTGCATACAGGCGCGCAGCCTTCTTGAGAGTATCTCGTAGTCTCCCCGGTTGATGTAGTATTTCAGCTCGTGGCGATACTGCACCGGCCGCTTTTTAGGCCGCGCTGGCCTTCTGGCCTTTTCCATTTTAGCCGAACACCTCCTTCATGTAGGAATCGCTGAGGCCCAGGTTGCTTTGAAGCTGCCGCTTCAGCTCCTCTGGCCGCCTCTGGGCGAAATCCTTCAGCTTGCTTATCTCGCTCTGGAAGCCCTCGTAGGTTCCCAGGTTTGTATTGGGCTGCTTCACTCCCATAAAGGTATCCTTATTGAACTTTTCCCGCTCCCGCTTTATCTCCGGCTCCACATAGCCGTAAAGCTCTTCTATGAGCGCACTCGCCCGCTCCGGGGCAAAGGCGGTGTTGAGAAGCTCCCCAAAGCGGCGGCAGAAGCTGTCCCTCCAGCCCTTGTTCTGGAGCATGGCGGCAAACAGCTTTGCAGAGCATACGTCGCTGGGCGTCTTGCCCATGCGGAAGGCCAGCGTCTCGTGGCCTGGGCTCTGGAAGCCCCAGCAGAAGTCGTAGAATATGAACTTCCACTTGCCCCCCTTGAGGCGGTAATACTGGAAATTGTAGGTGTCCGTGTTGCCGTTGTATATCTCGGCTATCATGTAATCCCGGAAGCTGTCCACGTCCATGCGCTCGGAAACGTAGGCATACGCCTCGGCGGAGGAAAGGTCGTGGGTGGTGGCGTATTCGTAAAGGCTCACCCAGTCCGAATTGTCGCCGTAGCTGCGCTGCTTGAAGCCCTTGCCTATGGCCAGGTCCACGTTGTTTTCCGTGTTCTCATGCTGGGCCACAAAAAAGCGGTTGCGCTTTTCCTTCATGAAGTACACGCCCCAGTATTCGCCGTTGAGGTAAAGCACCGTGGGGCGGTAGGCCTGATAGAGTATATTTATGTCAGTTCCCTCTAAAAGCCCGCTGGCCAGCTCGTCCCTTATCTTGCTGCGGTTCTGATCCTGCGCGCCGGCCCGCAGCACCACCGCCTTGTATTCCGTATAGGGGCGGTTCTCGAAGAAGGGGTACTCCATGGAGCCCTTGCCGTATTCCTTGCGGGCTATCACGTTAAAGCCCTTCTGGGCCCTGCCGCGGCCAAAGCTGCCCGCTATCCTTATGCCCACGTTCTGGGTAAACACCTGCTTCCCTTTATCGTCAAAGAGCGAAAACGCCGCGGGCTTTTCCCATATGGTATCCACCTGCTCCTCGGTGGCGAACTTTGCCTGATAGTAGGTGGCGGATTGCAGGGTGTCCGCGTAGGAGGCGGCGTCCGGGTCAAACTGGTCGCCGGTGGCGTATATGCCGGTCTTGCTGTTCCAGAGATTGTCCGGGTCTGTAACCAGCGTCACCACCGGCAGGGCATGGTTCACGCCGTCGCTCCTGAAAAGATAGGTTGCGGTAGCCACGTCCCCCGAGAGATACCCGTCCCTGAAGGCTGCGGCTCGTATGACGGAGTTTTTGCTGATGGAAAGCTCGCCGCTGTACACCTCTGAGCTTGCGTTTGGAGTGGTACAGTCGGTGGTGTAGCGTATTGTCTCCCCCTCCCCCGCAGTAATGGCCACTGTGACGGCATCATCGTATATGCCGGGAGTGACGCTGAAGGCCGGGAGCTGGGTTATGCCCTCATACCCCTTGCCGTTCTGGGCGCCGGGGGTAGGCTCCGCATAGTAAAAGCGGTTGTCCGAGCCGTCCCTGCCGTAGCTCTGGCCGGACCTCATACGCCCTGCGGAGAGCTTGTCTATGAGCTTTCCGTTGGGGTCGAAAAAAAACAGCGCCTCGCCTGTGGAGCTTATGCAGAAATTAAGCTTGAGATTTTTTTTTTGAGCCTTGTCGGCGCTGCCGGTTGCATAGAGCAGCAGGTATTCGCCCGGCTCTATGGATATATCCGGAAATACCCACTTTGCGGGGTTCTTCGGGTTGTTGGAAATGCCGTAGCCCGCCAGATTCACGGCGCTGCCCGTGGAATTGTATAATTCTACCCAGTCGGAAGCCACGCTGCCCGCGGAGCCGCCGAACTCGCTTATGTATACGCCGCTCAGTGGCAGCCTGTTGGCGGCGTCGAATGCGGAGTAGCCTGCGCCCGTATTTGGGTAGCCGGGGCTGGGCTGGGAATTGGACTGGAACTCGCCGGTGCCATCGGGTATGCGGGCCATGGAGACGTCGGTCTCCTGGTTTTTGAAGGAATAGCTGTCGATTATCCTTCCGGCCCTGTTGGCAATCACCACGTCCTCCCCGTAGGAGCGAAGGCCGAAGGGCGCGTGCAGCTCCCCGTTCTGCATTCCCTCGTTGCCGGAGCAGAATACCACCAGGTAGCCCTTGGCGGCTATGGTGGTCCCATCCGGGAACCTGTACTTCATGGGCTGGGACAGGTTATCCGATATGCCGAAGCCGGATATGTCCATGTCCGTATCCGTTGAATTGTATAGCTCTATCCAGTCGGAATAGCTGCCGAAGCTGTCGCAGATAGTGGTAGCGTTGCTGGCCATGAACTCGTTGATGTAGAGGCCTATATCCTCCGTCTCCTTGAGGCTTTTCTCATACTCCGCCATGCCCTCCTCTGTCTTGGGATAGCCGGGGCAGGGCTTTGCCTGTGTCCATACTTCCCCCTCCCGGCGCAGCACCATTCCGGAGTCCACCGAGTTGAGCACAGCCGTATCAAGGGGCCTTCCGGAAGCGTCGAACAGCACCGCCTCCTCACCCGCGCTGAGCTTGAAGGGGGCATGCATGCCGTCCTCCGCCTCGCCGCCGCACCATACCACCACATAAGCGCCGGGCTCCAGCGCCGTACCTGCGGGGAACACATACTTTGCGCCCTCCAGCAGGCTGTCGGACAGGCCGTAGCCGGATATGTCCGCCCTTTCCGTTGAGCCGTTGTGCAGCTCTATATAGTCGGGGTAGCCGCCCAGGTTGTCCGGCACGGAGCCCTTGTTGGATATCATTATCTCGCTTAATGTAACCGCGTCCGCCGGGGCCTTTGAGCTTTCCTCCCTGAGGTTTATTAAAAATACGGCCAATATGACCATAAGCGCGACGCTTATCAGTATCGACCCGAGCCGTCTCTTTCTCAATTCGTTTTCCTCTTTTTATATATATCGGCATATAGCCATGGTTATTGTATCATAAAAGAGCGGATAATGCTATGAAGGAATGGTGAATAGTTGGCAAGCGAACATAAGAAAGCCTCCCTTTATTTTATTAAAAGGGAGGCAGGCTTGCGGGCGGTTTGCCGTTCTAAGCCTCCGGCTGTATCGCCGGTATATACTCCAGCGTGGCCGCTATGACCTTTTCCGCCTTTTCCTCATGGAGCAGGTGGCCCGCGTTGCGCATGGTGGCAAAGCCGGCGTAGGGCATCGCTGTGTGGTACAGCTCGGAGTCGTCCCCCTGGCGCCACTTGTCCTCGCTGCCCTGAAGCATCAGCACGGGGGCCTCAAGGGAGCGGAGCCTGGATACCACGCTCTCATCGTCAAAGTTGTGGAAGGAGGCCCGCAGCGCCCAGCGGGACTCACGGTCGGATATGGTCTTGTAGTATTCGCCCACTACCTCGGGGCTCATCATTTGGGCAAGGTCGAAATAGCACTCGGAAAGCACCTTTTCCACCGTGCGCATGCCGTAGAGCATGGAGGCCACGCCGCCCAGTATGCTGCTGTCCATGAGCTTTATGGCCAGCGGCATCTCGGGGGAAATGCCACCGGGAGCTATGAGCATCATCTTGCCTACCCGCTCCGGGTTGTCCAGCGCAAAGCGCAGGGCGTAGGCGGAACCCATGGAAAATGCCATTATGTGGGCGGACTGCACGCCTATTGCGTCCATGAACAGGCCCAGCGTCATGGCCTGCTCCTCAACGGTATAGTTGAAGTTCTCAGGCCTTGAGGAATAGCCGTGACCCAGCAGGTCTATGGCTATCACCCGGTAATTAAGGCTGAGGCGGGAAAACATGTTGCGCCAGGTATAGAAGGACTGGCCTACGCTGTGTACGAGTATCAGCGGCTCCCCGTTGCCCTCTTCGATGTAGTGTATCCGAGCGCGCTCTGGTTCCCGTACTGCCCTCTCTGGAGGAGTTCCCCTACACCATCCGCTGTGTCTCTGAGGTCCTGAGCTCCAACGGCTCCACCTCTCAGGCTTCCATCTGCGGTTCCACCCTGGCTCTGATGGATGCCGGTGTGCCCATCAAGGCACCTGTTGCCGGCATTTCCTGCGGCCTGATCACCGAGGGCGACCGCTGGATGACCATGCTGGACATTCAGGGCGTGGAGGACTTCCACGGCGATATGGACTTTAAGGTTGGCGGCCACCGGAAACGGTCAGGCGCTCTATGCTGATATTTATCAAAGCGGTGAATTACTTGAGACCATCCGTCTGGACACAGTGACTGACGAATATACCTTTGAAGTTCCGGGAGAGGGTGGCGCCTCGAACACCGTCTGCGTCCGTCCGGGCAGCATCGCCATTATCTCTGCCAATTGTCCGGATCAGATCTGTGTGCATCACAATAAAATCAGCAGGAACATAGAGACGATCATCTGTCTCCCGGATAAGGTAGTTATCACGATCGAGAATGGAGAAGACTCAGGAATCGACATTTTGCAGCATTAGAGAAAAGAAGGGAATAATTATGGCAAAAAAAACAGCACTTCTTGGAATGCTTGTGGCACTTGCATTTGTGCTTTCCTATATTGAAACGCTGGTCCCGGTAAATCTGGGGATTCCTGGGGCAAAGCTTGGACTTGCAAATCTTGTGGTGATGGTCGCACTGTACACACTTGGAACTAAGGAAGCATTTGCACTTTCCATGGTGCGTATCCTGCTCACAGGACTTACGTTCAGTTCCATGGCAGCAATGCTTTACAGTTTTGCCGGAGGACTTTTGAGTTTTGCAGTGATGTATCTGGCAAAGAGATCAAAGCTTTTTTCAGCCACCGGAGTGAGCGTTCTCGGCGGCATTTCGCACAATGCAGGTCAAATACTCGTGGCAATGTGGGTACTTGATACGGCAACTTTAATTTATTATCTTCCGGTTCTTGCCATCACAGGGATTGCTTCCGGAACGGTGATCGGACTTCTTGCAGTGATGGTGATCCGGCGGGTTTCTGGCATGATAAATCGTTGGGATTGATGTTTTTTAACCAAAACGAATAACAATTATTAAAATTTGTTATAATAACAATCAAATTTTTTCTTGCAATTCTGTTTTTGAAGTGATATAAATATTACAACATTAACACAGTAAAGCGTTGATAGAGACTCTGATCTTCAGGCGTCGACAGGAATACAGCGTCACCGACTGAGAGCGC
>ERZ791603.2302-NODE-2302-length-12390-cov-3.451561_pt1 | contig 12390 bp, 10 predicted proteins | sample MGYA00509966_ERZ791603 | MGnify/ENA primary metagenome ERZ791603 (study PRJEB30046, sample SAMN00791931) | human gut metagenome | study: EMG produced TPA metagenomics assembly of the A metagenome-wide association study of gut microbiota in type 2...
CCTCACCCGCCAGCAGCGTGCCGGAACAGAGGTAGAAGAGGATCGGAATTTGAATTTCCGGCAGGCCCAAAACCATATTTCACTCGCACGGCTCTACGCGTTGAACGGCGAAACGGCCCAAGCCGCCGGCGCATATGCCGAGGCGCAGCGGTTGCTGGCGAATACGGACAAAGTGCTGAGTCCGCAAATGCACGAACTGGCTCTCGATTACCTCAAGGCGGCGGGACGTTACCCCGAGGCACTCCGGCGTGCGCGGCAATACCTCGACGAGGCGCGTGTCGGCGATACGGTCAACCTGTTCAACCTTGCGGCCAAACGGCAATTGAGCGATATTTACCGTCATCTGGGCGATTACCCGCATGCATGGAATATGGAACATCAGGCCGCAGTGCTTGCCGACAGCCTTTATGCACGGGCAAACTACGAGACCGCCCTCGAATTGCGGACCGTATACGAAACGACTGAACAGCAGGCGCAGATATTGCGGCAGCAGGTTACGATCTCCCGCATCCGGACGGTTGCAGGGATATTATTAATCGGAATTGTTGCACTCGGCATTATCCTCTGGTTGCTGTGGTGGAACGGTCGCCGGGTCAAGCGGAAAAACCGACAGCTGTTCGAGCAGGTTGCCCAGTTGGGTGAAGCCCGGAAAGAGTTGCACCGTATCCGCCGGGCACTGCAGGAACAGGAACCACAGCGGCCGGAGGAGGGTGATAACCAGTTGTATGCCGCTCTAGACCGGCTGATGCGGGAGCAGGAGCGCTTTAGGGACCCGAACCTGACGCGTGAACAGGTTGCCGCCGAACTGGGCACCAATAAACTTTACCTTTCGAGAGCGATTGCAGAGCACTGTTCGATGACCTTCCTCGAGTATACGAACCATCTGCGGCTCGAGTGTGCGAAAGCGACGCTGCTGTGCGACCACACGACGAAAATCGAGGCGATCGCGGCCTGCTCCGGATTCAATTCTGTGAGGACTTTTTACCGTCTGTTTCAGAAGTATTACCGCCTGACACCGTCCGAATTCCGGAGAGTCGCGTCGTCGTACAAAACCCATCCCTGCTGAATGAAGAGTATAAGAGCGGCTGTTGCAGCTTTTTGTGACGTTCTGCAGGGGTAAACGGGGATGCCGGATTGTCGAATCACTTTGTCCCGACCCCAATAAAAAAGTGCAATAACTGAATCGTCAGTATATTGCACTTTTCTTACAATGGGATACTTGCGATCCCTTCCCGGATAGACGACCCGGGCCTCAGGGCCCAGTCATATCCTGTGGTTAGAATTTCCAGCCGACCATCACTTCCATCGTGGCGTTGCGCAGGTCCAGCGGATCATTTGTGCGCTGAAGGTTCGTCAGCCCGATGTTGTAGCGGCCTTCGATCATCAGCCCGCAGTTGAAGTCGTAACCCAAGCCCACCAGCGCGTCTACGTTGTATTTGTTGATAACGGGCTTCAGGCTCGGACTTCCGGTTGCTTTCGAAGTCACCAGATAACCGAACTGTGCGCCGAGCTGTACGTTCATGCCGCCGATCAGGTAGTATTTGGTCACGACGGGCAGGTACACATAGCTGAGTCGGGTATCGAACGCTTCGCCCGCCATTTTCTGATGGTACCCCTGCTGGCTCCATAACAGTTCGGCTTGTATGCTGAACCAGTTGTTGATGTCGCGCTCGGCAAACATACCGGCAACGACGCCAGCTTTCATTTTCGTCCCCTCGAGACCGTTCACGTTCGCGAAAGTGGCACCTACTTTAGGACCGAATCCCCAACCCTGGGCCGAGGCGGTGGCCGTTACACACAGCATTGCAAAAATTGCAAGTAAACCTTTTTTCATGGTAATACCGATTTAATTAAAATAATCTTGTATAGGTTCTTCTTCGGTTCAGGTTGCTACCGAACCCAATCTACCGTACGTGTTTCAAAAAAGGTGCCATAAACGAACGAAGCACTGCACCCGGGCTTGCGCTTCGGGGCAGTGCTTCTTCCTACAAACACTACTACTCACCATGTTGTCCGGCTGTTTGTTCGGCCTTTCGGAAAGATTTCCGAAACGGGCTGGCCGAGGCATCCGGTCGCCTATGAATAGGTTACAAATATAGGGACAAGATTGTGAATCAGCAAGGGACCGGCTTCCGATACGGCTGTTTTCACGATGAATCGACCTTTTCTGCCGACCGGAAATACAATCCTGCCGATAAAAAAAGCGGCTCACAAGAACCGCTTTTTAAGGAGTGAAAACCGATGTCAGATCGATAGTATTTTAATCGTATTGAGCAGGTCCCGGTTGATCGGCTTTTGGTTTTTGATCGCCTTGCTGAAGGGGATGTAGACCAGTTCGTCGTTTTGGATACCGATCATTACGTTGCGCTGTCCTTCGAGCAGGGCGTTGATCGAAGCTTCGCCCATGCGGCTGGCCAGGATGCGGTCGCTCGCGGAGGGCGAACCGCCGCGCTGGATGTGCCCGAGGATCGTCACACGCACGTCGTATTGCGGGAACTCATTCTTGACACGTTCGGCCAGTCCGGTCGCTCCGCCGGTCAGTTCGCTCTCCGCCACCAGCACGATACTGCTGTTTTTCGATTTGCGGAAACCGTTGCCGATCAGTTCGCTCAGTTGGTCGACCTCGGTAGCGATTTCCGGGATGATAGCCGCTTCGGCCCCCGAGGCAATCGCACCGTTGAGGGCGAGGAAACCCGCCTCACGTCCCATCACTTCGATAAAGAAAAGCCGTTCGTGGGAAGAGGCCGTGTCGCGGATCTTATCCACGGCTTCCATAATGGTATTCAGCGCCGTATCGTATCCGATCGTCGTATCGGTACCGAACAGGTCGTTATCGATGGTTCCGGGCATTCCGACGATCGGGAAATTGTATTCCGACGCGAAAATGCGCGCTCCGCTGAGCGAACCGTCGCCGCCGATCACCACCAGTGCGTCGATGCCCTGGGCGGTCATGTTCTCATAGGCGAGTTTGCGGCCTTCGGGTGTCATGAACTCCATGCAGCGGGCCGTCTTGAGGATCGTACCCCCCTGCTGGATGATATTGCTTACGTTCTGGGTTTTGAACGGGATGATCTCATTGGTGATCAATCCTTTGTAACCCCTCATGATCCCTTTGACCTCAAAGCCGTTATAAATGGCGGTACGCGTGACCGCACGGATTGCCGCGTTCATGCCCGGCGCATCGCCGCCGGATGTCAGAATGCCGATACACTTGATCTCAGCCATAGTATTCCGTTTTGTTTTTACTGCGCAAATTTAGCAATAATAACGACACTGCATATTTGGTACCTAAATTTTAATATTTTTTAATATAGGATTGTGCATGCCGTCAAAACGGGTGTTGGGTTATTGCTGCTTATTGATACTTAATATGATAGCTGCTCCGGCAGAAATGAGGACCAACGGAAAAATGATTTTTGCAAATGAGACATGGATCCCCGTCAGGTCGAGGATGACCAGGCAGAGGCCTGCAGCCAGCATGATCCATCCCACGATCCAGCGCCGGATGGTGAGCAGGTAGGCGCCGGTGACGGCCAGTAACATTTGCCACGAAAAGATCGTATTGAACAGCCAGTAGGGAACCACATGAAAATCCCGCAGCAGCCAGAGGAAACCGGCAGCGACCAACAGGGTTCCGAAAAAGAGGTTGCGGGCCTGGTTGTCCGGCCCGGACGGACGACCGTTGGATGAAGTCGGACCACCGGCCGGATTGTAGTTGTTATTGATGATTTCCATGGTTTAAAAGTTTTAGGGTTCGGTAAAATATTCGATACGGACCGTATCGGTAACGGTCGAATCGCCGATGCGGATCGTTTCCACCCGTATCGTGTCATGCTGTGAAATGGGAATCTGCGGTTGGCTATCATTGCTGTCACCGGGCATATACTGCCCCCTGGCCACGATCACGACCGCGAAGATCGCGATGATCAGCCAGATACCGAACAGGGCCGAAAGCACTTTTTTCAGTTTGGGCAGTTGCAGTACAAGCCCCATCAGCAGGTAGCTGATTCCCAGCATCGGCAGGATTGCGGAGAGCATGACCAGCAGGAAGCCCGTACCTGAGAAATCGCTGGCATGAATATGTATGCCCATGATTTGCAATACTTCGGGTGAACCGGCCGCGCCTTTCATCATGACGATTGTCATGAAAAGTGCTGCTAGGGCGCCGATCAGCAAACCGCACGCAACTACTACTGTGATGAACTTGACGAAGAAAAGCATGATCCGTCCCAGAATATAAACCAGGTCTGCCCAGATCGAGGCGCTTCGTTCGCTTTTGCGTGAAGGCTGGATCTGGCGAAAATCGTTTTGCAAGCCTTTCTGGATCGAAGATGCGGTGATCCGTTCACCCCGCATTTCGAGCTTTTGACGCGGGGTTCGTGCCATCGGGATGGAGAACCACAGCAGGAAATAGAGCAGGAAAAAAGCAGAGAAGAGAATCGCGAAGAAAGCGGAGGGTGCCCCGTCGTGCGTAGCGGGATCAGCGGAATCGGGGCAAGAAAAGCGAGCCGGATAAAAACCGGTTCGACATTGAAATAGGTGCCCAACCCGCTGCATACCCCTCCCAATTTTGCACCTTCCGGGTTGCGGTACAGACGGCGGGGCAGCGGGGAATGCCCGGACCCGTTTTCTTCGTTCGGAAGCACGGCGTTTCTGTCTATGGATGTTCCCGTGCCGTCGGTTTCCGTATTGTCCGTCGCGGGGAAGTCGTCCGGCATCCCGAGTTGCTCGATGATGTCGCGGATGCGGTCCGCCGGCACGAGTTGGTCGGCCGATTGCTGGTTGAGGATCAGTTCGCAGACGCGGGCCTCGATATCGGCGAGGATTTCCGCTCCGTCGGGATTGTTTTTGTAACCCAGTTCGATCCGCGTGAGGTAGTTCTTGAGTTGCAGGTATCCCTCGTTATCGAGCCGGAAAGCGATTCCGGCAATGCTGACGTTGGTGGTCTCTTTCATCTCTTTGTCTGTTTAGCGGTTTACCGATCCGTTGCGGATCATTCCGATTTGCGTGACGAATTCCTGCCATGCCACGTCGAGTGCAGCGAGGTACTCCCGGCCCAGGTCGGTGATGGTGTAGTACTTGCGGGGAGGGCCCTGAGGAGACTCTTCCCAGCGGTAAGAGAGCAAACCTTGGTTTTTCTGGCGCGTCAGGATCGGGTAGAGCGTTCCCTCCACCACGATCATCTCTGCGGCTTTCAGCTCGCTGATGATGGCCGACGCGTACGAGTCGCCGCGGGAAATAATCGAGAGAATGCAATACTCGAGGATTCCCTTGCGCATCTGAGCTTTTATGTTATCTACATTAACAGCCATAACGGTCTTGTTTTTATTGGTCTTTCAAATCTGTGCCTTCGGTAATTTGCCGGGGTTCCATCGGGGCGACGATCCACAGGATGATATAGGGAAGGATCGCCAGACCGGTGAAAACGCCCAGGACGAGAGTGATGATACGGACCAGCAATGGATCGAGGTCGTAATAACGGGCAATGCCTCCGCAAACGCCTCCCAGCATCCGGTCGTAACGGCTGCGGTAAAACCGTTTTTTGACAGTCGGGGATGGGGGTTGTTGCTCCCCGACGGAGTCCGGGGTGGTTTGACGGATGGGTTCGCCGAACTCTTTGGCACTGCCCAGGATGGCAATAGCGTGGCGTACGGCATCGAGGTTGACGACCTGAATGCGTGACGAGAGGGTTTCCTGGAACAGGTCGGCGATCCGGGTCTCGATATCCTCCATCACCTCGCTGCTCTCCGATCCGTCCAGCCGGATGCCTACCTCGTCGAGGTATTGCCGGAGAGTCAGGTATGCGTCTTCATCGATGATGAAGGGGCGGCCTCCTATGTTCACTTGCAGTGTTTTTTTCATATCGTGCGGTTTTAGATGTTGGGAAATCTATCGTTTAAATAAGTTGTTTGTTTCCTTTTTTGGTTTCAGTTTTTCCCGGTAGGGAGTGGGCGTCTGTTTTGAGAAGTTTATGGTGTCCAAAGCGGCCGAGTGGAGGTCAATTGCCGCCGCCGGGCGCGCTGGCTCCGCCCGAAAGCCTCGACTGTTCGTCTCCGGCTCCGGATTGAACGTTCTTGACCTTGATTTTCTTACCTGCCTTGAAATTGTAGCGCAATGAGATGCCGAGCCTGCGGAAGCTGCCCTGCATGACGGATACGTTCGTGACCGACGGATCGGTTCCGGTTACCCGTACGGTTCCGGAGTTGAATATGTCGTTTACATAGATGCTCATGGTCATGCGGTCTTTGGCGAAAGTATGCTTGAGTCCGCCGTTAATCGTATAGTAATGTCCCATGCGGATATTGCCGACGGCTATCGGTGACTGGTAGTTGCCGCCCAGGTCGACGTACCATTTTTTCCCCTTATGAATGGTGAATGTGTTGTCCATATTGCCCATAATACTGTTTTGGATGGTGATGGGCTGCCCCGACAGTTTCGAACGGAAATTGATTCCCGTCGCGTTGAACGTCATCTGCCACCATTTGGTGATCTGGGCCGGTACGCTGAGGTTTACGAACCACAGGTTCATGTGCGGCATGTTCTCGAACCGGTAAACGATCGCGTCGGGATTGGTCGGGTCGGTTACCAGAATCTGCTGGATGTTGTCTTTGGTGAGCTGCGTACCGAAGCTCAGGCTGTATTTGTGGGCGAAGACCCAAGTGAGGTTGACTTCGTTCGTGTAGGCGGGAGTAAGCCTGGGATTGCCTTCGATATACGAATATTCGGAAAGAGGCCTGCGGAACGGATTCAGCGCCCAAAACCACGGCCGCTGGATTTTGCGGCTGTAACCGAGGATAAGCATCTGGCTCTGCTTTTTGTTCAGCGGCATCGACAGGTTCGCGTTCGGGAACAAGCCGAAATAGTTTTGCTTGTCGGTAATCACGGTACTGCTGGTCGACGGAACGGCATAGGTATACTCGCCGCGCAGGCCCAGCGACAGGGCAAAGTTGTTTTTGAAGCGGGTCGAGAACTTCGCGTAGAGCGCGCTGATGTTTTCATTGTATTTGTTCAGGTTGGTCAGCGCGCCGATTTCGTGCCATGATTCGTTTTTCAGGTATTCGTACAAAGTCGAGTTATCCATCCCGTTGTTCGTGTATTTGATGCCGGTGGTGAGTTTCGATACTTTGCTCAGGGCGATGTCGAAATCGGCTGTGGCCGAGTAGATATTGTTGAGCGTAATGATATCGCTGCGATAGGTCGAGTCGAGGTTTCGGAAACCCGAATAGAGGCTGTGGTAGTCCGAATGGTCGTCCCCGTTGCGGCGGTTGTAGTCCAGCAGCAGTTTGAACGTCGAGCCGAGCGTGTCGAGATTGAGGATGTAGTTGCCCGAAACGCTGATCCGGTAATTGAGGTTGTCGCTCAGGTAGAGGCTTTGGACGTCGGTCACCTCGTCGCCGCTTTGCATTGTCAGGTCGTTCCGGTTATTGCCTGTGGAAGGCGAATGCGTGTAATTGACCTCCAATCCGACGCTTTGGCGATCGTCGATGTCGTACACCCCGCCTACCCGGAGTGTTTTGTAGGAGCCCAGGTTGTACAGTTTCCCGCCGGAGGTTTGTGTGACTTGGTCGCCGGTATGGAATTGATTTATACCTGAGACCGTGTTGCCGGACTTGTTGCGGTTCAGTGAAAAGTCGGTGTAAAGGCTCAGTTTGTTGTTGCGGTATTTGAGATTCACGGCGGGCTGCAGGTACCAGGTCATGTCGTTGACCAGCGAGTGTCCGTAACGCATGGTGGCCGAGCCCTCCATGCCGTCGTTGCGCTGTTTTTTGAGCGTGATCTTGATGATGCCCGAGGTCATGTCGGCGTCGTATTCCGCTCCGGCATAAGGGATGACCTCGATTTTCAGGATATCCTCCGCTTTCAGGTTTTGCAAATAGGCAAGCAGGTCTTCGCCCGTTTCCCGCAGCAGACGGTCGTTTACCATCACGCGGGTGCCTTTGCGTCCGTTGACCGAGATCTCCCCCTTTTCACTGATCCAGACACCCGGCGCCAGCGACATGATCTCTTTGCCGTCGCGTCCGATAGCCAGCGGAGTGTTGGCCAGATTGACTATGAAACGGTCTGCTTCACGGGTGATGATGTTCCCGGTCACCACAACTTCATCGAGCGTGACGGCGGACGGGTGCATCGTCAGATCGCCCAGGTCGGTATCGGAGTTCAGTTCGATCTGTCGTTCGAGATTTTCGTATCCCATGAAAGATATTTTCAGCCGGTAGTCTCCCCGGGGCAGTCTGACTTCGAAAGCCCCCTTGTCGTCTCCGACCGTGCCGTACGTTTTTGTGGAATTCTGTACCGAACTTACCGATACGGTGGCATAGTCGACTACCGCCCCTTTGTCATTGACGGTGCGGCCTTTCAATGTCAGGTCGGATGTATTCTGGGCCTGTGCCCGTGGCGTCGGAATCGCCAGTGCGGCGGCCAGCAGGATGGTGAACAGTGATCTCATGGCAGTAGGTGTTCGTAGGTTAATGGTTTAAGGGATAAAAATAGTTTTTTTATTCTATTAGACTCCCGGATTTCTGATTTTAGGCATCGTGCGTATGTTTTTTATAGTCGAGTTTAAGAATAGGAGTGCCGGTTTGCGGTAATCTTTGTTGGAAAGTTAAAATCCTCCTCCACCTCCGCCGCCGTTATCCTGTTCGCTGCCGTCGACGGTTTTGACCCTGATTTTTTTGCCGGCCTGGAAGCTGTAGCGCAGCGAAAGGCCGAGCGAGCGGTAGTTGCCCCATTGATTGAAACGTGTGTAGGTGTTGTCCTGTTGGAAGGTGATCGTCGACCCGCGCATGTCGAAGATATTGTATACATAAAAAGTCGCTGTCAGCTTTTTGTCAAAGAAGTTGCCTTTCAGGCCTGCATTGACCGTGTGGTAGGCCCCCACCCGGACGTTTCCTTCCAGTGACGGGCTCATGTAGAATGCCTCGATCATGAAATTGTAGTTTTTCTTGAAGGTGAAGGTGTTGCTCATGTTTCCGCGGAAAGTAAAGATAATCTCCTTTTGAGGTACGTCCCGTTGCATCAGCGTGTTCTCGTTGCGGCTGCCGTTCAGGTTCGCGTTGAGCATCCACCATTTGGTAATCTGGGCCGGGATACTGAGGCTCGCGTTGTAATTCATCCGTTTGGGCATATTGCTTTGCCGGGCGATTTGGATGTTCGAGTCGGAAGGATCGGTGTCGACGATTATACTGAACGCATCTTTTACCTCCTGTGCGCCGAGCGTCAGCGTATATTTGCGAAAGAGCACCCAGGTGAGCGTGTAATCGTTTGTATAGGACGGTTTTAATTTTGGGTTGCCTTCCATGAACATATAGTCGGATAGTTGTTGGCGGAATGGGCTCAGTTGCCAAAATGACGGTCGTCCGATTTTGCGTCCGTAACCGAGGATAATCATCTGGCTCTGTTTTTTGTTCAGCGGAATCGACAGGTTCGCGTTCGGGAAGAGGTCGAAATACTTTTGTCGCTCGGAAACGTATTGGCTGTTGGTGGCCGGTACGGCGTACGTGTATTCGCCCCGCAGGCCCACGAGCAATGAAGTGTTGTTGCGGAATTTGGTCGAGAAACTGGCATACAGCGCCCCGATGTTCTCGGTGTACTTGTTGATGCTGCTGCGTTCGGGCAGCGGGATCCAAATATCGTTTTTGAAGTAGTCGTAAGGATTGACGTTATCCATCGTGTTGCGTTGGTATTTTAATCCGGTAGCGAGTTTGGAGCTTTTGCTGAGCGCGATGTCGAAATCGCTGCGTATCGCGAACATGTCGTACCGCGCGGTGGGCATGTAACGCGAAGTACTGTCGTAGTTCATCATGCCGCTGTAGTTCGTGTGGTAATATACCGAATCTTCCTTATTGCGGTAGGTGTAGTTTGCGACGGTCTTGAAAGTCGAGCCGAGCGTGTCGAGTTTGAGCGAGTAGTTCGCCGTGAAGCTCATCAGCGAGTAGTCCGTTGTGCTACGGGAAAGCGATTGTGACGTGAGGGAGTTTCCGTTTTCAATTGCGAGTGCGGTACCGTCGGTGTTGTTGTGATAAGGATTTTCGGTCATATTGAACTCTGCGCCGACGCTTTGCTTGTCGTTGATGTCGTAAACGCTGCCCAGTTGAAAAGTGGTGTGGGATTGGCGATGTGCCATACCGGTGTTTGCATCCATGATCCGGTCCCGGTCCAGGAATCGGTCGCTTTCCATGTTGCCGCCGGTCCAGTTGTTACGGCGGTAACCCACTTTAGAGTAAAGGCTCAGCGCGTTGTATTTGTAGTTGAGGTTCAGGCTGGGCTGATAGTTCCAGGCTTTCTGGTCTACGATGGAGGTGTAATAACGCATGCTGACGGCTCCTTCGAGACCTTCTTCGCGTTGTTTCTTGAGTGTGATTTTGATCACGCCGCCCGTGGCGTTCGCATCGTACTCGGCTCCTGCGTAAGGGATGACTTCGATTTTCAGGATATCTTCGGCCTTGAGATTTTCCAGGTAGGCGACCAACTCTTCGCCCGTCTCTTTGAGTACCCGGTCGTTCACGATTACCTGTGTCCCGCCGCGTCCGTTCACGGACAGGTCGCCTTTATCGGTAATCCAGACGCCCGGCGAGAGCGCGAGCATCTCCTTGCCGGTTTTGCCCGCCGAAAGGGGAGTTGCCGCGACATTGACCACGAAACGGTCGGCTTCGCGGGTAACCATGTTCGCAGTGACGACCACTTCGTCCAGCATCACCGACGAGGGTTTCATCGTCAGTTCGCCCAAATCGGTGTCTGCCGCGAGGTTTACTTCGCGTTCGAAGCTGTCGTATCCCATGAAGGATATTTTCAGCCGGTAGCTGCCTTTGGGCATTTCCACGGTAAAGCCGCCCTTTTCGTCGGTAATGGAGCCGTAAACTTTCGTCGAATCGGCTTTCGCCGTCAGCATGACGGTGGCATAATCTACCGGGGCTTTCTCTTCGGTCACGGCGTGTCCTTTCAGTGTGACGGGACGGTCGTTCTGCGTTCGCGCGGATAAGCCCAGGCTCGTGAATGCGCAGAGGATAAAAGCGGCGAATAGTTTTTTCATGTCGTATTATTTTTTGTAGTGTTTGTTTGGTAATGCAAATATATGAAATAATTTTAATACTATGCAATACATAGTAGCATGAAAATAATAAGATTTTTTATCGATTAGTATTCTTGTTTTTTATGTGTGTTGGAATATTTTCTTGAAAATCAAATCTAAAAGTGTTTTTATCGTCGAATTTTGTGGATGATTGTTTGACAATCGGGGGACTAGTATTTTTTTGCCCCGTGGGACAATTTTCTGAAAAGGACAGGGAGATATGGCCGGTTTTGTTCCGTTTTGCGTTACCTTTGCATTCGGTTTTTGCTTTTGCTGTTGGTATATTATTTGCGAGACCCATTATATAAAGTATAATATCCTGAATCATGATAAAAGAAGACGTAGACACTAAAGTTCTTGACGACGAGCCTATTGGCGGGGCCGTGGGGGATCAGATGAATTTCGATGAGCCCTCATCCGACGATCCTACACCTGACAGTGTGACAGATATCCCGGAGGCAGCCGGTGACAATTCGGCACAAATGGCAGAGGCCGCGAAGGAGTGGCAGGATAAATACCTGCGCCTGAGCGCTGAATTCGACAATTACCGGAAACGTACCCTCAAGGAGAAGATGGAGTTGGTGGCTACCGGTTGCGAGGACGTAATCAAGGCGATGCTGACTGTAATGGATGATATCGACCGGGCATTGGCGGCGATGGAGACGGCCAAGGATGTCGCTTCGGTGCGCCAGGGGGTATTGCTGATCCACCAGAAGCTGATGGATACGCTCCGTTCGCGCGGTGTCGAGGAGATCGAGGCGCTGGGCCGGGAGCTTGATACCGACCTGCATGAAGCCGTGGCGAAAGTGCCTGTGGAAGAAAAGGCCAAGAAAGGCAAGATCATCGACGTAGTGCAGAAGGGCTACAAGCTTAAGGATAAGGTTACCCGGTTTGCGAAAGTAGTGGTTGGAGAATAACGGTTATGGCGAAAAGAGACTACTATGAGGTGCTTGGCGTCGACCGCGGGGCGAGTGCCGACGAGATCAAGAAGGCATACCGCAAGGCGGCGCTTAAATTCCATCCCGATAAAAATCCCGGCGATAAGGATGCCGAAGAAAAGTTCAAAGAGGCTGCCGAAGCATACGATGTACTGAGCAACCCCGACAAGAAAGCACGTTACGACCAGTTTGGCCATGAAGGCATGGGTGCCGGGGCCGGCGGTTTCGGCGGCGGCGGCTTCGGCGGCGGTGGCTTCACGATGGAAGATATTTTCAGCCAGTTCGGCGATATCTTCGGCGGCGGTTTCGGCGGCTTTGGCGGCTCTGCCCGTCAGGCAAACCCCAACGCCCCCCGCAAAGGCCAGGATATCCGTGTGCGGATCA
>ERZ791603.2306-NODE-2306-length-12368-cov-3.074555_pt1 | contig 12368 bp, 11 predicted proteins | sample MGYA00509966_ERZ791603 | MGnify/ENA primary metagenome ERZ791603 (study PRJEB30046, sample SAMN00791931) | human gut metagenome | study: EMG produced TPA metagenomics assembly of the A metagenome-wide association study of gut microbiota in type 2...
CAGGTTTATAACAATATTTTCTCTTAACACCAAAGAATAAATAAGCAAGTATTATGCCTGCAAATAATGTTCTATGTGGTACAAGCTGGAAGTAAACTCCTGTATGCAGTGAACAATTAACAACAATAAGTGCAGTAACAGCCATTATTCTGACTGCATTGTTACTTACAAGTTCAATTATTACATAGGCAGCTGCCATATATGAAAGTGCTGACAAGGCTGCCATAAGTATCATAAATGTATTGATACCACCACCAATAAGCTTTAATATTGGTGCTAATATAAGTGCATAATATCCATACACACCTGAATTAAGACCGCTTCTTGCAACACCATTAACCGCTGAATACACTGTATTAAAATACGCATCAAAATGATATACATTATAATCTGTTGAATACACATTAGGCAGATAAAATGAATAAGCATATATAAGCCCTGCTGCTACCGCAAATAAATACAGATACACCTTATTCTTAACCGGTTGTACCACAGCATTTTCTTTCTTAATAACAGCAAGCGTTATTATAAATATAGCTGTCAATGCAATCACAGTAATCTTTTCATTAGCGTGATACAGGTAATCATCTGCTGCCGGTCCGTCAAACAGATTGACCTCATTAAGATAACAGCCTATAAGTATACCGAATACAACTAATATAATAAGAGCTGATATAACACTGTACACTTTATTATTACTGCCTGATAACTTTAATCTGTTCTTTACTGCCGGAATGTTCATAATAATACATACCAGCAGGCAGAACACAAGAAGAAATACAGCATATGGAATTATATTTGATGTAATCTTTCCACTGTATACAGGATTGCCCTCTATCTTATATACATACAGCTCAATGCCAGCTAATGCAACAAGATATGCTATGCCTATGCTGAATATTTTTCTTATTAAATTATTCTCACTATTCATTCTTATTAACTTTCTATTATTAACTCTTTATTACTGATTATTATTACAACCAGCTATTTTATATTCATAATTTCATTGTCTGATTTATTCTTCATCCAATAATGGTATGAACATAATCTTTTTAAGTTCTTCTCTTGATAAAAATGGAGCTAAATCCTCAAGTGGAGGACTTACAAGTGTTCCGTCCTCTAATCTCTTAGTACTGCTCTTTGGCTCCCATACCTGCTTGGTATCTGTAAATATTTCACAGAATACAGGACCATCTGCCTCTAATACCTTATCAACTGTTTCCATCATCTCTTTGTTAGATGAAGCACTGTAATAATCATAACCAAATGCTTCAGCAATCTTCTTGAATTCAGGGAAAGATAAATCTCCTGACTCTGGACCAATTCCTATTTTGCAATGCTCTTTAAACAGATTATTCTGTGTAAGTCTTATTGAATGATAACCATTGTTATTAATGAGGAATACTTTAATTGGAAGCTTGTTAGTAATTATTGTCTGGAGTTCCTGCAGATTCATCATAATACTGCCGTCACCCTCAAGGCATATAGTAGTTCTTCTGCCACCACCTATACAAGTACCAATAGCTGCTGGAAGTCCGTATCCCATACTGGCAACAGCACTGTTGTTAGCCATTCTGCTGCCTTTTTTAATGACATAAGTCTGATTACCTACAACACAGCACGCCCCATTAGATACTGCTGTAAGGCTGTTCTCTGGAAGCTGGCTGCTTAAGTATTTAATAAATGCGTATACATTAGCTGTACTTCCATTTTCCTCCCACTGCTTTGGCTGTACAACAGGATATTCCTTTTTCCACTTCAATGTTGTACTGCACCACTCATCTCCTCTGAATACAGGTGCTATATCTGAAGCGTATTTATCAAGCTTTGTAAGGAAATCCTTTGCATCTGCCCATACTGGCATTTCAACGTGGATAGTTGGCTTCTTTAACTCAGCTTTATCTATGTCTACCATTATTACTTCTGCGGCTCTCGCCCAGGTCTTCCAGTTATATCCTGTCTGGCGGATTGATATTCTTGTTCCTACTGCTAATATAAGGTCAGAATTCTGTATAGCCCAGTTACCTGGTCTGTCACCCATATTACCAGCTCTTCCACAATAAAGAGGATTATCATCTTCAATAAGGTCAACTGCATTCCAATATGTCACAATAGGAATATTAAGCTTCTTGGCAACTGAACGGAATACATCATATGCACCCGAAAGTCTTATTCCATAACCTGCGTGAAATACTGGTCTTTTCGCATTCTTAATCTTTTCAAGAACAGCCTTGACAACGCTATCCTCAACAGGCGGTGGAAGCAGCTTATCATCTTCCTCTGGATCATAACCCCTTAATTCATCTGTTTCAATATATCCACCCTGATAATTAACCGGAATATCTATCCATACAGGACCAGGTCTTCCTGTTGTAGCAAGGTGCCATGCCTTCTCAAGAGCATATCTTATATCCTTAGGGTCTTCAATCATAGTTGCATATTTAGTCATATTAGATACTGACTTTACTATATCATATTCCTGATCACCCATAGCTCTTAACGGAGTTTCAGTATACGATAAGGCATACCTTGCTGTTGTATCATATCTTACCTGTCCGCTTATTATAAACATCGGTATTGAATCAAGCCAGCCGCCAACTACACCTGTAAGTGCATTAGTTCCACCCGGTCCAGTTGTAACACATACTGCTGCAATTCTGTTATCAATTCTTGCATAGCTTTCAGCCGCCATAGCACAAGCCTGTTCGTGATGATTATAAGTTACCTTAAGCCCTTCATTGTGTCCAAGTGCATCATTAAGGTGCATAGCTCCTCCACCTACTACAGAAAACACATCTGTAACACCGTGGCTTACAAGAAAATCTGCAACATAATCAGCTAAACGTATTCTCATATTCTAATCTCCATTCTATTTATCATTTTATAATTATTCTTATACTTTACAAATATTCGTATACTGTCAATATATAATTCTACCGGATTCTCTGTGTCGCCCAAAATCGTATCGCTTATATCTTCTATTTCGCAGACGTGAACCACATACACATATGAGCAATATAAATCATAGCTTCATTATTATCATCACTAAACCATTTTTAATTCTATCCAGAGCTATGTCATCTAAAACTTATAGAAGCTAAGACAGCCATTATCACTTATAACCGGCTTTGTTCCTGTTGCTTCTGTCAAATCACTTTCTAACTGTTCTATCTGTTCTGCAAGGTACGCTCTTCTGTCAATATATATTCCGGCAAAACCCGCTTCCTTTAAAGCCTTAACCATATCATCGGCTTTCAGGCTTCCGATTTCTTCATTCCAGCTATCGCCTTCTCTTCCCTTAACAGAACCATAGCTCCATTTAAGTGTGTCTGAATGAAGATAACCAACGAAAAGATGATAATCCCACATATCATTCTGTGACTCACCCTCCGGATATTTATGATATGGAAGCTGATAAATCATAGAACCTTCATCAACTGAACTTTCAATGTAAGACACCAGCTTATCATCACTTGCATATTCAGCCTGTATTGCCTTATAGGTTTCTGTTGGTGTCTTGCCACCACAGCCTTCCCATATACTAAACACACATACAAGTCCTGTCACTGCTGTTACAATAATTGAAGCTGTGCGTTTATCAGCTTTAAGCTTATCAACAATAGCTCCCATAAGCATAGCCACCGCCAATATACATACATATTCAATAAATATCGAAATTCTGTTATAGCCTCTTATCTTATCTGTGATCAGAAATGCTATCATAGTTCCAAGTCCGCTTGTTGTACCAAGAAGCACAAGCATAATATTAATCTCAGAAAGTGCTCCTAATCTCTTCTTTAATGCACTGTCCCTGTTCATAAACAAAGTGAACATAAGTATAAAGAAACCAATGATTGCAATAATTCCAAGGTACTCTGTAACATTTTCATTAAGATATGTAGTATTGCTGTCATACATATCAATAGCCTTCTGTATTATGCCTATGCCGTGTGCATTTCTAGGCATAAAAAGCATAATGAGCTTTAAGCCATACATCTCTGTCTCGATAAATCCAGCTCTTGATACAGCATCCTGATTAGCACCGTGCTGTAAATTATATATCTTGGCTGGCACCATACAAAGAATAAAGAATACTGCAATAACTGCACATATTGAAAGTGCTCTGACAAACCCTTCCGGCTTCTTATTCTTTAACCACTTGCATACACCTGTTACAAGAAGTATAAAGCAGGTGAAATATGGATAATAACCTATTCCGTTATTAGCAATAAGCAGTGCAATTACAATTACAACATAATTGATTGGTCTTTTAAAGAACTGCTTATCAAACTTAAACACTTCTTCTCTTTCAAGAATATAAAAGCATAAAAGGAATGATAAAGGCACAAAATAAGCCTCTGCAAGCACCATATGTCCCACACCTCTTGCAAGCATAAATGGTGACATTCCATATACTGCTGATGTCAATGCTGAAATCCAGCAGTTAATTCCAATCTGTCTCATTACGATATATGACACAATTCCTGCAAATATAAATATGCTTAAATATGTAAGATTAAATCCTACAACAGCATTACCGCCAGCAAGGAATACAAATATTTTCATTATAACCATTCCGGCATTATGCAGATAGTTAGCTGAGAAATCATACATCTGTGTTCCATTTGGTGCACCCAGCCTGTCCGTTGTCATAATCCAGCCCTGTTCTGAGAACATCTTGGCATCTACAAGCATACTAAGGTCATCTCCGCCTGAATATGCTATTGGATATGTTATATCAAAATTAAATAGATTAAACTTATAAATCATTGCCACTGTTATAATAAACAGCATAAGTATAACACTTGCATATTCCTGCCAGTTATTCTTCATATGATTACTTATTTTCTGCTTCATTCTTCTCTCCCACAAGCTTAATTATGTCATCAAACTTCTTCATAATATCTTCCCACTGGAAGTAATCTTCAACATACTTTCGTGCATTCTTACACATAATCTCATATACATCTGTATGTTCAAGCAGATAATTAACACAGCCTTCGAATTCAAAGAAATTCTTGTAATAAAGACCACCATTACTCTTAACGCAATGTCCCTTTAACACATCACATATACCATTAACTATAACTGGCTTTGATAATGTCATAGCTTCTAATACTGAAATTGAAAGACTCTCGAACTTAGATGGAAGTATAAGTGCCTTAGCACCACTTATTCCGTCAAATTTATCCTCATCAGTAACGAAACCAAGACTTATAATATCAGGGTGCTTAGGTATCTCACATACCGCCTTGCCCATAAGCACAAGCTTAAGATTATTCTTATTACGCTTTTTATATTCCATAAAATAATTAAAAAGTCTTGGACAATCTTTACCTTCATCAATACGTCCTACATATATAACGTAATTATCAAGGTTATATTTCTTCTTAAATCTATCAGCATCAACAGTTGTTGGGACATCTACACCAACACCGCATACTTCGTATGGAACATCTTCATTATGGAATATTGAGTGTACAAGATCCTTTTCCTCGTCTGTAAGGAATACGAACGCATCAGCAGCCCCGAATACCTTTTTATACATATCAAAATGTATAAATGGTTCCTGATGTGCTGTAGGAATAAATATTGCCTTATTCTTAATTCTTACAATACTCTTAACCGCTGTATAGTAAAGATAAGTTACAACAATAATTGCTTCGTATTCGTCCTGATGTTCATCAACATATTCTACAAGTTCTGGACAATATGGTCCCATATGCTCTATCCATCTGTCTGATAATTCTTCGCCAGCATTGGGATTAGAAAGCATTTCAGAATCAAGTGCTGAAAATACCTTAGGAATTCTTTCGTGTACTGTCTTAAATCTTCTTACAGTTACACCATTAATATCCTCAACGCCTTCCTTGTAATAATTCTGCCATTTAACATATTCAACAGCACAGGAAGTAAGAACTTCTACTTCATACTTAGCCTTAAGTCTTTCAGCAATCTGTCTTGAATAAAGTTCAGAACCGCCATTAACCTCTAATCCGTATCTTTGATTTATAATAGCTATCTTTTTCATATTTATCTCCGTTTCTAACTTTCAAAAAAATCAAGAAATCTCTTAACAATTACATCCCATTTGAAATTATCTAATACAAACTGACGTCCTGTCTTACCCATAGTCTCAGCAATTACAGGATTGTCCATATAATAATTAACACATCCTTCAAATTCAAAATAATCATTAAAATATAATCCTGAATTAGACTCTTTAGCGAAATTAGCTGTTACATTGCAAGCCGCATTAACAAGAACTGGTCTTTCACACAGCCAGCTTTCCATTATTACAATAGAGAAGCTTTCATTCTTTGACGGCTGGCACAGACATACCGAACCTGCACAGGCATCATATTTATCTTGTATATCAAGAAATCCCAGGTCAACTACCTTATCTTTAATATCCTCTGGAATATTAATATCTCCTCCGCCTATTAAGACAAGCTTTAAGTTCTTATCAGGATTTCTTCTTGTAAATTCGCCAAAATATTTTATAAGTGTATATATATTCTTGGCTTCATCTTTACGTCCTGCATATATTATATATGGTTCATTAATATTGTATTTCTTTCTGAACCTGTCAGCATTATATTCAAAATCTGTTTCTACGCCTTCTCCTAAAAGCACCTGATTAACATTTCTTAAATCAAGCACTTTATTGGCAAGTTCCATCTCCGGTCTTGCGTGGAATATAATTCCTCTTAAATCCCTGAATGTCTCTCTATAATGTCTGAAATAAGCGTATGCCTCATCGTGCAGGCACGGAATAAGAATTGACTTAAATGGACACGCAAGTATCCCATAATAAGTTGTACCAAACATATATGGAATAAACACATATCTATGATATTCCTCACTATGCTCCCTGAGATAATCATACATATCAGGACTATTGACCATTTCCCTTATGAATATATCTTCTTCATCATAGGATATTGTCTTTCCCTGCATAACCTTGGCATTAATTCTATGAAATTCTTTCATATTGCCTTTTCTTACTTTGAATCTTCTTATTGGAATTCCATCAACTATCTCTACACCTTCCTTGAAATAATTCTCAGTCCAGTCAGCAGTAAACTCTTTTACACAGGTTGTTATTATTTCCAAATCAACATTATTGGCTTTCAAGTGGGTCACAATTCCTCTTAATTCCTGTTCTGCTCCCCCTCGTATATCCTTATGATACCATGGAACTACAAATCCAATTTTCTTCATAATGCTCAATCCTTCTTATCAATAAACTTTGACAAATACTCCTTGAACATTGCAGATATATTATCATAGCTATAATATTCAAGTCTTTCATTTTGTTCTTCTATAACATAATCCCTTAACTTCTTATCTTTAACCATCTTGTCAATGCAGGCAGCTACATACTGTGGATTATTATCATCTAATATCATACCCTTATGGTTCATAGTTTCAGGCACAGCAGCCCTGCCATAAGCAATTATTGGAACCTTGAACTTCATTGCCTCAACGAGAGGAACACAGAAACCTTCATGTTCGCTCATACAAAGAAATACATCTGCGGTCTTATAATAAGCAAGTATCTGGTCAAACTTTATATGTCCTGTAAATATAACTGTTCCACCCATACCAAGCTTCTTGGTATATTCTGTAAGTCTTATATAATACGGATCATCATATCTGAACGAACCAGCCAGTATAAGACGTGACTTTTTATTATACAATCTGTTGTAATAATAAAATGCTGATATAAGATTTTCCTGCTTCTTATTAGGTGCAATACGTCCTGTAAATAATATATTCACATAGTCATCAGAATATTTCTTTACAACTGATTTGTCTGGTGCTTTATCATAATCAGACATTGGTATAATAATTGGAAGCACATCAATAGGGCATTTATAACCCATATCAAGCAGATCCTTTTTATTAAATTCTGAAACAGCAAGACAATAATCGACCTTATCAGCTAATGACTTTGCACCTTTAAGACCATACTCACATATATCACTGAATCTTTCATCATTATTCTTGAAGTATTCTGGTGGTGTTATGTTATGGTACACTACAATTTTACGGCAAGTATACTTAGCAACATCAAAATTCAGACGGCTTCCTGTTGACATATGGAATATTATAATATCATCCTCTGATACATCTTTTAATTCTTCAACTGGAAGTGCAGTCTTTTTATCAAGTGGTGGTACTATGCTTTCGGCATATATTCTTGTCTGATATCCCATCTGCTTAATTGCCTTTTCCATAGCCACTGTATCATTACTAACAGCATCGCCATAAGCAATAGTAGATAATAACTGAAAAATACGCATATTACTTTCCGCCCTTTAATTCTTCTATCTCTTTCTTAAGTTCAGCTATCTCTTTATCTTTTTCTTCTATATAACAGTTCATCTGGTTCATCAAACGGACAATTGAAGCATTAAATCCATCCTGAGCCATAACAATAGGTTCTACAAAGAAATATACAAGCTTTCTTATTGCCTTTTTAAAGAATACTGTTACTTTTCCACCCTGTAATGGTCTGTATGGATTAACTTCCCATTCGTGGTTGGCAACATAAATATCCTCATTGAATTTTACTTTATCAAACTTATTAACATTCATTGAACCAACATCAACAATAACATCATCAAAGCTTAATAAGTCATTAGTATAACCTTTAACTTCAATCTCTTTCTTAATCTCTTTCATAATTGATTCTACATTAATCTGTTCTGACATATACTCCTCATTTCTGTGTATCTGATACACCACTTACATTTACAAGCTAGAAATTAGCATATATAAAGCCTTGTGTTGCTCCTATATATCCAAATATTAATATAACAGCTATCAACGCATAATAAGCAATCCATCTTACCGCTAATGGCTTGGCCGCTATGCTCTCTCTTATAGCTATACCTTTTTCTTTAAGTACACTTATAATAAATACTATAATACATCCAGCGATTATAATTATATAATCTCTTGCTTCTATTCCAAGGTCTAATAATGAACTGTTAAGCTGTGAAAAGCTTAATCCCTGAATTGACCATCTTATCATACATAAAGCCTGACTTACACTGTCAGCCATATCAAAGTACCAGCCTATATTAACAAGTATAAATGTTCTTATAATCTGCCATAAAGTCCAGCCCCTGCTTGTTGCATTAATATGAAACTTTGAAAGAAGCTTCTTGTATACAGGCTCTAAAAGATTGCTTATTGCAATAATAAAGCCATTGTAAAGTCCATATGCAATATATTTCCAGGCTGCTCCGTGCCATATACCTACGATAAAGAATATTACTATATTAGCAAAGCATATAGGAAGTGTTCTTCCAAATGTATTGCCAAAGTGCTTCTTTCCCCACTTTCCGAACTTATTCATCTTCTTAGAAAGTGACATCGGATAGAATATGTAATCCTTCATCCATGTACCAAGTGTAATATGCCATCTTCTCCAGAATTCACCTATTGACTTAGAGAAATATGGCTGTCTGAAATTCTCATCCATTGTAATTCCAAACATCTGTGCAGCACCGATAACTATATCTATTCCACCAGAGAAATCCATATATAAATCTACAGAGTACATAAGCACTGCCATAATATAATGAAATCCGCTGTATGCCTCATAATTATTAAATACATTAAGAACAAGCACTGCCGCCCTGTCTGCAATAACAACCTTCTTAAAAAGTCCCCAGCCGATTCTTTGAAGTCCGTATTCTACATTCTTTAAATTGAAGCTGTGTCCACTGTAAAGCTGCTTTCCTAATCTGTCATATCTTCCAATTGGACCCTGTAAAAGCTGTGGGAAGAATGATACGAATAATCCCATCTTAAATATGTTCTTCTCACACTCATACTTTCCCTGATATACATCAATTGCATATGATACAGACTGGAATGTAAAGAACGATATTCCAAGTGGCAGTCCCATTCCAAGAAGACCTATTGGTTCTTTACCTATAAGTCCAAGTACGGAATTAATATTCTCTATTGCAAAATTACTATATTTTACAACTGCTAACATTCCAAAATCCAAAAGAAGTATAAGGAACAACACCCATCTGACCCACATCGTAGAAGTTGAGGATATCATATTTGTTGGCAAACTCGCGGCACTGCTTGGACTGGGTGGCGCTCTTGATGTCCTTGTTGGGCACAAAGTGATCCAGCACGATGGCAATGTGCTCTTTGTCGAACACGCCGTCAAAGCCTGCCTTCTCAAACTCGTTGATGGCGACCGGGGTGGTGATATCGTTGCCCAGCACGATATCGAGCTTGGCATTGATGAGCTGGCCTGCCTTGACCTCCGGCAAACCCGCATGTGCGGCCAGAATCTTCTGCGTCAGAGTCATTCCCATGGTGATACTCTCCTTTTATACTGTTGACAAACTCCTTCCGTCATCGCCTGCGGCGATGCCACCTCCCTCCTTGAGGGAGGCTTTAAGGCTCCCTCTCCGAGGGAGCTGGCGCACGAAGTGCGACTGAAGGAGTTACTTCCTCAGCCGCTTATCGCTTCTGGTGGCCCAGAAGGTGCCAACGGTCTGAAAGATCTGCACCAGCAGCACCAGCAGGATGACGCAGACGATCATAATGTTGGTCTGGTAGCGGTAGTAGCCGTAGGAAAGGGCGATCTTGCCCAGACCGCCGCCGCCAATGACACCGGACATGGCCGAGTAGCCCAGAATGGTGGTCAGGGCCGTGGTCATGCTGGAGATCAGGCCGGGCAGGCACTCGGGGATCATTACCTTGGTGATGATCTGGAACGGGGTCGCACCCATGCTCTGGGCGGCTTCCACCACACCCTCATCCAACTCGCGCAGGCTGGTCTCCACCAGACGCGCCACAAACGGGAAGGCCGCCACCACCAGCGGGACGATGGTGGCTTTGGTGCCCACGGTGGTGCCCACGATGATACGGGTCAGCGGAAAAACGCAGATCATCAAGATCAGGAAAGGCACACTGCGCAGGATGTTGATGATGATATTCAGCAGGTGCATCAGCCAGCCGGGCAGGGGCAGAATGCCGTCCTTATCACCGGCCACCAGCAGCACGCCCAGCGGCAGGCCGATGACCAGAGAGAACGCGGTGGAGAGCACCGTCACATAGAAGGTCTCCCAGATGGCAAAGCCATAATCTGCAATGGTCATTCTCCGGTCACCTCCTCCACCGTAATGCCAGGCTGTGCCCGCATGTAGGCAGCAGCCTGTTTTGCTTCGTCCAGGTCAGCGGGCAGCTTGAGCAGCATGGAGCCGTAGCACTGGCCGCTCAGGTCGCGGGTATCGGCGCTGAGCACCGACACCAGAATGCCCTTTTCGGCGGCAAGGCTTGCCACCAGCGGCTTTGCAGTGGAGGAACCATTAAAGGTAACGCGCACCACATGGTCATCCGGCGCAAAGCAGGAAAGATCCCGCGCTGCGCTGCCGCCGTTGGGAGCCACCAGACGCTTGGCAGCCGCCGTTTTGGGGTTTGCAAAAATTTCCTGTACCGAGCCCTGTTCCACGACCACACCGCCGTCCAGAATGGCCACGCTGTCGCAGATTTCCTCCACCACGCTCATCTGGTGGGTAATGACCACCACGGTGATGCCCAGCTTGCGGTTGATATCCTTGATCAGGGTCAGGATGGAGTGGGTGGTGTTGGGGTCCAGCGCACTGGTAGCCTCGTCGCACAGCAGCACCTTGGGGTTGGTGGCCAGTGCGCGGGCAATGGCGATGCGCTGCTTCTGACCGCCGGACAGCTGTGCCGGGTAGGCGTTGGCCTTATCCGGCAGACCCACCATCTCCAGCAGTTCCATGGCGCGCTTTTCGGCCTCCGCCTTCTTTACGCCTGCCAGCTCCATGGGGAAGCAGACATTCTTCAGGCAGGTGCGCTGCATGAGCAGGTTGAACTGCTGGAAGATCATGCTGATGGAGCGGCGCTTCTCCCGCAGCTGGGGGGCGGACAGCTCCATGAGATCCTGTCCGTCGATGACCACCTGGCCCGCTGTAGGGCGCTCCAGCAGGTTGATGCAGCGCACCAGGGTGGACTTGCCCGCGCCGCTCATGCCCACGATGCCGAAGATGTCCCCGTCCCGGATGGTCAGATTGATGTCGTCCAGGGCTTGAAACACGCCGTCGGCCGTGGGAAAGGTCTTGGAAATGTGTTTTAACTCGATCACGGACCCATACTCCCTTATTTCTCACAAAGTTCCGTCCTATTTTATGACAAGCCCCGCCCTCTGTCAAGAAAAAAGCCCCGGAACCGCTTCGATTCCGGGGCCTTGCGTGTCCTGGCTCAGTGGCCGCAGGAGCAGCAGCCGTGCTCCTCATCCTCACAGGGCAGGCGGAGGGCTTCGGGCACCTCCCGGCCCTGGCGGCGGTAGTAGTCGGCCAGGG
>ERZ791603.2307-NODE-2307-length-12365-cov-3.457839_pt1 | contig 12365 bp, 7 predicted proteins | sample MGYA00509966_ERZ791603 | MGnify/ENA primary metagenome ERZ791603 (study PRJEB30046, sample SAMN00791931) | human gut metagenome | study: EMG produced TPA metagenomics assembly of the A metagenome-wide association study of gut microbiota in type 2...
CGGCAAAAACCGTATCGCCGCCCTTCACCGCCTGCGTCCGCAATGCCGCGGTATTGGCCGCGGCATTTTTAGCCCTTTCCAGGGCGACGCTGCGTGCGGCCGAAGCCGTCACCCCCTCACAGTCGGTATAGCTGAACCTGACACCCCCTGCCGTCGCTTCGACCAGCACCGAGGCGGGGATCACGCGGCGCGTACGGCTGCGGGCGAGGAGCTGGTTGAAACGGTGGTCGTAATTGCGGTAGACCTCCGTCCCGGGCACAATACCTTCCATGCGGTTGGGCGTCACACAGTCGCCGTCGGCGGCGTTGACATTGGTGCCTGCGAACCCCCGGTCGGTGAGGAAACAGATGCCGTCGCCCGCGGCGAGCAAACCGCCCCGATCGAGACGGAACCTGTTCTTTTCGACCCGCACCACACGGCCCACATACTCGCCCACCGCCTTCGGCGTATCGAACGAAGCTACTCCGCCGTGTACTCCCCCGAGGAAATAAGCGGTCGCCCCCCGGGAAAAGCTCTTCGCCGGGTTCGGCTCGAATTCCAAGGTGGAGATACCCTCCGACGCCCGGCGCAGGTCATCGCGCCGGGCCAGTATCCCGTCCAGCTTACGACGGTACCAGCCGACCACATTACGGACATAATTCTCATCCTTGAGACGCCCCTCGATCTTGAACGACGTAACGCCGGCCCCGATCAACTCTTCAATTTGTCCGGTCGCGTTCATATCCTGCAGCGAAAGCAGGTGACGGTTCCGTTCCAGCGGCCGCATCCGTTCGTCGAGCAAATCGTAAGGCAGCCGGCACGACTGCGAACAATCGCCGCGGTTCCCGCTGCGCGGCCCCATCGTACGGCTCATGTAACAACGCCCGCTGTACGAAACGCAAATCGCTCCATGCACGAACGTCTCGATCTCGACATCGGCGGCCCGGGAAAGCCGGCCGATCTCCTCGAGCGACAGTGCGCGCTCCAGAATCACACGCGTAAAACCCGCTTCGGAGAGGAAACGAACGCGCTGCGGATCGGTATTGCACACCTGCGTCGAAGCATGCAATTCGACCGGAGGCAACTCCATCCGAAGGAAGGCCATATCCTGCACGATCAACGCATCGGCTCCCGCATTCCACATCCGGCATGCGATACGCTCCGCATCGGCCAATTCCTGTTCATAAAGCAGCGTGTTCATCGCCACATAGACCTTCGCTCCGAAACGATGGGCGAGGTCACACAACCGGACGATCTCCTCCTCGGGAACACCCGCCGCCGAACGCGCGCCGAAACGCGGTGCGCCCACGTACAGCGCATCGGCACCGCACAAAATAGCCGCACGTCCCTGTTCATAATTCTTGGCAGGGGCTAACAACTCGATGGTTCGCAACTTACGGGACGACATTTCGGACATCGTTCGGAAGGAATATCAGGGAAAAATACCTAATTTTGCATATTTACAGCGCACAAAGGTAGCGAAATTTGCACAGACCGCCGCCACGGCGCGCGACATCTAAACCGTACGGACATCATTATGGGCAGCAGGGGATCATTCGGAAGCAGGTTCGGCGTCATCGCCGCAGTGAGTGGATCGGTTATCGGTCTGGGCAACATCTGGAGATTCCCTTACGTGGCCGGCGAGAACGGCGGCGCAGCGTTCATCCTGATCTATATCGCGTGCAGCTTCCTAATTTCGATCCCGCTGATGCTCTCGGAATTCAGCCTCGGCCGCAGTTCGAAGCGCAACACCAAACGTGCGTTCCAGAAGCTCGCCCCGGGTACCCGTTGGAACTATGTGGGCTATATGGGTATCTTCTGCGCCTTTATCCTGCTGTCGTTCTATTGCGTCATTGCCGGCTGGGCACTCGAATTCATCAAAGAATCGGTCCTCAACGAGTTCGCAGGCAAAAGCGCGGCGCAAATCAGTGAAAATTTCAACGGTTTTATCGCCAGCGGATGGCGGCCGGTAGTGTGGATGGGCGTTTTCATGCTGTCAACGGCCTTCATCGTCTGGTCCGGAATCGAAAAAGGAATCGAACGCTATACCAAGATTTTCATGCCGGTCTTTATCGTCCTGCTCGCCGCGCTGGCCATCAACTCCCTGACGCTGCCCGGCGCGCGCGAAGGGATAGGCTTCCTGCTGCGTCCCGATTTCAGCAAGATTACCGGCGCGACGATCCTCAAGGCGATGGGCCAGTCGTTTTTCTCGATGAGCCTCGGGTTGGGCTGCATGATCACCTACGGCTCCTACATCCGCAAAGGCGAAAACCTGCCGAAAGTGGCATCGATGGTGGCCCTGTCGGATATGTCGGTCGCAATCCTGTCGGGTATCGCCATTTTCCCGGCGGTTTTTTCGTTCGGCATCAGCCCCACCTCGGGTCCGGAACTGGTTTTCCTGACGCTGCCGAATATTTTCGCGCAGATGCCCGGCGGCTACTGGATCGCGATCGTATTCTTCGTACTGCTGTTCCTCGCCGCAATCACCTCGTCGATCTCGATGTTCGAAGTCATTGCCGCCTACCTGACCGAAGAGTTGCGGATGAGCCGGCCGAAAGCCGTAGTCGGCGTACTGGTCACGATCCTGGTAACGGGTTCCCTCTGCGCGCTGTCGCAGCGTCCCGGCTCCTCGCTACACATCGGCAGCATGAACCTGTTCGACCTGTGCGACTACCTCAGTTCGAACGTCCTCATGCCGCTGGGCGGCCTGCTGATCGTGATTTTTACGGGTTGGGTATTTTCGCCCGAAAAACTGCGCAACGAGCTGACCAACAACCTGACCGTAAACCTGTGGAGCTATCCGGCCATCCGCCTGCTGATCCGGTTCGTCGTTCCGGTGGTCATCACACTGCTGTTCCTCACGCAGATCGGAATCCTGTAAACCCGCAATGAAAATCCGGGCTGGGAAACCGCCTGCCGCCGGAACCGGCTTCGAATCCGGATTACAATATAGTCCCGACAACTGTTATAAAAACCCGTAACCACGTCCGGAACACGTATGTTCCGAAACCTAACCGACCCGAATCAAGATGATCACCTTTCTAATCTGCTTCGCCGTACTCGTGGGAGCCTACTTTATTTACGGCCGCTACCTCGAACGGACAATCGGCGCCGATCCCGACCGTGAACCGCCCTGCAGGAGCCGTTATGACGGCGTAGATTACCTGCCGCTCCCGAAATGGAAAACCTTTCTGATCCAGTTGCTGAACATCGCCGGACTGGGCCCCATTTTCGGCGCGCTGCTCGGTGCGATGTACGGACCGGTAGCCTTCCTGTGGATTACGTTGGGAGGCATCCTGATCGGCGGTCTGCACGACTACGTATCGGGTATGATCTCGATGAAAATGGGCGGCCTGAGCCTGCCTGAAATCGTCGGCCGCTACCTCGGTCCTGTGATGAAACAGTCGATGCGCGCAGTCACCCTGCTGTTGATGGTACTGGTCGGTGCCGTCTTTCTGGTCGGACCGGCGGGGATCTTGCAAGGCATGACCGGAATGAACCAAAGCACCTGGATCTGGATCATCCTGCTCTATTATATCCTGGCCACATTGCTCCCGATCGACAAGATCATCGGACGCATTTATCCCCTTTTCGGGGCCGCGCTCTTTTTCATGGCTCTCGGAATCCTCTACGTTCTGCTTTTCGACGCTTATACAATCCCGGAACTATCGGCCGGGAACTGGCATAATTTCAAAACCGACGCCGCGCGTTTCCCGATTTTTCCCACACTGTTCATTACCATCGCATGCGGAGCCGTATCGGGTTTTCACGCCACCCAGTCGCCGCTTATGGCGCGTTGCCTGCAAAATGAGCAACAAGGCAAACCGGTCTTTTTCGGCGCTATGATCTCCGAATCGCTGATCGCACTGGTCTGGGCCGCAGCAGGTATGGCCTTCTGGGGCGGACCGGAAGAGTTGAACACGACGCTCGCGGAACACGGCGACAATGCGGCATGGGCCGTCAATGAAATCACCCGCACGACGCTCGGCAAATTCGGCGCCGTACTGGCTCTGCTGGGCGTGGTCGTCGCACCGATCACCAGCGGAGATTCGGCCTTCCGAAGCGCCCGGCTGATCGCCGCAGATTTCCTGCACCTCGAGCAACGTGCGATCCGGCGGCGGCTTTACATTAGCATTCCGCTGTTCGTCGTGGGGTTCGCGATTACGCTGATGAATTTCGGCGTCATCTGGCAATACTTCGCCTGGGTCAACCAGACCCTCGCGGCCGTGACGCTATGGACGATCACGGTTTATCTGGCCGTCCGGCATAAGAATTTTTGGATCGCCCTGCTGCCGTCGATCTTTATGACGCAAGTGGTAACGCTCTATATCCTGATCGCCCCCGAAGGGCTGCTGCTGCCTTATTGGACCGGATTCGGAATTGCCAGCGCAATCAATGCGTTCATCACGATCCTGTTCTTCCGCTACCGGATTCGGCGGTGCAACGACATCTTCCCGGAAAACGAAGGGGATGAAGAGGATAAGGAGCATGAAGATTCCCCTGTCGACAACAGGAACGGATCGGAGCTCCCCATTCGGTAATCCGTCCCGGATCAAACCGATAGTGCCAAACCGATCCTACAGCATGAACACACCGCACGATCCCGGGATTTTCCGTGCAACAGCATGGAACTTTGCCTGGAGACCGGGACCTTCCGTTCAACAGAACAGAAGCAACCGCCGCTCCCTAACGGTAACTCACGCTGTTCGCACCACATGTAAACTCAGCGGTAATAAACCGGTTGAAAATCGAGGTCGTGCCGCCTGCCGATGGGAATGTTCATGCCCAGGTTGAAGCTGGCTGTCGCCCGGCCCGTCGGGATCCACTGCGGGGTCACGCGGGTGACCATGTAGTCGGAGCCGAAAAAGAGCGTCACGCCTTTGGGTGTAAAGTTCAGGAGCCAGCCCCACCCGAGCCCGTAATTGGTCGCCGAACCGGTCACCGTCGCATTGAACCAGCGGCAGGGACGGAAATTGGCCGACAACATTCCTTCGGTCCAGACCCGGGGCATATAAAAACGTGTCGTCGAAAGCAGGCCGAATGAGATTTTTCGGTCGAGGACGGCGTATTCGAGCCCGACATTCACCGTAGGGTGCAGCATGCGCGTAAGATGCTCCGGCGCCGGAGTGTCATAAAAACGGAACAGATCGCGCAGGTCGTCCTTAAGCCTGTTCCACTGCTCTTTGAACGAGCCCGGATTGTTGGGATCGTCCACAACGATATTACTGAAACCGTCGAATATAAATGGTTCGTTCTGCATTGTCCCGCGCAGGTTCTTGAACCACGACAGGAACCCCAGGTCGTTTACCCCGGCCGACAGCGTGAGGTGATCCTCCACCAATTCGAAACTCATCCCCAGATCGATGGCCAGTCCCCAGCCCCCTACTCCGGGATTGCGGTAATCGAGCTTATTGATTTCGCCGTCGGACTTCGTCTCGAACGACGCGCCGGCGGCCGACAAGTCGAAATACCCCTGTGCGTCGACCTCCCATTTGTTCTGGTTCATGACCACATTCATCCGGTCGATGTGCGTCCGCGCGCTGCCGGCCCCGAGCAGTACTTTCAGCTTTCCTCCCAATGTCAGGCGGTCGTTTACCGGATGGGCATGCCCCAATCCGATCTCGACATAATTATCGGTCTGCAACATCAGGTCGCGCATCTGATAGGAGCTCCCTTCGGGGGCGTCCATTCCCAGTTTCATAAAACGGAACAGGCTGCCGGGCAAGTCGATATCCGAGCTCGACCGCACGGCGATATCGATCGTATTGAAACCGCTCCACGCATAAAAAGCCGAGGAGAGCAGCGACACGTCGGCATCGACTTGTACCGCGTTGCGGTTCTTGATCCGGCCGAGGAACGTTTCGGCCGAAACGATCGGGTTCATAAAAGTAGTCAGCCGTCCGTCGGGCAGTGGATACAGGAAGGCGGTCAGCCCTACGTTCGACTGGGTAGCCACGTTGATATTGCCGATCGCAGGTATGCTGATATAGCCTCGGTCGCTCACCAGTGCGGGGTTCAGCCGGTGCCGCATCGGCATGCTTTCGAGGAAATAGGAGGTACGGAGCGTCTGGGCCGGAGCCAGAAACGGCACGACGGCGCATCCCATCAGGCAGGCCCCGCACAAAAACGTACGGAGTATTCTATTGTTCATTCGTCTTTTCATTCGGCAACTCCATTAAAGATCATCCAAATCCATGATCAGTCCACCCGGAACCCGCAGTTTCATCCGCACCTGTACATACTGCCGCGGCGTCGCCGGAATACCTGCCGAGGCCTCGTTGTTCCCGGCGGTAATTTCCAAAATCAACCCGTCGAGCCGGGCCAGCGCTCCTGCCTGCGTTTCACGGATCACCACATCGAACGACGATGACACAGGCGTATCGCCGCCGTCTCCCGGGGCTATCGTCCCGGGAGCGGACACCTCGACGCCCTGCAACGGCTGCTTCTGGCCGTCCACGGCAATCGCGGCAGCCTGCAAGGTGAGCGGCACCGTATTGTCCACGGTAGCCAATATCTTAATTTCCTGAACCTTGTCCACGAAATCCCGGATATCCTTGGCCAGATTATCCACCGTGTCGCGGTACAGGATCGACAACTGCGGCCCGAAGGTCATCGGCACGCAAAGTTCATAATCGATCCGGATCTGGTAGGCAGGCACCGTCAGGTCGACCCGCTGCAGAGTCCCGGGGACAAGAGCGGGCTGCACATCCAGCAGGATCGAATCGGGTACCGTCCGGATCAGGGCAGGCAGGTTCGGCGCCTCGACGAACATGTATCCGTCGGGCATGACCGAAGCATCTTTGGCTATACGGAATACCGATAAAACAGCCCCTCCGGGCGTCCCGGCCTCCCGGACACGCATCGCCACATTACTGCTTCCGGCCGGATTTTCCTGGTTACCGACCACCGGCATCAGCCCCAGGAAGACATCGACCTGCATCCCCAGCGGGTTGGCGACCCCCAGGTTGATATAAGGATTCACGTCGAGCACGGTTCCCGCCTCGCGCAGGAAAGCGGGAATATCCTGCAATCCGAGCCACTGCTGCACATGCGGCAACTCCGGTTGCACATGCCCTTCGACGAGTTTGACTTGCATATCGCCGATCGTCAGCGCGGGCTGGAGCACGACACCGGTCAGATCACCGCCGCCGGGCGCTATGTCCGTAATGCGCAAACTGCCCGACAACTCGACGGGATCGTCCAGCTGTACAGTACCGTCGGTTACCAGCAGCGGATCGAAAACCATTGCTGTAATCCCAACGCTGCAAACATATCCACCTGCCGCCGCAAACTCATCGTTGATCACCAATTCATGTCCTCCGCCGGCCAGGACGATATAAGGAGGAAAAGTGACCCGCAAGTTTTCGAAACGCATCCGGTTTACCACGCCCGACACCCCCGAAACATCGAACACGACCCGCGCTTCGACCGGGGCGGAAAACGTCACCCTGCCGACAGATTTCACCTCATCCGGAATATCGGCGCTGATCTTCACATCGCCCCGGCTCGCAATCGGTGCGGCGGGCAATTCGCCGGTTCCGGGCGTTCCCGAACCGGACGGCGGCAACACGCCCGTTCCGAAATCCGGCCGGATTTCAGACAATTCGAAAGGGTGGGTCCTGAAAGTCACCGGAGCGATCCCCGCTACATCCATCTGCACGTCGTCACGTTTGAGCAACGCATAGGTGCCATCCGGCATAACCGTAAGGTCATCTTCATCGGAAGCTATCAACTTTTCGAGCGTAATCTTCTCGGTCTCCCCGACCGGAATCGTCAGCTCTTTGCCTCCGACACCGACACTCAGGTCCAGATCACCTTTCAGGTCATAGCGATGGTCCACACATCCGGTCGCCGTGACGAGACAAACCGCAACACCGCAGCACAGCAACGCCAAAGCCTCCCGGCGCAAATATCCGTATCGATAAATCATATTCGGGTTTATTGGGAATTCAAGGGATATACAAATTGGTACATTCGTCGCATTTATTATCCCAAATGCGCTCAAAAATAGTCAAAAAATCAGGTTAATTCCGATCTTGTTGTAATTTATTTTCGTTCAACCCGCGCCCTCCCCCGTTCCTCCCGAACGTTTACGCGGGTCGTCCGGCCCCGATTTCCAAAATAAACACTATCTTTGTCGCCCGGAACACCAACCAAATTTTCAGCGAAATGGCTCTACAATGCGGCATCGTAGGACTGCCCAACGTCGGCAAGTCGACACTCTTCAACTCGCTTTCGAATGCAAAGGCACAGGCGGCGAACTTCCCTTTCTGTACGATCGAACCCAATGTGGGGGTTATCACCGTTCCCGACGAACGGTTGGTCAACCTCGCCAAGATCGATAATCCGAAGAAGGTGATCCCGACTACCATTGAGATCGTGGACATCGCCGGACTGGTCAAGGGCGCTTCGAAAGGCGAGGGTCTCGGCAACAAGTTCCTTGCGAATATCCGCGAAACCGACGCAATCATCCATGTGTTGCGCTGTTTCGAAAACGATAACATCACGCATGTGGACGGCACCATCGACCCGGTGCGCGACAAAGAGATCATCGACACCGAACTGCAGCTCAAGGACCTCGAAACGATCGAGAGCCGCATTGCGAGAGTGCAGAAACAGGCCGTCACGGGAGAAAAATCCGCCAAACGCCTTTTCGAAATTTTCCAACAATACAAAAACGTCCTCGAACAGGGCAGGAGCGCACGCACGGTCGTACTCGACAAGGAAGACCGCAAACTGGTACGGGATCTGCACCTGCTGACCGACAAACCGGTGCTTTACGTCTGCAACGTCGACGAGAAGAGCGCCGTAAACGGGAATGCCCATGTAGACGCGGTACGGGAGGCGATCAAGGAAGAAAATGCGGAACTGCTGATCGTGGCAGCGGCGACCGAAGCCGATATTGCAGAGTTGGAAACCTACGAAGAGCGGCAAATGTTCCTCGAAGAGGCGGGACTCACCGAATCGGGCGTCAGCCGCCTGATCCGCTCGGCCTATACGCTGCTGAACCTCGAAACCTATTTTACCACGGGTCCCGACGAGACCCGGGCATGGACCTACACGAAAGGGATGAAAGCCCCGCAGGCGGCAGGCATTATCCACACCGACTTTGAAAAGGGATTTATCCGCGCCGAGGTGATCAAATACGCCGACTACACCGCATTGGGCTCGGAAAAAGCCTGCCGGGAAGCGGGCAAAATCTCCGTGGAGGGCAAAGAGTACATCGTGCAGGACGGCGATATCATGCACTTCCTGTTCAACGTCTGAGCAGTCTTACAGGTTTTTCAGCGCATAATTCGAAGCGAACCAGTAATCTTTCGGGTTGCGGATGCCGAAGGCGTCGCGCAGCCCGCCGTAGCTATCCTGCAAGATAGAGACGCCGGGGCCGTTGTTGGCTTCGATCACGACAGGGCCGTCCGGCGTATAGGCGATATCCCAACCGATGTATTTAATCTTGTTGAGCTTTTGGGCCGAAAGCGTCACAAAACGGGATAACTCCTCCCAGTACGGGAACGTATAATCCCCGAAAACGAAACCGGTATCGGGATGTTTCTCATGGACCCGACCGTCGAAAGCGTAAGCCCGGGCAGCGAATTTGCCCGTCACGGCGTCGACCTGCATATAAAGGCCGCCGGAGCTGGCATTATCCACCTGCATGGCGCCCTGGCCCACCCTCAACAGGGAGAACAGGATCGACACGCTGTTTTTCTCGTTCCTGGTAACGATCCGAAACGTACAGATCGCATGCGGATAAATGGCAGCCATCTCGGGATGAGGGACCAAGCCCTCTTCGACGATCCACTCGTCTCCTTTCAGCTCTTCCACATACGCCGCATCCAAAAGGCGCCCGTCCGGCGTGCGCAAATACCTCCCTTCACGCAGATCGAACACTTCGATTCCCTTGCCGCCCACACCGAAAGTCGGTTTGACGAACAGCCGGCCCACACCGGAAGCCTGAATCCGGGCCAACACCCGTTCAGCCGTGCAGGGATTTTCCTCTCCGTCGAACAATACCCCATCGCTGACGGATAACAACATCCGGGGATGGTTGATCCCATACCCCCGGCACAGCGACGCAAAAAGCCGCTTGTCTTCGCACAGCACGTTCCGTTCGTTGAATGACTGCGGATAGAAAAGGAAATAGGCAAAATAATCGGGGATATAGGCCTTCATCTGCTCCATCGAAAGCGGACAGTCCTTGCGGTAGAGACGGTAACGGATATACTGGAACGGATAGGTTTTCCAATAGCGCTGCAAACAGCGCATCTCCCTGCGGATCCGCGCCGGACTTTTCTTGTCCGCACATCGTTCGAATTCCGCATATTCCGCCCGGTAGTAATCCCGGTAATACGCCCGGTGCTGACGCTCCGAACTCTTTTTAATAAAAAAATATAGGTATTTTTTCAACATGGCTGGTCGAAATATGTTTCTCCGGCAAAACAAATGTAGAAAAATGTTTCTGAAACGCAACATCCCCGCGATCATAGCGATTGGCGCTTTTTTTACTATTTTTGCAACGGCTTCGCCCGTGTCCGTTTTTTGACGGCGCTCCCGGGCAGGCCGACCGGCCGAACGACATCCCAAAGGGCGTTTTCGCCGGAATTAACCGAACACAACACTGAAAAACCGATATGGAACGCAAAGTAAGAGTCCGCTTCGCCCCGAGTCCCACCGGCCCGCTGCATATGGGCGGCGTACGCACGGCGCTGTACAACTACCTTTTCGCCCGCCAGCGAGGCGGTGATTTCATCCTGCGCATCGAAGACACCGACTCGCACCGTTTCGTGCCGGGCGCAGAAGCTTACATCATGGAAGCGCTCAAATGGTGCGGTATCACCATTGACGAAGGAGTCAGCGAAGGAGGCCCCCACGCCCCCTACCGCCAAAGTGAACGGAAAGAAATATACCTGAAATATGCCCTGCAACTGGTCGAATCGGGAAACGCCTATTATGCTTTCGACACACCCGAAGAGCTCAATGCTATCCGCGCCGAAGCCGAAGCGGCGGGTAACACTTTCGCCTACAACTACGAAGTACGCGGAAAACTGGCCACCTCGCTGGCCCTCCCGCCCGACGAGGTACAGCGCCGCATCGAGCGTGGCGACCAATGGGTGATCCGTTTCCGAATGCCCGAAAACGAAGAGGTGGAGATGCACGACCTGATCCGCGGCGACGTGGTGGTGAACACCTCGACGCTCGACGACAAAGTACTCTATAAATCAGCTGACAGCCTGCCCACTTACCACCTCGCCAACATCGTGGACGACCACCTGATGGAAATTACCCATGTCATCCGCGGCGAAGAGTGGCTGCCGTCGCTGCCGTTGCACTACCTGCTCTACCGGGCCTTCGGTTGGAGCGAAACGCAACCCGATTTCGCACACCTGCCACTACTGCTGAAACCCACCGGAGGCGGCAAGCTCAGCAAACGCGACGGCGACAAGATGGGATTCCCGGTCTTTCCGCTGCGCTGGGTCTCTCCGCAGGGAGAGGTGTCGCACGGCTACCGGGAGGACGGCTATTTCCCGGAAGCGTTCATCAACATGCTCGCGCTGCTGGGCTGGAATCCAGGCACGGAACAGGAGCTGTTCACGATGGACGAGTTGATCGCGGCCTTCTCGCTGGAACGCGTAAGCAAGAGCGGTGCACGGTTCAACCCTGAAAAAGCCCGCTGGTTCAATGCCCAATACCTCAAACAGAAATCAGACGCGGAACTGGCCGCCCTGTTCCGCCCGGTACTGACCGAAAAGGGTATCGAGGCTTCCGACGGGAAAGTCGAACAGGTGATGGGCCTGATGAAAGAACGCGCCACGTTCGTCAGCGAACTGTGGGAGCTGACCTCATTCCTGTTCGTCGCCCCGGACGATTACGATCCCAAGGCTGCCGCCAAGTTCTGGAAAGGCGACAACCCGGCCCGCATCCAGGGGCTGCGCGACCTGCTCGCAACCGTTACGGACTTCGGAAAGGAAAACACCGAAAAGAGCGTAATGGAATGGATCGCGGCAAACGAATATCCGACCGGACAGGTGATGAATGCGTTCCGGCTCGCAATCATCGGCAAAAGTACAGGACCCAGCATGTTCGAAGTGTGTGAGATTCTCGGCCGTGACGAAACGCTCCGCAGGCTCGACGCCATCCTCACCAAACTGGGCACAGGGGAAAATGCCTAAACAGCAAGCACAATGCTGCCGGAATATGTAACGCTTTAAAAGGCCATCGCAATGCGGATGGCCTTTTTCACACACACCATGTCGGGTATTTTAGCGAAAGGCCTCGTAATTCGGGATAAATTCGTTAATTTTATCCCAGCAAAATTTTCCCGAACCCAATCGAAACATCCGACTTATGAGAAAAATATCCGCACGACTGCTCTCGTTGTGCGCGCT
>ERZ791603.2308-NODE-2308-length-12365-cov-2.601787_pt1 | contig 12365 bp, 10 predicted proteins | sample MGYA00509966_ERZ791603 | MGnify/ENA primary metagenome ERZ791603 (study PRJEB30046, sample SAMN00791931) | human gut metagenome | study: EMG produced TPA metagenomics assembly of the A metagenome-wide association study of gut microbiota in type 2...
AGGTGCAAGAATTCTATGTGGAATAATGCCGTTAGTGAGCTTTAAGAATGCTTCATTTATGAAGAATGAGATGACAGGCATTAATGTAACTGATGAGGTTCTGTTAAGATACAGACCGGATATGACTAAAGAAGAAGGAGAACAGGCAGGAATTGATTTGGCTGTTGAAATTATTAATAAATCCATCGATATAGTTGATGGATATTATTTCTCTTTCCCATTTATAAGAGTACATATGCTTGATAAAATAATTAAACAGTCAGAACTATATGTTAATAACTAGATATATAAGACATATGGAGGCGGGGAATTATGAATGAGACACAAGTTAAACATTTTATAGTTATGGAAAGACAAAAAGGTACAACAATAGAAGAATTAATATTCATTCTTCACGATAATGGTGTGCCAGAATATGAGATATCTAATTATCTTGAAATTTCAATTAAATATGTCGAGGAAATCTTAAGTGATTATTAATAAATGAAGCGGTATTAATGGTTGCAAATAAGGCATTTTGGGGATATAATCTATTAAAAGCACAGTTAATGGAGGAGTCTTATGGAAGTATATGAGATGCCTATTACGGTTGAAGAGTCAAGGAATTATCACAAGCTGTTATATCAGTTAAAAGCGCTTAATTTTGTTGAATGGATTAAGACTTACATATTTACAGTTGTATTTAATATGATATTTGCATTTGTTATATTTACATTTTCAACAAATTTAGCATTATATATCTGGAATAATGTACCAATGGGTATTAAGCTTCTGTTATTTGTTGTTGTATTCTTTCTTGTAGCATTGCAGAGATCTAAGAATATGCAGTTAAAAGCTATGTTACAGAAGTATTTTATTAATAATATTCCTCAGGAATTCTTATCAGGTGGAATACAGTTAAAGAAGATAAAAGTATCAAAGAATTCTTTAAAGGTGTATTATAGAAGATTTCACACACAGGATTTCAAATGATATTTCAGAATTGTAAAAGCTCCTTTTTGAATAAGAAAGGGGCTTTTAATATGCACAAGAATGGAGATAATATATGAGTTTATTAAATGTTGAACATCTTACACACGGATTTGGTGACAGAGCGATATTTGATGATGTATCGTTTAGATTATTAAAGGGTGAACATATCGGACTTGTTGGAGCTAATGGTGAGGGAAAGTCCACATTTATGAATATAATTACAGGGAAGCTTATGCCTGATGAGGGCAGGATTGAATGGGCTAAGAATATTAAGGTGGGATATCTTGACCAGCATTCTGTACTTGAAAAAGGAATGACTATAGGTTCTGTAATGCGGCAGGCATTTGATGATTTATTTGTTATGGAAGAACGAATGAATGAAATATGTGACAAGATGATGGATGCAGATGACGAGCAGATGACTGAATATATGGAAGAATTAGGTACAATTCAGGATATGCTTACTAATCACGATTTCTATATGATAGATGCTAAGGTTGAAGAAGTTGCAAGGGCATTGGGGCTTTTGGAGCTGGGACTTGATAAAGATGTAACAGATCTTAGTGGTGGACAGAGAACTAAGGTTTTATTAGGAAAGCTGCTTCTTGAAAAGCCTGATATTCTGCTTCTGGATGAGCCTACTAACTATCTTGACAAGGAGCATATTGACTGGCTTAAAAGATACCTTTTAGATTATGAGAACGCGTTTATATTAATATCACACGATATTCCATTTCTTAACAGCGTTATTAATATAATATACCATATGGATAACCAGCAGCTTAACAGATATGTTGGTGATTATTATAAGTTCCAGGAAGTGTATGAGATGAAGCAGGCACAGATGAAAGCAGCTTACGACAAACAGCAGAAAGAGATTGCTGATTTGAAGGATTTTGTTGCAAGAAATAAGGCCAGGGTTGCAACAAGAAATATGGCTATGTCAAGACAGAAAAAGCTTGATAATATGGAGATGATTGAGTTAGCTAAGGATAAACCAAAGCCAGAATTCAATTTTAAAGTTGCTAGAACTTCTGGCAAATATGTATTTACAACTAAAGATCTTGTAATCGGATATGATGAGCCTTTATCAAAGCCTCTTAATTTCGAGATGGAAAGAGGTAAGAAAATAGTACTTACAGGTGCTAACGGAATTGGTAAATCTACATTGTTAAAGAGCCTTTTAGGTTTAATTAAGCCTTTATCAGGTGAGGCAGTTATGGGTGATTATCTTGAGATAGGATATTTTGAACAGGAGATGCCACCTGATATTAACACAACCTGTCTTGAAGAGATATGGCAGGAATTTCCTGGTTTTACACAGTATGAGGTAAGGTCAGCATTAGCCAAATGCGGACTTACAACTAAGCATATTGAAAGCAAGGTAAGAGTGTTAAGTGGTGGTGAACAGGCAAAGGTAAGATTATGCAAGCTTGTAAACAGGGAGTCTAATATTCTTGTGTTAGATGAGCCGACTAACCACTTAGATGTAGATGCCAAGGATGAACTAAAAAGAGCACTTATAGAATACAAAGGAAGTATACTTATGGTATGCCACGAGCCAGAGTTCTATGACGGACTTGCAACAGACGTGTGGGATTGCAGTGAGTGGACGACAAGACTTTAAGTATAAGGAAATGAGGTGTGGACCGTGAAGATAGGTATATTTGATTCAGGAATTGGCGGCTTATCACTGCTTCATCAGGCAATGATAACATTGCCTGAAGTTGATTATGTATTTTATGCAGATGTTGATAATGTGCCATATGGAGAAAAGACTACAGAACAGATAAGAGAGTATGTAGACAGGGCAGTTGATTTTCTTGTATCAAAGGGCTGTAAGGCAATAGTATTAGCGTGCAATACAGCTACTAGTGCAGCCATTACATTTTTAAGAAATAAATACCAGATTCCAATAATCGGCATTGAACCAGCAGTTAAGCCAGCCTGCGCACATAACAGGGGTAAGAGGATAATGGTTGTTGCAACTCCGGTTACGGCTAAGGGAGTGAAACTTAAAAATCTTATTATGAAGTATGATATAGACTCAAAGGTAGATGTTATTGCACTTCCTAAGCTTGTAAGATTTGCACAGCAGGATGAATTTAATTCAGCAGAGGTTATGAATTATCTTAACAATCAGTTTGCAGGACATAATTTTAATGATTATTCAGAACTTGTGCTTGGCTGTACACATTTTAATTATTTCAAAGATTCATTTGCGAAGCTGTTTCCAGATGATATTGAGATAATAGATGGTAATATCGGAGTATCTAATAACTTAAAAAATATACTTATAAAGAATGGTGTTCTTGATAATAATGATGATAAACTGAGTGGAACTGTGGAATACTATTATTCTGGAAGAGCAGTTGACGATAAGGAACTGGAACATATTAAAATGCTGCACCGCAGACTTGAGGTTATGCGTAAGATTTAATTGTGGGGAATGATTAATGCAGAATAACCATATGTATATAGCAATAGATTTAAAGACATTTTATGCATCTGTGGAGTGTGTCGAAAGAAATTTAGACCCACTTGATACCAATCTTGTAGTTGCTGATCCCCAAAGAACTGAAAAGACGATATGCCTTGCCGTATCACCATCATTAAAGGCTTTCGGAATATCAGGAAGGGCAAGGCTTTTTGAGGTTGTACAGAAGGTCAAGGAGGTCAATGCACTAAGAAAGAGCAGGTTAAGAAACAGGCAGTTTACAGGAAGCTCATATAGTTCAGAAGAACTGAAGAATAATGAATCTTACGAGCTTTCTTATATAATTGCACCTCCAAGAATGTCTTTATATATGAAATACAGTACACAGATATATAACATTTACCTTAAATATGTTGCACCTGAGGATATTCATATATATTCGGTTGATGAAGTATTTATTGATGTCGGGGCATATCTTAATACCTATAAGATGACACCGCACCAGCTGGCTATGACTATGATTAAAGATGTGCTTGAGTCGACAGGAATTACTGCAACGGCAGGCATAGGAACGAATCTATATCTATGTAAGATTGCTATGGATATAGTTGCCAAGCATATTCCGGCAGATAAAGATGGTGTGAGAATAGCTGAGTTAGACGAACGAAGCTATAGGGAAAAGCTATGGGGACACAAGCCTATTACAGATTTCTGGAGAGTGGGTGCTGGATATGCTTCCAGACTTAAAGAGTATGGTATATATACAATGGGTGATGTTGCGAGATGTTCGCTTGGCGGTGATCAGGATTTCTATAATGAGGAACTGCTCTATAAGCTGTTTGGGGTAAATGCAGAGCTCCTTATTGACCACGCGTGGGGGTATGAGCCGTGTACAATAGCAGACATTAAGCAGTATAAGCCAGAAAGCAACAGCATATCATCGGGACAGGTACTTCACTGTGCATATGATTATGAGAAGACAAGGTTAGTTGTATGTGAGATGGTAGATCTGCTTATGCTTGACCTTATAGATAAAGGACTTGTGACAGACCAGCTTGTGCTTACAGTTGGATATGATATAGATAATATATCCACCGGAAGAAGTGTAGGTGAGTATAAAGGCGAGGTTGTAAAAGACAGATATGGCAGGAAGATACCAAAGCACGCTCACGGAACGGCTAATCTTTCTCGTTATACAGCTTCAGTTGCACTTGCTACGCAGGCAGTTACCAGACTGTATGATGATATAGTAGATAAAAGGCTTTTATCAAGACGAATTAATATAACGGCTAATCACGTCATAACAGAAAAAGAAGCAGTTAATAAGAATTCTTCTTATCATCAGATGGATTTATTCACAGATTTTATTAATAAAGATGATAATGAGGAAGAAAGTGCTAAGCTTGAAAAAGAGAAAAAAGTCTTAAAGACTATGGTTGATATTAAGAAAAAATATGGCAAAAATGCAATTGTCAGAGGAATGAATCTTAAAGAAGGTGCGACAGCTATGGACAGAAACAGGCAGATTGGCGGTCATCACGAATAAAGCTGATAATTGGGAAATGAGAACTATTTTGAATGGATATGAAGATATAATTAATAAATCCCGTCCTGTAAATAACAGGCATAAAAGAATGTCTAATTATGAGCGTGCTGCTCAGTTTTCTCCATTTGCTGCACTTACCGGTCTTGGAGCAGCTATATCAGAAACAGCAAGGCTTACAGATGAGAAAGTAGAACAGGACGAGGAACAACTTAATATTCTTAATAATAAATTCGCCATATTACGAACAAATATAGCCAGCCAGCCGGTTGTGACCATAACTTATTTTGTTCAAGATTTAAGAAAAGCTGGCGGAAAATATGTTACAATAAGTGGCGTAATTAAAAAGATTGATGATTATCAGAAAATAATAGTTATGCAGAATAACATAATTATTAGTATTGATGATATTGCAGACATAAAATCAGATATATTTAACAGGATTATATAGAATATACTTTGAGGTAAAGATAATGAAACAGAGAGTACCATTTTATTATAACGAATTTGGATGTATAACAAGCGAATGTAAGGATAACTGCTGTATAGGCGGCTGGGAGATAGACATAGATGATGAAACCTATGAGCGTTATAATAATATGACAGGTGAGCTTAAAAGCAGGATTCTTGACAGCATAACACAGAATGAAGATGAGGAGTATTGCTTCAAATTATGTGACGGCAAATGTCCTATGCTTGATGATAATGGCTTATGCGAAATACATAAAAATCTTGGAGAAGATTATCTTGGTGTTGTATGTAAGCAGTTTCCAAGATATTCGGAATATTATGGTACAATAAAGGAATCAGGAATTGGTCTTGCCTGTGAAGAGGCAGCAAGGATTATATTGTCTGAAAATCGTCCTTTTAGTATGGAAACTGCTGCCTGTGATGAACAATATGAACCGAGTTCAGAATATGACAGTTCATTTGCATTGCAGATATTTGCGGCAAGAGATTCTGTATTTAAGATATTAGCCGAGGAAAGTCTGTCAATACACGAAAAGCTGATTGTCATACTTGATATGGGAAGTAAAATCCAGCAGTGTATTAACACTGATGAGTATGATAATATTAAATCTGTTGTTAATGATTACCTCAAAGAAGGAATTGCCCATACTTTAGATGAAACAAGAAATCTAAGCGACAGCGGACAATTTGAGGATATATCATTACAACAGGGTATAAGACAGATTTTGTATCCTTATGAAGAAATGGAAGTGCTTAATCCTGAGTGGGAGGTCATACTTAAGGATATTATTGACAGCCTTTTTGAGCAGATGAGTGATGAAGAATACAATATACTCAATGAGGAATTTGGAACTTATATGGTTTCAAGGGCATATGAATATAGACAGCTTTTGGAGTATTTGGTGTTCAGATATTTTGCAAAGTCAATATATGATTATGATTTTCTTGGCAAATGCCAGATGTTAGTTACTAATTTCTTTGTTATAAGACAGATGGATATTATAAGGTGGTTGGATAACCACAGAGAGTATTCTTTCAAGGATAGAATGGATGTAGTGCACATTTTCTCAAGACAGGTTGAATATTCAGAAGATAATATAGAGAACCTTTATGAAGACTTTATTTTTGATGATATTTTTAAAACTGACAGTTTAATTGCTATTTTATGGATTGACAGCGAAAACATATAGGATTAATATGTAAATATATTTTTGAAAGGTTAGGGTTTTGGCAATGATTAAAGAAGCAATAGCTCAGTTAGTTAAAAGAGAAGATCTCACATCAGAGGTTATGGAACAGGTTATGGAAGAGATAATGACAGGAGAGGCTACAGATGCACAGAAGGCTTCATTCCTTACAGCATTATCAATGAAAGGTGAGACAATTGACGAGATTACATCAGCAGCTAAGGTATTACGTTCACACTGCGAGCGTTTCCTTAATGATATGGATGTGCTTGAGATCGTAGGAACAGGCGGAGATGGTTCTAATACTATCAATATATCTACACTCTCATCAGTTGTTGTATCTGCCGCTGGAATACCTGTTGCAAAGCATGGTAACAGAGCTGCTTCAAGTAAGTGTGGAACAGCCGATTGTCTTGAAGCACTTGGTGTAAAGATTGACTGTGCTCCAGCAAGAAGTGCCCAGATATTAAAAGATATTAATCTTTGTTTCTTATTTGCACAGAAGTATCACCCAGCAATGAGATTTGTTGGTGCTGTAAGAAAAGAGATGGGTATAAGAACCTTATTTAATGTACTTGGACCATTAGCTAATCCAGCAGGTGCAACTATGCAGTTATTTGGTGTATATAGTGAAGAACTTGTTGAACCACTAGCGCATGTATTAAGAAATCTTGGTGTTAAGAGAGCTATGGTTGTATATGGCAGAGATTCTATGGACGAGATTTCTCTTAGTGCAGAGACTAAGGTATGTGAATTCAAGAACGATGAGTTTAAGTCATATATTATTAAGCCAGAAGATTTAGGAATTGCAAGATGTAATAAGGAAGATCTTGTTGGTGGAACACCACAGGAGAATGCAGCTATCGTTAATGATATATTAGGTGGTGCTAAAGGACCTAAGACAGATGTTGTATTACTTAACGCTGGTGCAGCTATATATCTTGCTTCAGATGGAATTACATTAAAGGATGGTATTGAGAAGGCAAGAGAGATTATTGTGTCAGGCAAGGCCAAGGAACAGCTTGAGAAGTTCATTGAAGAAACTAATAAATAATATTAAGTATTAATAAACAGACAGCCTCTTAAAGGATTGAAAATATCTTTTAAGGGGTTTTTTTAGTGATAATAAAGTCTTGCATAATATATAATTAGAAAAATGGGTTACAAAATATAGATAATATAGTAAAATAATATTAAATAAAACCTGCAATATTCGGAAAATAAACAGGGGCAGAATATATAAGCTGGTATATTTATTAAGGTATGTTAAATACAGGAAAAAGATTGGAGAATAAATGTATAATATATTAATTGTTGATGATGAGAGAATAGAGCGTAATGGAATTATAATGCTGTTAAAAAGGCTTTCAATTAATGTGGGCATAGTTGAGGCTGCTAATGGAAAGGAAGCATATGAATATTTATGCAGTGATGAAGCAGAGCATATTGATATTCTTCTCACAGATGTGAAGATGCCATTTATGGACGGAATAACACTTATTAAAAAGCTCAATGAAGATAATATAAAACTTAAAACAATAATATTTTCTGGATATAATGAATTTGAATATGCCAAGCTTGCGGTAAAGCTGGGAGTTAAAGATTACATTTTAAAGCCTGTTGACCCTGTGGAGTTTGAGAACACAATTAAGAAAGTGTGTGCAGAGCTTGATGAGGAACGTATTCATACAAGTAATTATAATAAACAGGCGGATTTTGTTAAGCAGTTCTATCTGTATTCGCTTCTTAATAAGGCTGATACCAAGGGAATATTAGAAAGCGATGATTTTCTTAGAAGCTATAACAGGCTTATTCTTATAGAATTCAATACCGATTTCTTTGGTAAATATGATGGTGGAGATGCCAATATATTAACCCTTGCGGATTGTATGGGAGATATTGAATATCAGTATCTTAATCTTAATACACAGCAGTCAGTTATACTTATTAAAGATGAAGCTAAGGCGTTAAGTATGGATTTATTAAAGAATATGCTTGAAAAGCTGCATAATTATATATTCGGTAAGACGGGACAGTTTATGTATGCAGCTGTGTCTGATATTATAGATGATTATCACAGGATATCTGATACAATGGACGAATTAGAAAATCTTATGAGCAATAAGTTCTACCAGACAAATAACTATATATTTACCAACGATATAAGTGATAAAATGCCTGTTTTTGTCCAGATAGATGATGATGTTCTTATGAAGCAGATGAAGCAGGACATTAAGATGAAAGATGTAACATTTTTAAGAATACATTTTGATGCTTTATGCAAGAAATACAGAAGCCAGTCCAATTTTTCACATATATATATTAAGTTCGTATTCTCTAACCTGCTTAAAGATTTCTATGATGCACTTCCAGGGACCAATGAAGATGAATTTGCCTCACAGATTGATAAGTTGTATACTTCAGAGGATTTTAACTGCATAATGGATATTGTTAATCATAATATTGATATATTAGAGAAGAATTTTGTCAGTAATCCATTGACAATGCACAGAGAGATTGAAACGGTTAAGGAGTATATACATAATCATTATAGTGAGGAGTTAGGTGCACAGCAGCTAGCGGATATGGTATATCTTGCACCAAGTTATCTAAGTTCGCTTTTTAAGAAAGAGACAGGGCAGAACTTGAGCAAATATATAAAACAGTACAGAATGGAAAAGGCTAAGGAGCTGCTCACGGATACTAATATGAAGATTGTTAATATAAGTGAGAAGACTGGTTATCCGAATGTGTCATATTTCTGCCAGAGTTTCAGGGAATATTTCGGTGTAAGTCCTCAGAAGTTCAGGGATAAAGGTGAAGTGTTATGAGTGAACCATTAAAATTAAAGCAATGGGTGAATAATATAAAGCTCCAGAATAAGCTTGTTATAATATATGTCGTCACAGGTCTTCTGCCACTTATAATACTTTTTGTATTTGCGTATGGACAGATGTGCTCAATACTTATGGACAGAGATGTCCGTTCAATGGAAAGTGCATTAAGACAGTCGGTTACAACAGTGGACGGACAGATAGAGGTATATGATAATCTGTCCAATTACATAACATTTAATGAAACTGTGTCAGGAATACTTTCCTACAATTACAGCAACAAATATGAAATGTACAGCCAGATTGTTACGACATTTGACCCGCTTGTATCTTCATTGAAATATTTTCACAATGATATTAACAAGGTGACGATATACATTAATAACGGAATAAAGCACGACACTACACTTGCACCATTATCAGAGATTGAGAATGAAGCATTTTATAATTCAGCAGTTAATTCTACTAACATTAACTGGTATGTCGATAAAGATAAGAAAGAGCTTATATCAGCAAGGAAGATGTCTACACTTGCCACTGCCGGCATTACTGGAATTATGTATATTAATGTAGATTATGACAGTATAATGGATATTTATGCAAAAGGACTTATAGATAACAGTGGCATTATAGTAACTGATGGCAATGGTAGTATTATAAGCAAAAAAGCGGCATTTGGGGATAATGCTGATAAATATATCCTTTCAGACAGCCGGTTTACTGAGCTTGTAGAAAAAGCGGATTTTTCAGAAAATGTATGCAGTAATATAGCAGGTTATGTGCTTATTAAGCAGAACTCAGACATTACAGGCTGGACAAGCTATGTGTATGCACCAAAGTCGCTTATGTTAAAATCAACTAATTCCATTATTACAATGATTGTGCTTGCATTAGTTGTTGCGTGTATTGGAATGGCTGCGGCTACAATATTTACATCTGATTTCATAACCAAGAGGATATATAAATTAAGAACAAGTATGGAAAAGGTTGAGAATGGAGATTTTGATGTTGTTATAAAGTCATCGGATAAGGATGAAATCGGTGCATTGATACATGGCTTTAATAGTATGACGGGTACGATTAATAATCTTATCAACGAGGTGTATGAGGGAAAAATAAGTCAGAAAGAGTCAGAGATGAGAGCATTAAGGGCTCAGATTAATCCACATTTTCTCTATAATTCATTATCGCTTATAAACTGGAAGGCGATTGAGTACGGACAGGATGATATAAGTGGTATAACACTAGCTCTTTCTAACTATTACAGGACTTCACTTAATAAGGGTAAGAATACGCTGACTGTAAAGCAGGAATTAAGCAATATGGAGTCATATCTTAACATACAGCAGATAATGCACGATAATTCGTTTGATGTTGTTATGGATATTGATGAAAATGTGCTTGAATATGAATCACTTAATCTTATATTACAGCCTCTTGTTGAAAATGCTATTGAGCATGGAATAGATCTTTTGACTGACAGAAGAGGAGTTATCACCGTTGCAGCAAAGCTTTATAACGGACTTATTCATATTGAGGTTAAGGATAATGGCATTGGTATGCCAAAAGAAACAGCTCATACATTCTTAACAAGTGAGTCTGGCGGTTATGGAGCAAGAAATGTCAATGACCGTATAAGGCTGTTTTATGGTGAGCAGTATAATCTTAAAGTAAGCAGTGATGAGAATGGAACGGTTATAACAATAGAGTTCCCGGCAAGAAAGCCAGTCTGATATGCTGTAGAGCAGATAAACATAATAATATACTGATTAAATTAACGAATATACTTAATGAAAAAGTATGATGAATAGTATGAGTATAAAAAAGAAATGTTGTCATTATTTGATAACATTTCTTTTTTGTTTATTTTTTATGTAAAAATTCCAATATGTTTCTAAAATTTCTTATATTTAATTTCTCATAAAATAAACATATAATTAAACTATCAAAAGAACTTGTAAATAAATTACAAAAAGATATGTACCGGATGAATTGTATAGAATATGTATTCAAGGTGATGGGTATTATATAAATAGATGGTACATATCAGCGGTTAAACGCATTAAGAAATGGAGGTATGTTTATGAGATTTAAAAGATTAGCGGCTGCTGTTATGGCAGCAACAATGTGTGGCTCACTGCTTGTGGGTTGTGGAGGAAGTGATAACAAATCAACGGATAATAATGAGAATATCACAGCCACTATTAAGGTATGGGGGCCAGCAGAGGATCAGGCAGAAGAAAATGGCAAATGGCTTCAGACAATGTGCGAGCAGTTCAATTCAGAACATCCTGAATGGAATCTGACTTTTGAATACGGAGTATGTTCTGAGACAGATGCAGGTAAGACAGTTACACAGGATCCTGCGAATTCAGGTGATGTATATTTCTTCGCTAATGATCAGTTACAGACACTTATTGATGCAAATGCTATAGCAAAGCTTGGCGGTGAAACAGCAGATTATGTTAAGAGTACTAATTCAAATGCAATAGTTGATTCAGTATCAGTTGATGGCAGTGTATATGGTGTTCCATTTACTACTAATACATGGTTTATGTTCTATGATAAGAGCAAATTCTCAGAAAGCGATATAAAGAGTCTTGATACAATGCTTTCAAAGAACAAGGTAGCATTTAATATAACAGAAGGCTGGTATATGTCATCATTCTATCTTGCTAATGGCTGTACATATTTCGGAAAAGACGGCAAGGATAATTCAGCAGGCGTAGATATTAAGGGTGATAAAGGAACACAAGCAACCAAGGCTTTAGTTGCACTTGTTAATAATCCTAACTTTGTCAATGATTTACAGGGTGTAGGTATTGCTGGTTTAAGAGATGGAAGCGTTGGTGCTTACTTCTCAGGTTCATGGGATTATAAGAGTGTTAAGGAAATATTAGGAGATAACTTTGGTGCAGTAT
>ERZ791603.2327-NODE-2327-length-12284-cov-10.235179_pt1 | contig 12284 bp, 13 predicted proteins | sample MGYA00509966_ERZ791603 | MGnify/ENA primary metagenome ERZ791603 (study PRJEB30046, sample SAMN00791931) | human gut metagenome | study: EMG produced TPA metagenomics assembly of the A metagenome-wide association study of gut microbiota in type 2...
CTGGTCGTCAGACTCGTATTCGCCGATGGGGGTCATGGAGCTGTCGTACACGACGAACTTAACGCCCTGGATACCCTTGCGGGTCACGGAGTCGATTTTGTGGATAAGCATGGATGCGGAGGCGGTGTTCTCAAACTCGAAGGTCTTGGTCTCGCCCTTCTTCACTTCGACTTTCTGCGGAGTGGAGTCGAGCAAGTAGCCCTTGGGGGCCTTGATTTCGGTCAGCTGATACCAACCGTCATCGAGGTCGGGGAGCTGGATGACGCCCAGCTTATCAGTCACATAGGTGCCGACGATTTCGCCGTTCATCTTAGCAACTTCAATCTTGGCACCTTCCAGACGCTTGCCGGACTCAGAGTCAACCTTGACGATGGTAAGGCCGCCGAGCGGCGTATCGTAGAAGGTGAGAGTCTGCGTGTCGTTCTTCTCAATCTTGACAGTCTGAGAAGGAGCGTCCATCAGATAGCCGTCGGGCGCGGTCACTTCCGTGACAACATAGGTGTCAGGGTCAAGGTCAACGATGTGGATTTGACCGTTGGCATCCGTGGTATAGAGGCCGTTGGTAGAGGTGGCACCGCCATCCTGTGCGACGAATCTGCCGTCGGAGGTCGTCACCTTGAAGGTAGCACCAGCCAGAGGCTCCTTGGTCACGCTGTCGCGCTTCTCAATGATAAGGCCGCCGGGTTTGGTGTCCTTGAACACGATGGTCTGCGTATCGCCGGACGTTACGGTAATCGTGCGAGTCGGGTCATCAATGAGATAACCGTCGGGAGCTTTGATTTCCGTGATAACGTAATTGCCGGGACGGACGTTGGTGATGGTGATTTTACCGTCGGAGGCCGTTGTGAACACACCGAGGTCGTTGATCTCGCCGGTGGTGGTATTATCCGAGCCATAATAGATATGGAATTTGGCATTGGAGAGAGGATCACCGGTGACGCTGTTTCGCTTCAGGATCGTCAGGGAGGGTTTGACCGCGTTGAAGAAGGTCACCGTTCTGGTGCAGCCTGCTTCCAGATGTACCTCCTGCGGGATCTCAGAGAGAATGACATTGGAAGGCACATTTTTCTCCGTGATGCGATAGCTGCCCACGGGGATGGAATCGAGGAAGATGCGCCCCGCGCTGTCCGTCGTGGCGCTGGTGGAGTAGCTGCCGTCGATCTGCTCAATGAGATAGGTCACGCCCTCGATAGGCTCTCCGGTGGCAATGTTTTTCTTCAAAATTTCGAGTCCCGGCTTTTCATAGTCAACGAAGATGACTTCGGAGGTCTTGCCGGGGCGCAGCGCTACGGTCTGCTCGGTGTGAGACACTACATAAGGCTCCGGCACGGATTCCTCCCGCACCACATAGACGCCTGCGGGAAGTGCCGAAAGCGTTGCCGAACCGTCCGAGCCGGTGGTGACGGAGGTAGAATAGCTGCCGGTCACGGATTTAATGGACAGCACCGTACCGGGGATCGGTGTGCCGGTCTGCGCATCGGTCTTGATGATCTTCATGCTGGGCAGTTCATAGTTCGTAGCGGTAACGGTATACTGCTTGTCTCCATCCGTGGTGTCCACATAGACGCTGAGTGGGGTGGAATCTGCGCAGTAGCCTGCCGGAGCTTCCACTTCTACAAAAGACCATAAGCCTTTCGTCACGTTATTGACTTCGATAATGCCGCCGTTTTTGGTCACATCGCTGCCGACGATCTGACCGTCACGGTAGATGTTGAATTTTGCACCGTCCAGCCCGCGGGTCGTTCCAGCAGCCACCTTTCGCAAGGTAATGTCCGCATCGCCGGCAGGAGGCGTGGGCTTATCCGGCACGGGAGCATCATTCACCACCAGTTTGCGGGGCGCATAGTAATTGAAGAAGCTCTGGCGTCCCTTGACGCTGGACTTTGCCCACACCGCCCATTTTGCGGCTTCATCCTCAACGACAGACGCAATGATGCCTTTGGCGGCGTACTCCTCAATCTGCTTCTGGAACTCCGCATCCTCCTTGGCTTTTTCTTTCAACATCCAGTCGGTGTAGCCCAAGTACATTTCATAGGTATCAGCGTTGGCGTAGCCGCCGCCATCGATGTCACCATCGCCTTCGCCCTTGAAAGACTGGTGATCCCATACATAGGTCTGCGCGGCCATGAACAGGCTGCCGGGGATGTCACCCTTATAGTCCACGATATAGGTCATCATCCACTTGAAGTTTTCAAGCTGCTGGGCGTCCAGCTCACCCATGCCGCTCTGCGCCAGCGCCGTTTTCAGGACAGCGTCTGCGTCCGCGCCGGTGGCAGAGGTATAGGTGTAAGAGTTGAGGAACGATGCCGTACCCCAGCGATAGCCATAGCCGCGATCCATGCAGTAGAGCATTTTGCCTGCCGCCATCGGCGGCTTATAGCTGTACGGCGTACCGTCATGGAGAAGCCGCGTTGTCCAGTAGTTTGTGTTGCTGGTGGGCTTGATGCCGGTTCCGGTGCTGGAAGCGGCAAGTGCAGAAGTCGGAAGCAGCGTCAATAATGTCATAATGACAAGAAACGCCGACATGATCCTTGTTCTAAGTGTTTTCAAGGTTGGTTCCTCCTTATTGTCATTTAGAGATAATGAAGAAGCAGACCGGTTTTTCTCGGTCTGCTTCACGTTGATGTTGTTTGATTTTACTTGGCTGCCGGAGTATCTACCCAACTTATGGAGTAGCCATTCCATAGGAAGAGCTGGACGCAGTACCAGCACGCCTCGCCGCTGTCATTGACTCCTCTTGAAAGTCCCACGCCGGTTTCGGCGTAATTCTTTTCGAGGAGATTGTCCCGGTGTCCACCGGAGAGGTTCCATGACCACACGGCGGCCTCGGATACCGATTTACCCTGCAGCGCCCAATCTGCGATGCGGTGGATATTCTCTCCTACATACGGGCAATCGGTAACAGAGGTGTTTCGTCGTCCATCCGGTCTGGTATGAGAGTAGACACTGCTGGAGGCCATCTCGTCGGCCCGGACCTGCGCCGCCTGCATGAGCTTGTCGTTGACGCGCAGCGCGGCAGCACCATTTTCGCGCCGCAGCGCATTGGTGCGGTCAATGATGTCCTGCTTTGCAGCGGCAACGTCTGTCTGCGCAGGCTGCTCTACAGGCTTTGTCGTAGTGGACTTTACCGGTGCTTCACCAGTGTAAGGCTTGTCCGACTCGACCTGCACGCATTTGCTATCGCTGTCCCAGTAGATATTGAAGCCGACCGCTCTGCCGATGTCGCGCAGCATAACATAGTTATTTCCGTTGATGTTGTACGCCGTCAGGCGGACTTCCTGCCCGTCTACAAGGATGCGGTTGGTGGAAAGCGTCGCTTTCAGCGATTCCACCGCCTGCGCCGCGGGAGCACTCAGCGAAAGCCCCAGCGCAAGGCCGCAGAGGACAAGTCCGGTATTCTTCAATCTGTTCATTGTTCTACCTCCAGTCTAATGTGTATGTGGAAATCTTCCTCGCAGCTTCACCATATCACAGGCGATGGGCAGAAGTCGAACAGAACCGATCTGGCAAAACGGAGAAAAATCAAGCCTCCACCGCGGTCACGCACCAGCGCTGATCCCGCTGGTTGCGGACGCAGGTGTAAAGCGTGAGCATATTCTCGCCGGAGTCCGTAAGACCGCTGCGGTCTGTCTCGCTGACCTTACTGACATCCGTCACCTTGTAGGTGCGGGTACCCAGCTTGGTCGTCAGGGTGATCTTGTCCCCGATGTTCAGCGTGTGGATCTGACCGAAGTAGCTGTTGGCACCGCGGTTATGGGCGGCGAGGCAGACATTGCCCTCCCAGATGGAGGTGTCCTCAAAATGTCCGACACCCTTGACGAGCGTCTTGCTGTCCGTTCCCTGACAGATCCTCACGCTCAGACCCAGCGCGGGGATCTCGATCTTACCGAGCGAGCCGTTTCTGTAGTAGAGGTCGCTCGTCACCTCCGTGAACAGCGTGGAGGGCTGATAGCTGCTGCTGACCGTGCTCCCCGGCGTAACGACATCGCCGCTGCCGCTGATCACGGTGCCGGCCGTGGGAAGGGTGCGCGGCGCGAGATTCGGCGTCAGGTACTCGCCGGTATGGAGCGCGTTCATGCTCTCCGAGCCAAAGGCGGGCGGAATGAGCGTGGCATTCTTGCTCACATCCTCGTTGCGCATGGCACCGCCATCCGCCGTGTGGATGACCTCAATAGATGTATCCCCGCCAAAGTCAAAGTCCTTCGGAGGGGCAATGCTGTATTCCAGCGCATACGCCGGAGCCGCCAAAGCCGCTGTCAGGCAAAGGCTCAGGCAAAGGGTAATGATTTTTTTCATTCTGCCGTTTCCTCCTCGTCTGCGTTTTCTTTTCTGTGCTTTACCAGCAGCGCACCGCCGACACCGGCTCCTGCTGCAGCCACAATCCCGAGGGGAATCAGCACATAGGACCAGCGGAAAGCGGATGCCGCGGAAGGTACGTTCACAGGCTCCGCAGGCTGGATGAGCGTTCCCTCAAAGATGGCGACATAGCGGACACGGTTCAGGGCGATTCGGCTGACGGTTCCGGTATAGTCAGCTGTGACAGTATAGCCTTTCACGTAGCTGCTGGTGGCGCTGCCGGTGTAGGTGGCAACGGCGGTATAGCGGTCCGCCACGGCGTAGCCGTCCATGTTGGCGGTATTGTCGGTCTGCCACTGAATGTCGGAGAGCGTCAGGGTCCTGCCGCCGTCCTCAATGCTCTTGGGGATGTACTGCGTATCCTGCTCGGCGAGGTTGGGATAGCTGCGTTTGACGGAGAGCTGCTTCGTAGAGCTTCCGTAGCCGGACGGTTCGACCTGTACGGTGTCGAGTTTCAGCGTAAGTGTGCCCATGAGTCCGTCGTCCGTGATGAACTCACGCTCCTGCGGCAGCAGCGCCAGCACGGATTCCATATCCTTTTTGGCGCTCTCGACGGAGACATGCTCCGTATGCTGACGGCTCTCGTTTTCCGGAAGCTCCTGCTTCAGAAGATCTGTCAGGGTGTACTGAAAGCCGTCCTGCCGAAAGTCCGAGCGGGGAATGCCCGCGGGATCATCTTCCGGACTCAGATCATAGATTTTCTTCAGTTCTGTGCCATCGTCGTTTCGGACGATGGAGGTGGGATAGCAGACCTTGGCGTCCGGTACCGCGGGTTCAAAGTCCGCCGCCAGCGCAGTGGGCGTCAGTGCCAAAGTCAGGCACAGCGCCGCGGCGCAGAGGGATAGCATTCGTTTCATTTTGTGTTCCTCTTTTCTTTATTTTTATAGTGATTTTTCGTCTGCTCCAGCAGAAGGTCATATTCCCAAGGCTCCAGCTCTAAGGAGATGTAGGCACCGTCTTTCGACATACCGTCTACCCGGTAGCTCAGCACAAGTGGAAGCTGCCGCTGCTTTTTCACGTCCTGGGGTGAGATCCAACCAACGCCGCCCACAAAAACGGAACGGATGGCGGAATCGTAGTTTTCTTCATAACCCTGCCAGAGAAGCGCCTCCCGTAGCTCTTCCCGCAGCTTTCTGCGCTGGGGAACGGGCACCAAACGCTCCGGTTCCAACAGAAAGCGGGGATGCAGAGCTTCTAAGCAGATATCCAGCGCAGTTTTCAGGTCAGCATTCTTTTTCGCCAAGCCGCCGCGCCGGTAATCTGCCGCCAGAACGTCCTCACCCTGGGCATCGCCGGGGAAAAGACGCACACAGCGGATGAGCTCATAGGCGTGGGTGTCATCCGCCATGCCGAGGACGCGGACACCGTCCATGGAGAGCGTCCGGTAATGGTCGATGGCCTTCGCCAATGCGGAAAACTGTCTCACATCCCATCCGGGTCTTCCGGGGCGGAGATCGTCCACGGTGTAATAGGTCATGCACATTCAGATGTCCTCCTCACTTCATATTCATGCCGCCCATAGTGGGGGCATCGGTCTGTTCCTGCGCGTTCAGCTCTGCCAGCTTCGGCTCTGCCCACTCCGGCAGGAACTTGTCATCCAGTACGCCGACAAAATCCTCCCGATTCCATCTGGCAGTTTCACCGTCCGCAAGGCTGGTGGCAAAGACCGCTCGACCGCTGGAATGGGGCTCGCAACCAAAGCCGCTTTGGGCATATAGAAGCTGGTATTTCTGTCCCCAATACTGTTCTCGCAGTACATCCGGTGACAGCACCAGCACCTTGCCGGTATAGTCCTGCTCGGCGCGGTCACCGACGCAGTGCTCCGCGCCGAAGAGATTTAACGCCTGCACCGCCTTGCGGTAGAAACTGACGAAGCCATCCAGCACGGCCGGATGGCTTCGGACAACAAAATCGCTGTTGTGGTTGAGATCTGTGGGAATATATATCTTCTCTGCCCAATGCTTGTTGGCGTAGCTAAAACGCCCATCCCACTTGAGTTCGTGCAGCGTATTGGCGAGCACCCATGCGGTGCGCTTGTAGCCGTATTCGTCCAGCACGGCCTTTAAACAATCTGTCTGAAGGTTCATGCCATCAAAGTTCTGGCGAATGGCGTCCTCGATAGCATTTCGGCAGGCAATGTTTGCCTTGTGGCTCTCCCGCCAAAGGGAAAGCTCATTCCGCTCGCGGGCTTCAGCAGCGGAATACGGGTAGAGGTAGGTATCATTCATCCCGAGACCTCCTCCTTTTCCAGCAGACGGCACACGCCTTCCATCTGCACACCGGAATCCTCCAGCATGGTGCGAACATCATCGTCCAGCTCGTCGATGAGCACATCTGCGGCGGTTTTCTCCGCTGCCTGCACGATGACTCTGCCCTTCTCTACAAAGGACTCCAGCGCGGCGTTGGGCGAGATCCCTGCCTCCGCCAACTGGCAGGGCGGAATTTCAAGGCCGGAGCAGTGAGGTTCGTGTTCACAGGCACCGCATGCCGTTTCCGTCATTCCGGCCTCCATTGCCATCTGGCTTCTCTCCGCCAGACGGGAGATCAGCTGCGGTGCAACGGCGGAGATGAGAGAAATGGTTTTCAGCAGTTCCGCTACGGTAGGATCTCCCGGCAGCAGCAGAATACAGCCGCTGTCGGTATGGAGGATCAGGTCGCTGACGCCTGCAAGTCCGGAGAGCTGCAAAGCGGCGCGAGGGATGGCAAGAGTTTTATTGTTAGGATCATGGTTCAAATTGAATTTCATGCTGTTTTCCTCCTTGGTGGATATTTTGGGATATGGACCAGCTTCAGCTCCCATTCGCCCAGAGGCTCGTCGAAGAGGTTTAGCTGGTGGGTCATGTAGGGACGCGGATCGAAGTTGGTGATGATGAGTTCGCCAAAGGACGAACCCTTTTTCTGGGAGAGCGGGTTGCTGCGCTGGAAGGATAAGATGTACCAATCCTGATAGAGCTTGCGGATAAAGGGACAGTCGTTGTAGGACAGTACCACATAACTGTCACGGCCAGTTAGTACCTGCCAGAGCCGGACATGGAATCTGCGGAAACGTCCCAGCTTCCCAGCGACACGGTAGAGCCGCTCCGTTTTGACATAGGGCGGATCGGCATAAATAAGACTGCCTTTTTTATCTCGTTCCCGAATGAGCTGCAAGGCGTTTTTGTTCTCCAACGGCACGTCCTTCAGTCGTGCGGACACCGGTGGAAACAGCTTTAGGAAGCGTTCGACATCCAACCCTTTGACACCGAAAGAGTTGATCGTCCCGCTGAAGCTGCCGCGGATGGCAAGGTAATACGCCGCTGCCCGCTTTACATCGTAAAGCGCCAGCCGCTCCTGAAAGATGGGGAGCAGTTCTCCGGCCTGCTCCTCCGTAAAGCAGGACCGATCTCCGAGGCATTCGATCTCCGCCTGCACATTTTGAAAGTAGACCTCCTTGTGGGCAACAAAGTCGCGGTAATACTCGAAGAGCTTGCGGCCGTGGATGGGCAGGAATTTCAGTTCCCGCAGCAGAACATTGGAGCGTTCCTTGATGCAGGAATACAGGTTTACCAGCTCGGCATCCAAGTCGTTATAAATGTCCAGTCGGTTTGGGTCCGGCGGCAGCGCCAGCAGCACCGCGCCGCTGCCGCCGAATGGTTCCACATACTGCGTCAGATTAGGCGGGAAAAGCTGCAGAATGTACGGTGCAATCTTCTCCTTGCTGCCGATCCAGGGAAAGGGCGGCTTAGCCATGTCCGGCCTCCTCGTCCTCACGGAACCGATCCATAGACCGTTCCAGACCGTTGATGGCCGCTTCCAGTCCCGCCGCCATCCGTTTCAGCTGGCGGATGGTGTCGTAGACTTCACCGGCAGTTGTGGCGTAAAAGTAGCCGTTGCGGTCGCTGGCGATGGGATGGGTCTTGCGCCGCAGCTGATTCACCAGCTTTCGCAGGTCGGTCCCGCTGACATGGAGTGTTCGCTCCAGTTCCGTCCCACCGACGCGGTTTTTCCTGCCGGAGCAGGAGCCTTTGAGGTAAGCCAACAGTTGTTCATCGCGCATGTTTTCTCCTTTCCGGGGTGATTTCCCGAAAAAGGGCATAAAAAAAGAAGGGGCCGATCCCCTTTCGGAAAATCGGCCCCTAAAATGATTTTTAATGGCTTCTGCGAGCCAAGGTGGTATTACTTCATTTTTATCTTCATTTCCTGAGATTCCTGCACTGGCGTCAGCATGGGCTGGTAGTCCGCACGGTGCAGCAGGCCGTAGGGCGAGAGCACTGCGTTGTCCTCCCTGATGAGGTCGCAGCCGTAGGCGTAGAGGTTTACATGGGAAATCAGCAATTCCACCGAGTGGTCATCCGTCATGAAGTGAAGCTGGTCAATAGCAGTTTCCTGGGGCGAGCTGATCTCCGGTGTGAGGACGTAGTCATCCAGATGCTCCGTCAAGCCCATGGCGGTTTCGATGTCCTGTACCTCAAACTGTTCCAGCAGAGCTTTCAACTTTGGAAGCTGCTTTTCGGGAAAAGGCATATCCTGCACTGCTTTGGCGATCTCGTTGAACGTCTCCAGTTCAGAGGGGAGGTCTGCGAAAAAGGCAGCGTTGGGAAGAATACCGTCATAGTTGAGGACAACGGTATTTTCCCAATTCAGGGTGCCGAGCTGCTCCTGTGCCGCAGCCAGCGCTTCTTCTGACGCCGGAAGATCCAGCTCCGTCGTGCGGTTACCTCCAATGTCGGGATGCAGTCCAAGCGTGAGCCGGAAGAGGTATCCCGGCTTTTCCGGCAGCGTCTTTTGGACGGGCGGCGCGGTTGTCAGCTCGCCATCCTGCAGCACATACAGGCTGCCCACAAAAACGCCGTTTTCCCCATGACGCATCATTCTGCCGATACCGGCAAAGTCCAGCATTTTAAAGACGGCATACGGCACTCCCTCCAATTCTGGAATAAAATCGTTTTCTGCGTAAAACCGGCCGAGGGCAGCATCGTCTGCGGCATCCACTACATGATAACAGTCGGTCTTTGCGCTGACAGCCAGATCCCGCAGATCCTGCAGCGTGATGACACCGCCGTTGGTATCGACTTTATTCTGCACCTCCATGCGTAGAAAACCGTCAAAGGCAATCTCCTGCACTTCGTCCAATGCTGCAAGTTGTGCGGCAAGGTCGTTGAGCTCGTTGAGGCTGATCTCTAACCCGTCCAAATGGGGAGAGAGATACTCAAAGGCAAAGTAGTCTTCAATCTCCATGTACAGGATGTCATCTGTCTGAAGCCGCACCTTGTCCAGCGCGTCCCACAGTTCCCACGGTGAGGCGGGCAAGTCCAGCGTTGCGTAGGCTTCGCTGTTTGGAACGTCCTCTTTTGCCAGATAAACGGCAAACACTTTCTTAGCCAAACTTCATTCCTCCCATTTTCTGCTCATAGTAACCAGGGTCCGCGCCGGGGACACCCCAGCCGAACATGGAGCCCGTTTTCATAGCTTTTTCCTGCGCGGGGGTAACGCCAAGCCGCTCGTTGTTATAGTCTGCCAACTCTTGGTTATGCGCAGGATCGTCTGTGCTCCAATCGCTGGGATAGTAGCCGCTCTCACCGCGCTTGATACAGATGAGCTCACCGGTACCGGGGAGGGTGGAGAAGCATAGCTCCGGCAGACCCTCCGCCAGCTTGGGGGCGAACAATTCCTGCTCCGTTTGGATGTTCCACTCGTCAGAGTTCCAAAGATGGACATACAATTCACCGCCGTCATCCACGGAAATCTCCCGCTGCTCAAAGCCCTCGCCCCAGCCGTCCGAAGCCTGCCCAGTGAGATATTCCTTTAAGGTTTCCAGCTCTGTGTCGGATAATTCCCCGGCGACACGGCATTCCGCCACGCCCCAGAGCTGCCGGTCACGCTGCTCCACGGTGAAGACGGCGGAGCGCACCTTGCGGTCAACGCTGTCGGCTTCATCATACCAATGCATGAGACCTCGCTCGGTCTCCTCCGGCATCCGGTTTTTCACCAGCGCCGCCGTGATCTGATCCTGATAGTCGCGCAGCTCACTGCCCTCCAGCAATGTGCTGCTGTCGTCGAAGTCGCCGTACTCGTTCCGCTCATAGAGATCGGCGGTCAGGGGCATATACAGCTTGAGGCTGGTCAGCTTGGGCGGCAGCACGGTGAAACTGTCCTCGCCGGGGGCGAGCGGCAGCGTGCGGCCGTTGTCCCATTTCATGAAAATTTGCCCCTTATCGTCCACGAAGTCTACTTCGCCCTCCGTGCCGGGAAGAATGGGCGCTTAGGGATCGTCCATAGCGTTCAGTCGAATGCGGGTGCCGGGGGGATACTGCTCCTTGATGAAATTCACCATTTTTCGGTCCATACTCACATTCCTCCCATTGTCATGCCCTGCTTGGGCGTTTTTTGGTATTCCTCCAACTGGCGGGGATTGTCCTCGCCGTAGAAGTCGAAGACGATGTCATCCACCGCCTTGCGAACGACGGGGTCGTCGGTCAGTACCTCGTAGCGGAAGCCTGTGGTGGGGCGGTACGGAAGTTCCTCCCGCACACACTTCAGAAATGCTTCGGCGTCGGTAAACTCCTGTGCGTCGCCGTTGGCATAGGTGACGCGGCCCACCAAAGGCTTGTCCCGCGCCATGTTCTGCCGCTGGACGGTCAGATCATAGGCCGTACAGTAGCAGTTATAATCGCCCGGAGACGGATTACAGCGCAGGCAGTAGCGGTAATGCTCGGTTTCCACGATGTAGCCGTAGTTTTGTGTCCAGCCGCCGCTGATTTTCCCGCCGTGTTCATAGCAAAAACGCTCCATAGCGAAGCGGTTTTTCAGCACACTCTCCCGCAGCGTGTCCACGACCTCCTGCAGCTCCAGCTTGAATGCGGGGCTGTTCAGCTCCTCCGGGCCGCGGGGCCACCATGTATGCCAGAACTCGTTGCCGCTGCGCCCGAAGTCCATCCGGACGTGGCCAACGGTACCCAGCCGCTTATCTTCTTCGGGGTGCGGGGTATAAAATAAGCCCGCCTCCTCCGGGCGGGCGGGACGGATATGAAGTTGTGTTGCATCTTTCAAGGTTAAGACTCCTTTCGGTGTGGAATTTGGCTTTACACATTACTGGGGGATATGCTATGATGTGGCTGACAAATCGGAAGTTGGAGGTGTTATGCAATGAAAAAATATGAATATGTTTCTGTGCATATAGGGAAATTAGTTGGAGCTAAATCGGAAGAGCACAGGCAGATTATTGATGAATATGCAAAGAAAGGGTATCGTTATGTAGGATATATTCCAACGGTTATATCTGATTATGGAAAAATCAAAGACATGGATTTGATTTTTGAAATAGACATATAAATTTCAGTTTGTCGAACTGAATATAGCGTATATAGCCGCTTGGTTTTCAAAAGAAATCAGGCGGCTATTTCTATTTTGAAGGAGGTGTTCGTTATGAACGAAACAGATTACAACGCTCGACTTTACGAGAAAATGAAAGCCGAGCAGGACAAATACCGGGACTGGCTACTGCATCAGGAGCCGTCCGAAATCCTCAATCATACCTACGAATACACGATGCGGGAGGACATCGTAATGTGTATGGAGGAGCTGGAGCTTGAGCCGGAAAAGGCAAGGGCTTTCATCGGAAATGATGTGGAACTCCTACGGAACACTCTTTATCAAGATCAATACATTTATATGGCAGTATAATACAACTTTCAGTTTACCTCTATTCAAACATACAAGCTCTTGACAATAAAGCTCCTATATAGTATGATTTTATAAACTACTATATAGGAGCTTTTGCATGAAAACAAATGGCGGATTTCTTGTCACCAAAATAAAACAACTTGGAGACCGGATTTTTGAGAAGATTCTCAGCGAAAAGAATATTGATGCGTTCAATGGAGCCCAGGGGCGCATTCTTTATGTGCTGTGGCAGGAGGATGGAATCTCGATCAGGTCACTCTCGACTA
>ERZ791603.2329-NODE-2329-length-12280-cov-7.330716_pt1 | contig 12280 bp, 8 predicted proteins | sample MGYA00509966_ERZ791603 | MGnify/ENA primary metagenome ERZ791603 (study PRJEB30046, sample SAMN00791931) | human gut metagenome | study: EMG produced TPA metagenomics assembly of the A metagenome-wide association study of gut microbiota in type 2...
TGCCAAGACCTACTGAATCGGCAAGGATGCAACCATTGTATTTTTCCAACTTGTTAATGATAGCCAGCGCAGCATCACGTTGGAAATTATAGAGTTTATTCCAAATAATACTCGTTTTGAACCCCGTGCGTTCATTGGGCAACACATCTTCGCTGATGTCTTCCAAAAACTCATTAAAGATATTATAAAGAGCAATAAAATAGACATACTCCGGTGCATTTTCTTGATATACAGTGTCTATGTACTCCAATATACGCCTCGTTACATCCTCAAATTTCTCATCGTTATTCCATTGCTCATTGAAAATTTCCAGATATGCGTTTGCTGTCGGTGAAGGCAATACATTTACCACATTATACACATTAGCACCACGTTCACAGCCCAATTGTGTGGTAGTAAACTCATTAAACGGGAGGTAAACCCGTTGAGTTTCGTTGTTGACGTGCATAAATCCACCCATCTGTTCTTGCGAAGCATTGGAACGGAACTGCACTTTTCTACGAATCCAGTCTGCACACTCTTTGGCAATTGCTTTTTGTGATAATTGGTTACGAAGGCGAAGTTCAAAGTCTGTGCCATATAAATTACGTTCCCGGTTAAGTTTAGGGATGAAAAACTCCCGTTTCTCTTTCTTTGATTTATCCTTGATGAAAGCAGGAGACGTGAAAATAAAACGCAATTGCTCCACTTGCTCCAATTCTTCTTTCAATGCTTCGTAGGCATAGATGGAGAATGAAGCCGCAGCAATAGACACAAAAGTGCCTTTGGATAACCGTCCTTTGATGTCATCCACTACACGCTCGCTTATATTGTTTATTAATTTGGGATGTTCCATCCTCGTTTTTATTAAACCTTAATTCCGCGACACTTTACAAAAACAATTATTTAAAGTACTGAGCAATAAAATATTGCCCAGTACTTTGCCATGTCAGAAGATTCACTTAAATTAGTGTTGCAAAAAAAACATAAGAAATCTTCAACAAGCATGACAAAAATAAGCATAAAATCCGGTAAACTCACTTCTTTTGGAGGGATATTTTCAATTATGGAGCAATTTGATTCTATGCTCTCATCCGTAATCAATTCAACACTTTAGCAGTCCGATGGAAAGCGAACTATTGAAATAACAAGGAATAACATTTTTTTAAGTCACCAATCAGTTTTTCATCTCATTTTGTAACAACATTTCAAAACCCAAAGACATCCGTTTCAAGCCATCAAGCCGTCACAGTCCATCCCCTCCCAGAACACCTTCTGAAGTGGGGGTAATTCAGTATACGACTGAATAGGATTCAATATACGACTGAATGGCATTCAGTATACGACTGAATAGGGTTCAGTATAGGAGTGAAAATAATCCATCTTCTTTTTCGGTTCGGAAGTGCAGTTTGCAAAGCATGATTCTGTAAACATTTCCCACCCACAAAGCCACGTCCGGAACAGGCGTTGGCAAAAAACAGTTTATGGAAATTGAGAAACACCAAGTGAGATTATGCCTGATTCGCAGACGAAAGTGCAACTAAAATCTTCTTGATTCTTCGAGATTCTTGAAGAATCAAGAAGAAATTCCAGAAAAAACCGTATTTTTGCATAAAGAACTAATTTATAGGAATTATGTTAGAGCATCCACCTATAGCAAATGCACAGGAAAAGTCGGAATCCTTGAAACCGGACTTTTTAGCTGAAGTACAATCCGCCAATGCCGATTATCCGTATTGGGATAAAGTGAAATACATTCGTACAGAAAGCGGACTGAGCGGGAAACAACTGTGGCATGCGCTCAAATACCTCCGGCAACTGAACAGAACCTCCCTGCATTTCGGCAAGTACCGTTTCAGCTTTATGATGACGGATGAGATATTTGAGTTGCTGCACTATTTCGACATGAATATCGGTGGCAGTCTGACAGGTGAGCACTTGATTCCTTCTGAGAACAAGAATGCCTATCTTGTTTCGTCCATCATGGAAGAAGCCATTGCTTCCAGCCAGATGGAGGGGGCTGCTACCACTCGAAAAGTAGCGAAAGACATGCTTCGCAAAAGTGAAAAGCCCAAAGACAAGGGACAACAGATGATTCTGAACAGCTACCAGACAATCTGCCAAATCAAGAGAAATGCGGGAAGTAATTTTTCCGTCCGGCAGCTCCTGGATATTCATCGCTCAATGACCGAGAACACGCTCGACGAAGAAAACGATGCAGGACGAATACGCCAACATGACAACATCCTCATAATGGACGGCATCACCGGTGACGTTGCCCATACGCCTCCGCATCATGAAGAATTGCCGAACTTGCTTGCCGATTTGGAAACGTTTTTCAACAAAGACGGAAAAACATTTATACATCCCATAATCAAAGGCATCATCATCCACTTCATGCTGGCCTATTTTCACCCCTTTGTTGACGGAAACGGACGAACCGCCCGCTCACTGTTCTACTGGTATATGCTCAAAAAGGGGTATTGGCTGGTGGAATATATGTCTATTTCACGAACCATATACAAGACCAAAAGGAACTATGAAAAAGCCTACCTCTATACAGAATATGACGACAACGATCTGACTTATTTCATCCTATACAATTTGCGGACGATGAAGAAGGCCTTTGAAGAATTGAAGATATACCTGAAACGCAAATCGGAAGAGAACAGCAGCATTGTCTTGATTGCAAACATCAAGGGAATCAATACGCGTCAAGCACAAATATTAAAAATTATCCACGAGCAGCCTAACACTTGTTTGTCTGTAAAGGAGGTTGAAAATCGTTTTTCCGTTTCCAATTTCACAGCAAGGACAGATTTGGAAGGACTAGTCGGTTTAGGTTATTTATCTGAACTACAAATAAATAAAGTCAAACGGAATTATATAAAATCGGACAAATTTGACAGTTTAATGAAAAACAAGCTGTAATATTCTTCTTGAAATTTCGAGATTCTTGAAGAATCAAGAAGAATCTATCATTCTCAGCAGCTTCCAATCACTCCCTCCAGCGTCTCTCCATCGGCAAACAGCCTGCCATCCGCTTGTATCATCCGCTTCTTTAGGCGGAACTTCTGCCGGGACACGGAAGCGGGAGATACCGCAATGAGTGTGGCAATCTGCGTATTGCTGCATCGAAATCACTTTCCAATTGCGTCATTTCGCGCATCCGATAGATATTGAACTCCGGTCGGAGGGTTTTGCTTTCTTGCATGGCTTCGATGAGAAGTCCGTCATCAAGGGGTGGAAAGCGGACTTTAAAGAGAAAAGCATAGCCTAAAATAAATTTATTAGTAATAATATTATTAGTAATAGATATATTACTTATCTTTGCTCCCGGAATAACATCTGAAGATTATGGAGAAAAAACCTTTTATATTCGGTGTCGCGACATCGGGCGATAATTTCACCGACCGGGAAAAAGAGACCTCACGACTGGTATTGAATTTCCGGCATGGAGTGAATACGGTACTGATTTCGCCTCGTCGTTGGGGGAAAACCTCTTTGGTGCAGAAAGCGTGTCGCTTGGCGCAGTCCGACAAATTGAAAGTCGTTTATATCGATATTTTTTCTTGCCGTAGCGACAGGGATTTCTATGACGCATTTGCTTCCGCCATTCTCAAACAAACCTCTTCAAAGTTGGATGAATGGCTGGAGCATGCCAAATTATTCCTTTCGCGTATCAGCCCTAAAATATCGTTGGGGACTGATCCGATGACGGATTTTTCCATATCGCTTGAAATGAATCCCAAGAGCAACGAGATCGATGAAATCCTGCAACTCCCTGAAAAGATAGCGCAGAAGAAAGGTTGTAATATCGTTGTTTGCATCGACGAGTTCCAGCAAATTGCCGAATTCAAAGATTCCAAAACATTCCAGAAGCGGTTACGCTCGATCTGGCAATTGCAGAAATCGGTGTCTTACTGCTTATTCGGCAGCAAAAAACACTTGATGAACGAACTCTTTGAAAAAAGGAGCCTTCCGTTCTATAAGTTCGGAGACGCTATCTATTTGACAAAAATCGGGACGGCGGATTGGGTGGATTATATTTGTGGGCGTTTCGAGGCTACGGGCAAACAGATTTCAAAAGAGTTAGCCGAGAAGATCTGTCAGAGAGTTGACAATCACTCTTCGTATGTGCAGCAGTTGGCATGGTTGGTATGGATTCATACGGACAAAGTTGCCACGGAACAAGATTTCGAGGAGGCATATCAGGATATCATCGACCAGAATACACCGTTGTTCGAGAAGCAGACCGAGAGCCTTACGACCTATCAAATGAATTTTTTGCGAGCCATTATTGATGGGGTACATAGCGAATTTACCACGCAAGAGGTTTTGCAGAAATATCAACTCGGTTCATCGGCTAATGTCAGCATCGTAAAACGGGCACTGGTCAAGAAAGAGCTTATCGAGATCGAGAAGCGTCAAGCCATTATTCCCGACCCCGTGATGAAGGTGTGGTTAAAAAGAGAATTAGGTGTATAACAATAGTTCGTTAAGTTTTATACACTGCTTTTTGTATAGCAACAAATGTCATATTACCTTTCCTTTTTCATCTAATGCAGCAAAGCTACGATTTTTTTTATGAGCAAGAAAAAAGGATATAGGATTTGCTATCATGCAACAAAGTAAATCATTAAAAAGCCTCAGCAGCTTCCAATCACTCCCTCCAGCGTCTCTCCGTCGGCAAACAGCCTCCCATCCGCCTGCATCATCCGCTTCTTCAGGCGGAACTTCTGCTGGGACACGGAAGCGGGAGACACGGCAATGAGCGTGGCAATCTGTGCATTGCTGAAGTGCAGGCGGATAAGCATGCAGAGCTGGCTGTCGGCAGGCGTAAGCTGGGGAAAGCGCAAGACAAGGCGTTTGGAAGCACCCTTGTATACTCTGTCAGTAAGCTTCTGCAAGTAGTCCCACTGGCTGTCCGCAAGGAATTTGGGCTGGATGCGCAACTGCTTCACCACTTCGTCTGCGTCTATCATGGCGGAAGCAAGCGCCTGCACCTGCCCGTCGAGCATCCGGACACGCTCGCCCTCTTTCCTCAACAGTTCCAGTTCGCGGGGCACGGGGTTGTCTTCATACTCCTTGAGACGGGCGCGGAGTGACTCGTTTTCCTTATCCAGACGGCTGCCATGTTCCATGAGGTTCGTCAGCGAGCTATGCACTTCTTCGCGCTCTTCGTCGGTCAGCGACATCTCCTTCAGGCATTCTTCCAGTTCCTCGCGCTCGCGTTCATTGTTGCGCAAGCGCTGTTCGTTTTCGCTCAAGGTGATAAGGTAGTTGCGGTGGTGGCGCTCTTTCTTGAACCGGACAAGGCTGAACAGCATAGCACCGGAAATGCTGAACATAATCACAGAAAACACTCCCCAGAAAAAACGTTCGTAACCACTGACCGACTTCAGCCGCACATGCCTGCCATCGGAAAGCTCCTTTATCTGATTGTATTCACGGTGCAAGCCGGAAATCAGGCGGACGGCCCGGGCACTGTCGACAGCACCGCATTGCACCAACGAGTCAGCATGAGAAAGGGACTGTTCGTAGTTCATCAAAGTTCTATCGGCAGGTTTCGAGCAGGCTGTCAGCCCCAGAAGGAGAATCAGCAGGAGAAAAAGGAAGGTATGTTTCATCTTGAAATTTTGTGTTTATAATAAGTAAGGTGTAAAATCGGTAAGGAACGAGCTTACTTCAACAGTTTTCATAATCAATGCATATTAATCGTTGCAGAAACAAAGGTAACACTTTCTTCCCACAATAAATAAAGAGGTACAAAGTTTTTCATTACTTTGTACCTCCTCTTTTTCTTCGACTTGCATCATTTATAGCCGTGAGTCAGCAAAAATCGTATAGCTTAGAACTCACTCGTAAAGTGGAACTTGATATGCTTGAAGTCCATCTGCGCCATCTGCAACACATATCCGCTGTCTGCCAGGAACACATCCCTACCCTCGCGGTCTTTGGCCATGTACTGGTATTTGCGCTTCTTGAAGGCTTCCAGTTCAGCCGCATCATCGCTCTCAATCCAGCAGGCTTTATACAGACTGAGCGGCTCCCAACGGCACTTCGCACTGTATTCATTCTCCAGACGATACTGGATGACCTCGAACTGCAACTGCCCCACCGTACCGATAATCTTACGCCCGTTGAACTGGTTGACGAACAACTGCGCCACACCTTCGTCCATCAACTGGTCGATACCCTTGGCAAGCTGTTTCTGCTTCATCGGGTCGGCATTCTCAATGTACTTGAACATCTCCGGAGAGAAACTCGGAAGCCCCTTGAAGTGAAGCGCCTCGCCTTCGGTCAGCGTATCGCCAATCTTGAACGTACCATTATCCGGCAGACCGATAATATCTCCCGCCCAAGCCTCATCGACAGTCGTTTTACGCTGCGCCATGAACTGCGTAGGTGACGAGAAACGCATCGTCTTGCCATGACGTACGTGCAAGTACGGGGCATTGCGTACAAACTTCCCGGAGCAGATTTTGCAGAAAGCGATACATGAACGGTGATTCGGGTCAATATTGGCGGTTATCTTGAAGATGAATCCGGTAAATTTAGGTTCTTCCGGCTCCACCTCACGTTCTTCCGCCTTCACGGAACGGGGACTGGGAGCAATCTCCACAAAGCAATCCAACAGTTCCTGCACACCGAAATTATTCAGTGCCGAACCGAAGAATACGGGAGCAAGCTCTCCTTTCAAGTATTCCTCCTTATCGAATTCGGGGTAAACACCGTCTATCAGTTCCAATTCTCCGCGCAGCTTGTCGGCCAGTTGGGCGCCAATCTGGTTGTCCAGCTCCTCGGTATGGATGTCCACTTCCACCTTCTCCGTCACTACCTGCTTGCTGGGCTGGTAGAGGTTGAGGTTATGCCCATAGATATTGTAGACACCCTTGAAACGGACACCGCTCTCGATAGGCCACGTCAAGGGACGCACGTGGATGTGCAGTTCCTCCTCCAGCTCGTCCAGCAGGTCGAACGGGTCTTTGGCTTCACGGTCCATCTTGTTGATGAAGATAATCACCGGCGTATTACGCATACGGCAGACCTCCATCAGCTTGCGTGTCTGCGTTTCCACACCTTTCGCACCGTCCACCACGATGATAACACTGTCCACAGCCGTCAGCGTGCGGTAGGTATCTTCAGCAAAGTCCTGGTGACCCGGAGTATCAAGGATGTTGACCTTGTAGTCATGGTAGTCGAACTCCATTACAGAAGTGGTAACGGAAATACCACGCTGTTTTTCAATATCCATCCAGTCCGACGTTGCCGTCTTCTTTATCTTATTGCTCTTTACGGCACCCGCCACCTGGATTTGTCCACCAAAAAGCAACAGCTTCTCGGTCAATGATGTCTTACCGGCATCCGGATGCGCGATAATCGCAAACGTTCTCCGTCTCTCTATTTCGTTGTTATTGGCCATATATCAATTAGTCAGTAATAATCACTCTTCCAAATTCTTCATGCAGACGGCAAGGCTCGCCTCCCAATGGGGTATATCGATGCCGAATGTCTTCTTTATCTTTGTCTTGTCCAACACGGAATAATGCGGACGCGGCGCCTTGGCAGGGAATTCGTCCGTATGCAGCGGACTTACCTTGCAGCTCTTGATACCTGCCAGACGATGGATAGCCAACGTAAAATCATACCACGAGCAGACTCCCTCGTTGCTGAAGTGATAGATGCCGGGCACGATTCCCTGGCTGATAGCCGCAAAGATGGCGCGTGCCAAATCATTGGCGTATGTCGGCGTACCTATCTGGTCGAATACAACTCCCAGCGTCTCGCGCTCGCGTCCCAAACGGAGCATCGTCTTCACAAAATTATTTCCATAAATGGAATAGAGCCACGCCGTACGGATGATCATGGCACGGCTGCAATACTTCATCACCGCCTGCTCACCCGCCAGTTTGGTAAAACCATATACTGAATTGGGACAAGTAGCCGCCTCTTCCGTATAGGGGGTGTGTCCGGTTCCGTCAAAAACATAGTCGGTAGACACTTGTATCAATGCAGCACCGCAAGCTTCGGCAGCGGCAGCCAGATAGCCCGGAGCGACATGGTTCAGCTTGTCGCAAAGCTCCTGATTGTCTTCCGCCTTGTCTACAGCCGTATAAGCGGCGCAATTCACGATTACATCTATCCGGTTGTCCTTCACAAACCCGTGCACAGCTTGTTCGTCGCAAATGTCCAATTCCTGCACGTCAGTGAAAAAATAAGCATGTTGTCCGTTTTCTTTCGACAACACTCGCATTTCATTGCCAAGTTGACCGTTGGCACCGGTTATCAGAATATTCATTTAATAAAGTTACACTTATATATAGAATGTTACGATGAACAATATTTTCCTCCATAATTATCAATTATCCATCAACTCCAATTCTCCCCGCTTCTCCTTGTCATAATAGTTGGCAAGCAACGAGACGAAACCGCTGATGGCCTCCATAGCCTTTGCCGTGCCCTGACTGATTTCCTTCTTCTGCAAGCGCAACAGCAGCACTCCATAAAGCGCCTCGAAACAAGTGTCTACCTCAGGCTCCTCTTTCCGGCCGCTCTTCTGGCGCAGCTCCACGATAAAAGGCAGTGCCTTGAAATAAGCCGCATTATAGAACGGATATTTCGTAGAAGCCAGTAATTCGCCATGCAGCTCCGTCAGGTTCAGAATGACATTCCGGTTGATTTGCAGATGTCCTTTTTCCGTTACGCCTTCCGCACGCATCATATCTGCCAGATTTCCATACCATTCTTCCAACGCAGGCCGTTCCTCCTCCGGATAGCGCAAGATGATGTTCTGGCGTATCCGGTCTATGTCACAGCCGTTGGCACGGAGCAAATCCTCCACCTGCCACATATATATAAGGTATTCGGCTATATTCTTTTCTTTCAGTTGTTGCGCAATCTTCACGATAAAATGTATGAATTATGATTTTTCACCTTCCCACTCAATACAGCGATTCACCCATCAGCGTAAACACCAATCCCACCACAGACACCACAATGACAATGCTCCCGATAATACGGTTCAGCATCCAGATGCCACGCAAGTTGAATTGTGTACGGACTTTATTGACAAAAAAGGTAATGCCAAACCACCATGCCAAAGCGCCCAATGCGATGGCCAAGTATCCGGTAACGGCCTCGAATACCAGCACTCCCTCACTTACAAAAGCGAAGCGGGCGAAAAGGCCTACAAAAAGGAATATAATCAGAGGATTGGAAAGCGTGACGGCAAACGCCGTTATGAAGTTATGAAAATAGGAACCCTTGTTGATGGATACCGGACGGATGGACTGTACCGGATTGCTGCGGAACGTATAAACGCCAAACGCCAACAGAAGAATGCTTCCGAAAAGTTGCAGGTAAAAGATGTTCTTGTTGACATAATCAAAAACGAAACTCATCCCGTAGCCCGTCAGCAAAGCATATGCAATATCGCTTAGCGAAGCTCCTATCCCCGTTACGAAACCATACCACCGTCCTTTATTCAAAGTACGCTGAATACACAATACTCCTACAGGACCCAATGGCGCGGACACAATGACGCCGATAATGAACCCCTTCCACAATATGTCAAATATGGTCTCTATCTGAATCATGGCTGCAAATATCGGACTTTTTTATGAGACGAACGAATAGTGTTAACGTTTTTTCGACGGAAAAGGATTTTAAGAAGTAAAGATTATCCATTTTACATATTATTCCGTATATTTACCTCCGAACTTAACAATACCCCCTTATGAAACGAATAAAAAAAACTCTAACACTCGTTTCCATGGCCGTCTTACTACTGACGGCATGCGAAGCCCCCAAGGAACTCGGTGTGGTTCCATATCCGCAGTATGCCCAAACAACGTCAAAAACAGTCGAACTGCCATCTACGGTAACCTTCTCGACCAATCTGGCGAAATCCGACATGAATGACCTGCTGGCCTATCTGCCGGACTTTGCCATCCCCATGAAGCTTGTCGACAAGAACCCTTTTGTAACGATAGAAATAACGGACGCAACGGATAATCCAATCGCTGCCGAAGGCTACAACCTGACAGTCAGCAAACAAGGTGTAAACATTCAGGCCTCCTCCGCTGCAGGTGCCTTCTATGGACTGCAAACCCTGGCACAACTTGCCCGTAACGGGAAGAAACTGCCAGTCACGACCATCAAGGACGAACCCAGATTCCCCTATCGTGGGCTGCACCTGGATGTTTCAAGACACTTCTTTAACACGGACTATGTCAAGAAACAAATAGACCTGGTAGCCACCTACAAAATCAACCGCCTGCATTGGCATCTGACCGACGGTGCCGGATGGCGGCTGGAGATTCCGGGCTATCCCCGCCTGACAGAATTCGCAGCCTGGAGAAAAGCCGCCAATCTGCAGGATTGGGGGAAATATGACCATCACTTCTGCGAGAAGGATGAAGAAGGAGCCTATGGAGGCTACTATACGGAAGCGGATGTACGTGAGGTTCTGGAATATGCCCGCTTGAGGCATGTCACCGTTATCCCCGAAATAGAAATGCCGGGACACTCGGGAGAAGTACTGGCAGCCTATCCACAGCTGTCCTGTACCGGCAAGCCTTATACATCCGGTGAAGTCTGTATCGGAAACGAAGAGACCTTCAAGTTCTTCGAAGATGTGCTGGATGAAGTGATACGGCTGTTCCCTTCCCGGTATATCCATATTGGAGGTGATGAAGCCAGCAGACGCCACTGGAAGGCATGCCCCAAATGCCAGAAGCGCATGAAGGAAGAAGGGCTCAAAGATGAAAGTGAGCTGCAAAGCTATATGATAGCCCGCATAGAGAAGTACCTCAACGACAAAGGGCGTGAAATCATCGGCTGGGACGAGATACTGGATGGAGGCCTGGCCCCCAACGCAACCGTCATGTCGTGGCGGGGTACGGAGGGTGGCATTGCCGCCGCCCGCATGGGGCATTACGCCATCATGACACCGGAGAGCCACTGCTATCTGGACCACTACCAGGATGACCCTGAGACACAGCCGCTGGCGTTTGGCGCCTGCATCCCCATCGGACAGACCTATTCCTACGACCCGGCTCCCGATTCATTGGGAAGTGATATCTGCAAATACATATTAGGCGTGCAAGGCAATGTATGGGCTGAATATCTGCCCACTTACGAACATGCCGAATATATGATATACCCACGCATCATCGCTCTGGCAGAAGTAGGCTGGACTCCCATGGAGAACAAGCATCCGGAGAGTTTCAAGAGACGTATCAACAACGAAATACGATACATCCGGACGAAAGGGTACAACCCGTTCACCTTGTCGGAACAAGTGCAGACCAGCCAGACCGTTGACTATGCCAAGAAAAAAATCATGCTGTCCCTCACCTCCGAAAAACATCCGATTGACATCCGCTACACAACGGACGGATCCGAACCGACTGTATCTTCCAAGTTATACAAGAAACCGTTTGCCGTAAAAGACTCCATATTGCTGACCGCACGCCTTTTCGACGGAGAAAAGCCTATCGGAAAAAGCCTTCACCTGCGCACCGACTACCACAAGGGCATAGGCAAAAAGATAACCTATGCACCGGGCGGCGGATACTATCAGCATAAAGAAGTATACAAAGGCGGCGGTGACGCCGGTCTCCTCGACGGACTTCGCGGCGGCAAAAGCTACATGGACGGACGATGGCAGGGCTTCTGCCCCAATGATTTGGATGCCATTATCGACCTGGGCGAAGTGACCGCCATACATCGGGTCATGGCCAACTTCATGCAAATCCGTACCCCACAAGTATTTCTCCCTGCCAAAGTGGAAGTATGGGCATCTGTTGATGGCAAGAACTTCACCCTGCTGGGCAGTGATATCTGCAGCGAGGAAGAGGCCGGAAAGGACGTGATATTCCGTGATTTCGGCTGGATTGGCACCCCCACTGAGGCACGATATGTACGCTTCCATGCCATACAAGGGAAGAAGCAATTCTTATTTACGGATGAAATCGTCATACAATAACACACATCCGGTTTTTATGAAACAGAACAAAAAACGCATACGAGTAAAATTGCATGCGTTTTTTGTTTTCCTTTTTTTCTCCTCCCCACCGATTTTACGTATCTTTGCCCCCAAGAAGAAAAGATGAAGATACTCAAAGAAGTAACTTCAATCGTAAAATCGTAAATCGTAAAATCGTAAATATAACTATGATTCTTTTTTTCAGAACCCCATCCAAGAGTGTGATTGCCGTAGAATGTAATCACGAACTCCCACAGGCAGACAGCGACAAACTCTGCTGGCTTTTTGGAGAAGCCACCCCCGAAAGTG
>ERZ791603.2340-NODE-2340-length-12227-cov-3.321558_pt1 | contig 12227 bp, 9 predicted proteins | sample MGYA00509966_ERZ791603 | MGnify/ENA primary metagenome ERZ791603 (study PRJEB30046, sample SAMN00791931) | human gut metagenome | study: EMG produced TPA metagenomics assembly of the A metagenome-wide association study of gut microbiota in type 2...
CCCTCTCGCGCTGCGCGGGTCTATGCCCTGGGCGAGCCTGTCCGCCGTAAGCGCCGCCTTCCTTGCCCCAAGCGCCGCCTCCAGCACAGTCTCTCCGCCGCCGGTCAAAAGTCCCTCACTTTCCATGAGCATTATGCCTTCGTCCCGTACGGCGCCGGGAAATATGTCAAGGGCGGCTTTTTCGGACGCGCAAAGCACATCAAAGCCGCCTCTTTTTTCCTCAAAAAGCTCTCTTGTCATCTCGGCGTTAAATTCAAAGGCGATATCCTTGCCCCTGAGCCTTTTAAGCTCCGTATAAAAGTCGTCCTCCCGCAAAAACCCGGCGGCGACCCTAAGGTATTCCTCCTCGTCCGCCTCGCCGCATATCGCCGTTACCGGATACCCCTTTTTTTCCAGCTCCCCCGCAAGCAGCAGCGCAAACAGGCCGGAGCCGAACACAGCCGCCTTTTTCTTTTTCCTGACGCGGAATATGCTGCGCTTTTCCCCGGCGCCTCCGGATAAGGCTACGGCGCGCTCTATGTCCCCTATGGCTATGCCATCGCCGAGCTCGCAGAGCCTGCACTTTTCCTCGCAGGGCGCACCGCAGCCCGCCGACAGTATCATCGGGAAGGGCGCTATGCTCTCATAAATTTTAAACGCCTTTTTAAAGTCGTTCTCCGCCGCCGCCTTAAGCATGGCCTTTACGTCCAGCTTAAGCGGGCAGGCGGCGTTGCAGAAGGGAGGCTGATCGTATACGCACACTCCGGCGATGCTCTCCATCTCCTCCTTGGATATGCGCTTGACCTTGTATACATGGGTAGAGACTCTTTCGTCTATACGCGTCATATACCGTCCCTGCCTCCCTCCTTAAAAAGCTGCCGTGCTATCCTTCAAGCTCCCTGAGCGCCTCCAGCACCCTCTCGGGTCTTGCCGGCACCTTCGTGATGCGCGCGCCGGTGGCGTTGTATATGGCGTTGAGTATAGCGGGATGGGGCGCCGTTAGCGGGGCTTCGCCGCAGCCCGCTGCACCGTAGGGGCCGTATGGCCTGTATGTCTCGTTGAAGTGAAGCTCAATATCGTCCGGCGCGTCGTTGGGGTAGGGTATGCCGCAGCGGAGCAGCGTCGTCTCCCTCTCGAGGTCGTCGAAGTCCTCGCTGAGCGCAAGGCCGACGCCCTGTATTAGGCCGCCGTAGAAGTTGCCCTCCACCAACAGCCGGTTCATTATGGTTCCGACGTCGCCCACGCAGGTGAACTTCTCCACCTTTACCTTGCCCGTCTCGGTATCCACCACCACCTCCGGCAGGAATATGCTGTACATATACGTTGCGAAGGGCTCGCCCTGGGCGGTGTCCTGATCCACGGGGTGATCGGCGCAGTATGTGGTGGTCCAGTTGCCGTCCACCTTGGTCTCTATACCCTCCGCCTTCATCTCGTCGTATGTGCGGTAGCTTCCGTCCTCCTTGCGCATTGCGGCGAGAAGGTTCTCCGCGGCGAGACGGCAGGCGTTGCCCGTCATCACCTGGGAGCGGGAGCCGCCGGCGGGGCCGGAATTGGGGCATATCTTTGTGTCGTTCATTACGAGGCGTATCTGCTCCGGCCTTATGCCGGCCTGTCTCAGCGTCTCGTGGGCGGATACCAGCGCGCCCATATCCGCGCCCTGTCCGTGATCCTCCCAGCAGGTGTATATGCTTACCGTGCCGTCGGGGTTGAGCTCGGCCTGCGCGGAGGAGGCGTCAACGCCGTCCAGACCGCAGCCGTATACGCCGAGCGAAACGCCTATGCCGTACTTATACCGCCCGTCAGACCCGGCGTTCTTCTCCGCTACCCTCTTTTTGCCCGCCTCATACAGCGGGCGCGCCTTTTCAAAGAGCGCCTCCTCGCAGTATACATCTGGCGGGAAGCCTGTGGGTATGGTGGTGCCCTCGGACTCCTTATAGCAGTTCATAGCCCTCATCTCAAAGGGGTCTATGCCCATCTTTGCGGCGAGGCAGTCTATGGCTATTTCCGAGCCCATGAAGGACTGCGGCGAGCCGTAGGCGCGGAAGGCGGAGCCCCATGCGTGGTTTGTGAATACCGTGCGACTCCTGTTGCGTATGGAGCCTATGCCGTAGCCCGCGCCGGTGAATTGGCTCAAGCGCATGGTGAGCAGGTCTCCAAACTCGGAATACGGGCCGTGGTCTATGAAATTATCGCCCCAGAGGGCCAGCAGCTTGCCCTTCTCGTCCGCCGCCAGCTTAACGTGCATGAAGGCGGGGGAGCGCTTTCCGGTGTAGGTTATGTTTTGATACATGTTGAACACCAGGGATACGGGCCGTTTGCATATCAGCGCAGCGGCGCCGAGTATGGCCTCGTTGGTGGGCGAGAACTTATACCCGAAGGTGCCTCCCGCATGGTTCTGTATCATACGCAGCTTTTCCATTGGTACACCTATGCCGCCCGCTATCATTGGCATGTGAAGATGTATGCCTATGGACTTGGAGTGTATGGTGAGCATCCCGTCCTCGTCTATGTAGGCATAGCCGCAGTCCGGCTCAAGGTGCAGGTGCGGCTGGCGGGAGCAGTAGCTCTCTATCTCCACCTGCTGCGAATCGGGTATGCTGTCCCAGTCGAAATCCCCGCCCTTTATGCAGTTCGTCTCAAAGAACACGTTCGGGGTGCCGGGGTGTATCTCTATGGCGTCGGGGGCCATGGCGTCTATTGCGTTCATGTAGGCCGGCAGCTCCTCTATATCGACCTTAACAGCCTCCGCCGCCGCCCTTGCCTGCTCCTCCGTCTCCGCCGCGACTATGGCTATGGCGTCGCCGAACTGGAATATCTTATCCCGGCAAAGCACCGGCCTGTCAAAGCCGTCGTTCTTGTTGTGCTTAGGAAGCATGACGAGGCCGTTTATCTGGTTGGTACCGCCGGCCTCCAGTATGTCCTTGTAAGTTATGACCTTGAATACGCCGGGCATCTTTTCCGCCTCGGAGGTGTCTATGCCCTTTATGTTGGCGTGGGATACCTTAGCCTGGGTCAGGGCGAGCCGCAGCGTGCCCTCGGGCAGCTTCAGCGCGTCGTCCGCGCCGAAATCCCAGCTTCCCGTGACCTTCTGTGCGGCGGAGGGGCGTATGTACCTTGTGCCCTTTATGCTGTCTCCCTCCGGCTTGAATACCAGGTCCTCCTTGGTAAGCTCGCCGCGCATTACCTTTGCCGCATCCATCACCGCGTCTATCATGGGCTTATAGCCGGCGCAGCGGCACAGGTTCCGGTTTTTATCGAACCAGTCCCTTACCTCCTTGCGCGTCGGGCTGCAATTTCCGTTGAGCAGCGCGATGCCGCTCATTATAAATCCGGGCGCACAGAAGCCGCACTGGGCACAGCCGTTTGCCATCCACGCGACCTGAAGCGGGTGCATGTCGTGCAGCGTGCCTATTCCCTCTATCGTAGTTATTTCCGCGTTGTCCTTAAGCCTCGTCACCTTAGTCACGCAGGAACGGGTCACCTTTCCGTCCACTATGACGTTGCAGGCTCCGCAGTGCCCCTCTCCGCAGCCGATTTTGCAGCCCGTCAGCAGCAATCTTTCACGGAGCAGCTTTGCGAGGGTCTCGCTCCCGTCCAGCACGAGGTCCCGCGCCACCCCATTGATAACAAGTTTTTTCCGTATCATAGTACCAGTCTCCTTTCGTGGTCGTTCAATTTGCCCTCAGCGGCAGTTATCGCTCCCGTTTTTCGTATAATGTCTCATCACCTATAACAGAACAGCTATGCAGGACAGAAATGAAACTTTTGTATATGCCGCCTTCATATTCGCTATTTAATTATATTAAATGCGGCATAAAATCTGTGTTAAGTATCCCGCCTTTGCAAGGGGAAATCCGCCAAATTGCCTTGCTGAATCGGGTTTTCGCAGGGCTATGCCAGGGGCGCGCGCTTTCCGGCGTACATAGGGGCGTCCTCCATTGTGACCGGCCTTGCCGTCACCTCGATCTGCCGCCCGAATATTCCCTTGATAAATTTGGCGCAGTCATACCTGCCGATGGTAAGCACCCTTATGCCGTCCCCGTCTTTTTCCGGCCCGTAATCCGCTATCCTATCGTCCTTCAGCACCGCGCTGCTGGCCGCATCCCCTCCCGCGAGCCTCGATATATCCGTATCCAGCCGCATAAGGCTGCTGCTGCAGGGACAGCGGCCCTCCATGAGCCTCGCCCTGTCCCCCGTCCTGTACCTTATGAGGGGCATGGCCTCCATCCCTATGGTGGTTATCACCAGTTCTCCCGGGCTTCCCAAGGCGGCGGGCCTGCCCCCATCGTCTATTATCTCTGCAATGACGTGGTTTTCCCTTATATGCATGCCCTCATGGGCGGGGCAGGTGACCGCGCCACCAAGGCCCATCTCCCGTGTGCCGTAGTGGTGAAAAAGCCTCGAGCCCAATATACCCTCTATCATCTCCGCTATCGGGGCTGGGCAGCTATCCCCGCTGACCAGCGCGCTCCTAAGGGTTCCCCTGCCGCATACCCTGAGGGTGGAAAGAAGCTGCACCGGCATGGCCACGCAGGAATCCGGCCTGTGCCGCTCCATTATCTCCTTCATGGCGCCATAGCTTAAGCCCGCCCCCGCCCTGATTGGGCTTCCTCCAATCCTTCTTATCGCCTCCGCTATAAGCTCGCCGAGGCTTCCCGGCCCGGAAAAGGGCATGCATATCATCACCCTGCCGCCCGCTCCTGTCATTTCGCCCAGCCCCGCCATAAAAAGCCCTATCGTATCCTCGCAGTCCCCCTCGCTGTAAAATACGCGCTTTGCCCTGCCAGTGGTGCCGCTGGTGTGCTCAGTTATTATCTTGCGTATATCGGCTTGGGATGTCATAAGCATGCCGGCGGCGTTTTCCGCAACGTCCCTGCCCGTGGTAAAGGGTAACTCCTTCAGCTCCCCAAGGCTGCCCAGCCCCCCCGGCAGGTCTTTATAAAAGCCGTTCCTGAGCCTTTGCGCCCCAAGGAGGCGGTTGAGCTTTTCCAACTGTATCCGTTCTATATCCTCCCGCGTGAGGCTGTCAAGCCCCTCCTGCTTCTTTATATACCTGTCTATCCTTGCTGCTTGCATATAAGGCTCCTTTCCGGCGATGCTGCCGTTTTTTATTGTATTTCCCGCTTGCCGCCCTTTCTTAACCGCAATCTTATATCCATTATGATAATATTTTCACACATAGGGTGTATGCCCAAATCATAATCAGGAGGAACGGTTTATTTATGAAGGGTTTTGCCATGTTAAGGATCGGCGAGGTAGGCTGGATAGAGAAGGACAGGCCGGTATGCGGCCCGAATGATGCGATTTGCAGGCCCCTTGCCATAGCAATATGCACCTCTGACGTGCATACCGTATGGGAGGGCGCCGTGGGCGAGCGCCACAACATGATATTAGGACACGAGGGCTGCGCCGAGGTGGTCGAGGTCGGCTCCGAGGTAAGGGACTTCAAGCCCGGCGACAGGGTGCTGGTACCCGCCATAACGCCGAACTGGAACTCCCTTGAGGCCCAGGCGGGCTACGCCATGCATTCCGGCGGCATGCTGGCGGGCTGGAAATTTTCCAACATCAAGGACGGCGTTTTCTCCGAGTTCTTCCATGTGAACGACGCGGACGGCAACCTTGCGCTCATGCCCGAGGGAATGGATATAGTGGACGCCTGTATGCTTTCGGATATGGTGCCCACCGGCCTGCACGGCGCAGAGCTTGCCGACGTGCAATTCGGCGATACCGTTTTAGTGATAGGCATAGGCCCCGTTGGTCTCATGTCCGTGGCGGGCGCTAACCTTCGGGGCGCTTCCCGCATAATCGCCGTGGGTACCCGCCCCAAGTGCGTGGAGGTGGCGAAGCTGTACGGCGCATCGGACTTCATAAGCTACAAGAACGGCTCGATAGAAAAGCAGGCCTTGGAGCTCACCGGCGGCAAGGGCGTCGATAAGGTGATAATTGCCGGCGGCACCGTGGATACCTTTGAGTCCGCCGTGGCCTCGCTTAAGCCCGGCGGAAAGATAGGCTCTGTAAATTACCTGGGCAGCGGGGACTATGTAAAGATACCCCGCGTTGAATGGGGCGTAGGCATGGGCCACAAGCAGATACAGGGCGGCCTTATGCCCGGCGGCAGGCTCAGGATGGAGAAGTTAGGCTCCCTCGTCGCCTCCGGCAGGCTGGATGTAAGCCCCATGGCGACCCACGTATTCGACGGCTGGGAGCACATACCCGAGGCTCTCCAGCTTATGAAGGACAAGCCGGCGGAGCTCATAAAGCCCGTCGTAAGGCTGGTATAACGCAATGCTGAGCGGGCTTTGGGGCTTCCCCCTGCCCGCTTCCCCTTGGCGGGAAAAACGCTAAAAAAGAATGAAGATACTCATAGTTTCAGGGTTCCTCGGTGCTGGCAAGACCACCTTCATAAAGGAGCTGATACGCCGCACGGGGCAAGACATAGTAATACTTGAAAACGAATACGGCGACACCGACATAGACAAGGGCGAGCTTTCCTCCTCCGGCGATATAAGCGTGCTGGAGCTTATGGAGGGCTGCGTTTGCTGCACCGTGCGGGAGGGCTTCGCCAACTCCGTGCTGACGATAGCCTCGGCGCTCTCCCCCGCTTTTTTGATAGTTGAGCCCACCGGCGCAGCGCTGCTTTCCCGCATAATAGACAACCTTTCCAGGATAACCTACGGCGACATATCCCTGCTTCCCCCGGTGACGCTCGTTTCGCCCCGGGGTATAGACCAAAGCATGGCCTGCTTCGGCGATATTTACGCCGACCAGCTCAAGGCGGCGGAGCAGATAATATTTTCAAAATGCGAAAACGAGGATCCCGGCGCACTCCGTCTTGCAAAGGAGAAGCTACTCAAAACAGCGCCCTCCGCCCGCGTGGCTGCGGAGCATTATTCCCGCATGGGCGAGGAATGGTGGCTGGGGCTGCTCGGTGCGGAAAGCCGGCCCGCCCGCTTATCGAAAAAATACAGCTATGATATTTCAAAATTTGGACGGCGGCCCGTGGGATATGCCGGGCGGCAGGATTGCCTCGCCCTATCCGCAGATATACTCGGCGATATGCCATTAACGGGCCAGGCAGCGCAGCTTCCCGAGGAATGCTCCTTCCGCAGCCCCGCGCCCATGAGCGTGCCGGAGCTTATAATGCTGCTGGAGGACGCGCTGCGGGGACGGTACGGCGGCATAGTGAGAGCCAAGGGCATATTGGAAACGGGCGGCGGCTATGTTCGCTTCGACCTTGCGGACGGCCTTTACAGCATAACCGGAGCCGACGGCGTAAGCACGGAGCCGCAGTGCGTATTCATAGGCCGGCAGCTTCGCCCGGCGGAGATAGCGGCGCGGCTTGCCGACCCCGCTGCTTTTATATGATAATATCCCCTTGGGCATAAAATCCGTGTTAGGCGGGCGGCATAAGGCCGCCCCTTTTTTATGCCGACGGGGCGCATCTGTGCGTATTGTTATTTTATAAGGATTTTATTATGATAAAATTCTTATAAAATTTCATCGTTTTAACGATAAGTTTATGCCCTTTGCGGTATTATATTGTCCATGAACGGGAAAGGAAGGATCGATATGAGCTTTTTTATGAAACACAAGGCAAAGGTGCAGCTCATGCTGCTCGCCGCCGCCGCAATATTTACCGCATACGGCGCGCTGCGTGGAGAGGCGGATACAGTGCTGGCCAAGGCAATACGGATATGTCTGGAGTGTGTTGGCATTGGCTAAGCAGGAAAGAGAAAAGAGCGTTTCCCTGTTTCTATCCCGTTTCAGGAGCTTTTTACAGGCCGGAGCGACGCTGCTCACAAACCCTCATCTGCCAAACTTCGTCAAAGGGGCGATATATCAGGGCAAGGGGAAATACGTGTGTGTGCCGGGGCTCAACTGCTACTCCTGCCCGGCGGCAGGTGGCGCATGCCCGATAGGGTCGTTTCAGGCAGTAGCAGGCTCCTCGAAGTTCAGGTTTTCCTATTATGTCGCCGGTATGCTGATATTCCTCGGCGTACTGTTGGGCAGGCTTATATGCGGCTTCCTGTGCCCCTTCGGGTGGTTTCAGGATCTTATCAATAAGCTCCCCGTGAAAAAGCTCTCTACCCGCCGCTTAAAGCCGCTGCGCTATCTCAAGTACGCCGTTCTCGTCATTGCGGTAGTGCTGCTGCCTGCGCTGCTCAGGGACAGCTTTGGCTTGGGCCCGCCGTATTTTTGTAAGTACCTCTGCCCACAGGGAGTGCTCGAGGGGGCTATCCCCCTTTCCCTTGCGGACAGCGGCATACGGGCGGCCCTCGGCAGCCTCTTCCGCTGGAAGGCTGCGCTGCTCCTTGCGGTGGTCGCGCTGAGCGCGGTGTTCTACCGCCCCTTCTGCAAGTGGCTGTGTCCGCTGGGCGCGTTCTACTCCCTGTTCAACAGCGTTTCGCTGCTGGATATGCGGGTCAACAAGGACAGGTGCATATCCTGCGGAAAATGCGCCAGAGTGTGCGGCATGGATGTTGACATAACGAAAACCCCCAACCACACCGAATGCATACGCTGCGGCGTCTGCATAAAAGCCTGCCCCACCGACGCCATACGCTATCGCTGCGGCTTCGGCACGGGAATGAATAACACAAAAACCAAGGAGGAAAATTAAAATGAAAAAACTTATAGCTGTTGTAGTCGCCATGATGCTGGCCCTTGCCTTCACCGCCTGCGCGCAGGAGATGAAGAAGGATGAGATGCCCAAGGACGACATGATGAAGGCGGAGGAAACGGAAAAGGATTCCATGGAGAAGGACGCCATGGCGGAGGAGGCCATGGAAAAGAAGGACGAGATGATGGGCGAGGCCTGCATGTGCGGCGATAGCAGCAAGTGCATGATGGACAGCGCCTGCAAGGAAAAGGACGGCTGCATGTGCATGAAGGACGGCATGTGTACCGATAAGTGCATGTGCGCGAAAAAGGATATGATGGAGGAAAAGGCCGAGGAAGGCTCCGAGATGAAGGAGGCCGCGGCCGCCATAGGGCCCTCCTGCGGCGCACCCGAGGCCGGCTCCTCCTGCGGGGCGCCAGACATTGACGTTGCGCTGTCCTTCGGCTGCTGCGGTTAGGCCGGGAAGATAAGCGGCGGCAGGCATGAAAAGGATATTTTTAGGGACGCTGGCCCTTGCGCTGCTCATAAGCGGCTGCAGGGCCGCCCCTTCTATAAAGGCTGAAACAAACGGAGCGGAGGCGCAGATGCAGCGGGAAAAGATGGATTTCTCCGATGAAAAAAACACCATATATCTGGCGGGCGGCTGCTTTTGGGGCCTGGAGATGCTCATGCAGTCCATACCCGGCGTCATAGACGCAGAGAGCGGCTATGCCAACGGCACGGGCAAAAGCGACGCCAAATACAGCATGATAACCGGCGGCAGGACGGGCTTCCGCGAAACGGTAAAGGTCACCTACGACCCGGACGAGGTAAGCCTGGACGCGCTGCTGCTGGCCTACTTTTACGTGATAGACCCAACGGTAGCCAACAGGCAGGGCAACGACGTGGGCAGCCAGTATCAGACGGGGGTATACTATACCAACGACGAGGCGAAGGAGACTGTGGAGCGCATAGCCGCCATAGAGCGGGGGCGCAGCAAGCGGTTCGAGGTGGAGATAGGCCCTCTGGTCAACTACTACCCCGCCGAGGAATACCACCAGAACTACCTCGAAAAAAACCCCATGGGCTACTGCCACATACCGCGGGACGAGATAGAGCTTTTCTCAAGGCTCAGGATCGACCCCGGCGACTACGCCAAGCCCGCGGCGGAGGCCATACGGGATAAGCTCACCGCGGAGCAGTACAAGGTAACGCAGGAGAGCGGCACGGAGGCCCCCTTTGCAAACGAGTTCTGGGATAAGTTCGAAAAGGGCATATACGTGGACATAGTTACCGGCGAGCCGCTGTTTTCCTCAACGGATAAGTTCGAGAGCGGCTGCGGCTGGCCCGCCTTCTCAAAGCCCATCGAGGGGCCCTCGGTGGTGGAGCTGGAGGACAACAGCCACGGTATGCGCCGCACGGAGGTAAGGAGCCGCGCAGGCGACTCGCACCTCGGCCACGTGTTTACGGGGGACCCCGAATCGCCCAACGGCGTCCGCTACTGCATAAACAGCGCGTCGCTGAGGTTCGTCCCCTTGGCAAGGCTGGAGGAGGAGGGCTACGGCTACCTCTCCTACCTGTTTGAATGACCCCACCGCTGCCGGCCCTGCCTTGAGCCGGCAGTAATTATATCAGGCTGAAAGGATTAGGATATGGAAAACAGCAGCAGGCAAAACGCGGATAAGCGCCGCCAGCGCCGGCTGGGCTATGCCCTCGTTATAGGCTTTACCCTGTCAGGCGCGCTTTGCGGGTTTTTATATTACCGCTTTATAGGGTGTCTCGGCGGCACCTGAATGATAGCAGCCGACCCACTCTCCGCCACGGTGTACGGAGGCATGATAGGCTCCCTGATAGGGCTTACGGCCGCCCCGGGCAAGGAAAAGTGCGGAGGGTGAAGGCGATAGGCTCGCGGGGTGCGAGCCTCTTTTTTTATATGCAATAATTCGCGGCAGGTAAAAGGGGCGGCATTCAGCCGCCCCTTGGTGTATTGCTTTTTACCTGACCAGCCCTAAGAGCCTTGCGATATATTGCAGGAGCGTCATATCGCCGGTCTTGGGGGGTATTACCACCACGGGTACTGGCGTGGTGGTGGGGTGATAGTGGCCGTGTCCGCCGCTGTCGCCTGACTTCTTAACGTTCTCAAAAGTGATATTTACGGTCTTAGCGTCAGTAAAGACGTTGGATATTGAGTTGCCCGCGCTGCCGTTCACTTTCACGGTATATCCGCTGGGAGCAATCTCCTCGACCTCGTATTTAAAGTCGCTCGGTATGCCCGTTATCGTAAAACTCTCGCCGTCTTTGAGCTTAAAGGCCGCCGCGCCATCGGTGAATGTAACGCCGCCAACCGTGCAGATGCCGCCAAGCGGGTAGTAACCGACGGGTGTTTCCATATCACCATTATGGTATGCAAGCAGGGTCACCTTGAAGTCAAAATACTTTTCTTTATCCGCCCCTTCGCCTGAAACCTTCTTGGTTACCTTAATCTCCCTTGTGTTTTCCGTGGGTACATTGTGGATCTGGAAGGCCAGTAGTTTATTCCAGGGTCCGGCAGTGTAATAATACGGCGTCCAGCCGCTGACATCTTCTTCCTTTACGGTGTAGTTAATGGGCTTGTCGTTAGAATCGTTCGCAGGCATATTATCGAATCTATGAAACCATGTGTCTTCGTTATCCGGATCCGGCATTATGGTGGCATTTTTGACCCCTGTGCCGTTTTCAAGAAGATTTACGGTAATCTTTTCCGGCTTTGCGACAGCACCGCTGTCATCATGCCATACCTTGGAAACCTCGATGGTGATGGTTGGGATTTGGGTGGTTTTGTCCTCTGCCGTAACTTCCGCGCTGGCCTCAAGGCTGTTTGCGGCAGCGGTCGCCTTTGCCGTGTTCTTGAGTTTTCCTCCATTTATATCGCCGCTGCTGAATTCCTTATAGCCGTATAAGGTAAGCGCGGCTTGGGTTGCGTCCTGTTCGGCGGTGGGCAGAGTGACGGTTACGGGGCTATCCACCCAGTTGCCCATGTAAAAGAGCTTCGCGCCGTCATCCTTTATTTCCACTCCCGCGCCGGGGGTACCCTTTACGGTGAAGCTGTAAAGCAGGTTTGCCTTGGGCGCATTATCGGTAAAGATAACCTTGTCCTCAAAATTGAACACCATATTATTGGGTGCATCAAAGCCGCCCTGCGTCGGCGTCGCTGTAAGGCGCGCCTTTGTAAATTCGGTGACGGTCGGCGCATCGCCTATGGTCACTTTCTTCAGCTCGCTTGCGTAGTCGGTCTTTTTATCGCCGTTATACTGCTCGTTGAAGGCATACAGCGTTCTGCCCTCCTGCATAGCTGTCATACCCTCAATGGTTGCCACGCCATTCTCGTCCGTAAGGATGCTCGCGCTGCGCCCATAGTGGGTGATGCTTCCGTTATTATCCATGATTACGACGGAAATGTATTCGTTTGCTCCTGTCTTTGCACCGCTATATGAAATTTTAAGGGAATCGCCCACCATGTATGCGCTTAAAACGCTAAAGCCCGCCCTGTTGTTGTCTTTCAGCGTCAGCTTCCATTCGTTTCCCATGTATTCGGGGACTTCTTTCAAGCCGCCACCGGGCTTTCCGCCCATGGCGGCGGAGGAGAAGATAACCATAGTTGAAGCCACTG
>ERZ791603.2344-NODE-2344-length-12199-cov-34.359931_pt1 | contig 12199 bp, 6 predicted proteins | sample MGYA00509966_ERZ791603 | MGnify/ENA primary metagenome ERZ791603 (study PRJEB30046, sample SAMN00791931) | human gut metagenome | study: EMG produced TPA metagenomics assembly of the A metagenome-wide association study of gut microbiota in type 2...
CACGCTCCCCGCCGGCAATGTGGAGCAACAACTGCTGCAGCTCGTGTCGATCCTCCGCCGGCGCATATTCGGTTGTCATCAGCATACTGAGCATGGGCTTTTTTCTCCTGTCATCCGTGTAATGCGCGGAAAGGGCGTTTTATTGCATTTGGAATTAAAAAAATTTGGTTGGGGTCCGCTGAGCACCTCATATGAACCCCGCATGGAACTGGCTGCGGCAGGCACAAAAGAAAACAGGCAGCCTCGTTATAAGGCCAACTCCTTTCACATTATTCTTATGCCGTTTCCTGCATCCCGTCCGATAAATCGAATTTACATGTTTCTCATAACGATTGGAGATTGTCTTATCAACAAACTCTTCTGTGTCTTTTGACCCCAATGCCAGGGCAAATGTTCCCGCGGCCAATATACCCGCCAACATGAATTCCGCAATTCCCAAAAGGATAAAATTCATGTTCGTGCAGCAGGTATGCCGGAACACATAAGGCGTGATGTGCGGCAGAGGCTTATCCGGATGCAGCTTTTGATACTTCTTTGCCCAGCGCATTTCATTCTCGATGTGCAAAGCGACCTTCGGACTGTCGTTCTTATCCAGCATGATGAAGCCGTTGCAACCGTCTACCATAAAATGCCATTAATTGCTTCTTGCAGCGAAAAGGGAACAGCTCAGCTTCCAGCCAAATACCCGGAAGCTGAGCTGTTTGTTGGCCTTTAAGGCATGATAAGGCGATTATCGTGCGCGTTTTCTCTTGTAGTGGACAGCGCCGGCCAGAGTAAGGGTGCTTGCCAGCAGGAGGGCGCTCCACAGCGGAAGATCGCTGCTGTCTCCGGTGCGGGCGCTGGCGGTACCCTTGACGAAGATGACCTCGATGGTATGGGTTCTGCTGACATTTTCAAAGGTGTAGGACTTTACCGCGCCGATGCTCTTGCCGTCGATCTTGACATTGGAGACAGCATAGCCCTTATCCGGGGTGATGGTGAAGGTCTGATCTCCGCCCTCACGGACGCTGACGCTGCCGGAGGGAGAGATAGAGCCGCCAGCCCCGGCGGTTGCCTCGATGGTGTAGTAGCTGTAGCCGCTGCTGCCACCACCGTTGGACTTGTGATACAGCAGCTCGATCTCGCCGGTCAGGGTCGTGTAGTTGGTGTCCGTGGGCGTAAAGCGCCACTTGTAGGTCGTGTTGACTTTGACCCTGGTATCGTCGGGCAGCGCATTGCCCTTGTCATCCAGCCATTCCAGCTTGCCGTCATTGGGATTCAGCGTGCTTCCCTTGGTGGTCAGTGCCGCGTCCTTCAGCGTCTTGCCGCCGGTGGTGATCTTGGTGTAGTTCGGCTCACCGGTGGGAGTGGCCGGTTTGATCATGAGCACGAAGGGGGCGCTGGTGACGTCGTTGTAGTCGTTGTCGCCCGCCTTGGCAGCGATGACACTCACAGAGCCGACCCTGACCGGAGTCAGAACGCCGGTATTGGGATCAATGGCCGCTTCGCCGGTGCTGTGCGCAGTGTCAATGCGGTAGGTCACAGCGCCTGTGCCGTTGCCGCCGCTGGTGGTCAGCGTCAGCTTTTCACCATAGATTACGGAAGTGTTGCCGGTGATGGTCAACGGCTTCTGATCGTCCTTTTCTGTCAGGGTGATGTTCAGCGTGATGGTGAAATCCTTATAATTGTCGCAGGACGCCTTGAGGGTGAGGGTGATCTTGTCGCCCGCCTTGCCGCCGGAAATCGCGTAGGTCAGCAAACTGCCATCCGCTGCGAAATCTTGCTTGGTAAGTGTGACATTCGAGCCGGTGCTGACGCTGTATTCGCTGTTATAGCGCCACGTTTGTCCGCCGGGAAGCCCCGACCAGTCTGGTTTGTAGGTATGCACGGAGGCGTCCGTGTACTTCTGCGCCAGCTCGACCGTTTTGAGGCTGCCGCCATCCGCCGGTCCGACGGTCACGTCAATGGCGACGTTGAGCACTTCGCTATAGGTCTCATTGTCGGGCTTGAAATCAGCATAGAAGCTTCGGGTACCCAGTTGATCCAGCACCGTCTCCGGTTCTTGCCAGCGCCATGTGCCGGGTGTATTTCCCTCCGGATTGGGCAGAGCGATCTGGCTGAGTTTCTGGCCGTATTTGGCTGTCAGGCCGGTGGGTTTCGTGCAGGTCGGTATCGCCTTCATTACCCAAAACTTCACACAATCCGTGGTGAACGACTCGTAGTTCTCCGTCTCGCCAAGTTCTGCGTACATATAGTAGCGGGTTCCGGCGCTCAGCGTGTCCGGCTGAATGTTCTTCCACTCTGTGCCGCCGCTGTTGGAATTGGTGGTGTTATAGTAGTAGGTCACTTGAGCCTTCGCGTCACCCGTCCGGTCTGTCAGGCTTGGCGTGCTGGGCGTCTCGCCGTAAATGTAGAATTTCATGCTGACCTTGCCGTACTGTTGGGCCTTGTCGACCTTGACCGTTGCGGTGCCGGTCACTTCCGTATAGGCATTTCCATCCTTCGGGGTGAACTTCCATCCGATATCATGGCCAAGCGTACTCGCATCCAGAATCGTATCGTCCGGTTGCTGCCACGAGAAGGTGCCTTCAACCGCTGCGCCGGTGGTGGGATCCTTCATCGTGCCCGAAATCCGGCTCTCGCTCAACGTCTGGCCGTAGGTGATTTTGCTTGCGGTGATGCTGCCATCCGCCACGGGCGTGATCCGGTCTACCGCGTTGAGGACAAGCGTCAGTCTAAAGTCCTTGTAGTTGGTGGTGGTGACCGTCACCGTGGCGGTTCCGATCTGGCCGGTCGCTGTTCCATCTTTCGCATAGAGACCTACCAAAGTCAGCTTGCCCCCCTCAAATTCCGCTATCTCCGGGTCGATATAATATCCATGAGCGGTGAAGTTGATAGCAGTCTGCCGATTCCCCAAATCGTAGCGCACGGTGCCGTAATCTCCATGGGGCGCGGCGGGCAGCAGCTGCTGGAAGTCATAGGTGTACGTCCGCTGCGTGCCGTTGATCACATTCAGTGTGCCATGTTGGATATTCGTGGGTGCGGCAGCTTGATCGATGGGGAAGTCCCGGCTTATCGACGCGATGATGTAGTTGCCGCCTTCAACATCCTTGATGGTCACCCGGCCGGTACCGGCGTTGGTGTTGTTGGAATACTCTGCCGTGTATTCTCCCTCCGGAATGACCGCATCTCCGTCCTTGAGGGCCACGGCCGGCTCCAGCGCATCGCCGGTGTAGGTGCAGGATGCGACTTTCATCGTGGGCGTCACGGTTTTTGGCGTGATCTTCCACTCGACCGTGGCCGTGCCGGTGTAGTTGCCGGTACCTTCGATGGTCAGGGTGATGCTGTCGCTGACATCGGTGGCCGAGCCGCCGCTTTTGATAATGTAGGTGATTCTTGTTTCATCCCAGTCCTCCAGCGTCACGCCGGTGATCTTCGGCGATTGCTCCGCCGCGTTGTACTCGAGGCTGGCAGCTTCCAGCGTGATGGCTGCGCCCTCGATGGACTTGGGGGCGACGGGGACTTTCACGCTGTCGGTTACGGCTGCGTAAATGCCGCCGTAGGATTCGTCCGGGGTGAATGTCCAATCGAAGTACACATCGCCGGTGTTAATGGGTAAGTCGTATTTATTCTTCCACGCGAAGGTGCCCTTGACCGCTTCTCCTGTGGTGGGGTCTTTCATCGTGCCCTTGACTGTGAGCGTGCTGTTTTCCAATGTCTGGCGGTAGGTGATGCCCGTCGCGCTGATTTTGAAGTCATCTGACGTTACAGGCGTGATCTTCTCGCCAATAACGACCTTGATGGTCAGCTCAAACTGCTGATAGTTCGCGGTTACAACCGGGGCGGTTATCGTGCCGATCTGCTTGTTCACATCTGCGGAGTGCGCGGCCACGATGGGCAGAGTCAAAATGCCGTCGTTTGACACGAACATACCGTTGTTACTGTCGAGGTAGGTGCTATCCGTAAAATGGTAATCACACCCTTGATACTGGATTTTGCCGTACTCGCAGCCCGAAGTCAGCTCCGGCAGGAGCGTGGCCAGATTGAGCGTATAGGTCTTTGCCACGTCGTTATAAACAAACAGCGTGATCTCAGCCGGGGTCACAGTGGCCTGATCGATCTTGAAGCGGTCATCATTGGAGGCGAAATTGAAGTTGGCCGATCTGACGTTTGCCGCCTCGCCCTCGAACACGTAGTTGGAATCTGTGAGCGTCAGAGTGAAGGAAATGGTCTCTTTCGTGCCGGCGTTCGGCGAATCCTTATAAATTAAGTCATCCTGCCGCGTGGTAAAGCGGGCGTCCGTGATCGTATAAGCGCTCTCGGGGAGGGAAATCATGTTGCCCGCAGCGTCGAGGAACGCCAGATTGGCCTTGGGAAGCGTAACGCTTGCGCTGCCGTCGTAGGTCTTGGAGACGGAAGTGACGTTGCCGATGCCTTTGATCTTCACCGGGCTGACGGTTACTTTTATGGACTTAGCAGCGGTGTCATTGTAGCCCTCAGCTCCTACGACTTTGTAATAGACCGTGTACGTTCCGGCATCGGCGGCGATGGGAGTGGCAGTGCTGAAGCCGCCGCTCGTGCCCAGCCGGTACTGCATCTCGCCGTACTTCGCGTCCACGCTGCCCGCCGTGACGAGTTCCTGCTCATTGCCGTTGTAGGTCAGGGCGTTTGCCGCGGGCGCGGTGATCGCGCTGGTCGGGATGGCGGCCTTGGTGACGGTCAGCTGTTTGTGACTGCTCGTCACCGAATAGCCGTCCTTGGTGGCGGTGAAATAAATGTCGTAGGTTCCGATCGTGTTAGCGTCGAGGTCTACAACGTAGTACCAGCTGCTGCCAATCTTTTTATATTCAGCTTTCTTCTGGCTGTATGTGGGCACGTTGTTTCCAACGATCTCCCCGGTGTAGATGTATACATCCGCGCCCTTCGCATTGCAGCTGGCGCAAAGCTGGACGGTCGTGCCGCGCTCCACCTTCGGCGAGCTGCCGGTCAGGTTCTTACCATCGACCTTCAGATTCAGGGTCTTGGAGGTGATGGGCAGGCTATTGACGATAACGTTGTTCAACTGCAAGCCGTTGACATCATTCGGGGCGTACCACTGGTGAGTGCCGTCCGCGTTTGTGACCCTGAAGCCAAGGCGGGTAGGCTGCTGCAGGATATCCTTCCACTGCGTGGTATCGGCCAATGTCAATACGCCGATCACGGCGGGATATTTCGACCCGGCGAGTTTTGCTCCCCTGTGGGCAACGACCGCATCAATGCTGACTGAGGTGGTATTTTGTGTGTTGCTGAAAGTGGTGGTGTTGCTGCCCGCAGCCGCCTTGACCGTCACCGTGCCCTTGATGCAGTGGCCGTTCAGGTCAAGTCCCGTGTCCCGCGTGCCGTCGATGGTGTAATCGCCGGTCACGTCGGTCAGCAGCCGGAGGGTCGCGCCGCCGTCTCTGTCTGCGTCAAGGGCCGTTTGTAAATTGGCAAATCTCCGCAGCAGTCTGCTGCCCTCGCCATTGTTCAAGGCTGTTTCAGCCACCGCGGGCGCGCTGCAGTAGGGGCAGGCAGCGGCGGTTTCGTCAAAGCCGTTCCTGCCGCCGTGGGCGCAGGACTTTACCACCAGGTCGCAGGTCTTGGAAGCGGCTTCCTTCAGCGTGAGCTGCGTGTCGCCACAGTAGTAAGCAAGCCCCGCTTTCTGGGGAAGAAGATCGCCCAATGTGATGCTGTTATTCAGCCGCAGATCTTTTCTCAAAATCTTTCCGCCGTGCAGCTCGACTTTGCCGCCCCAAACCTCCAGCTGGAGCAGGGTGGTGCTGTCATTCTCCGGATCAAATACCAGTGTACCGCCGTCCCGCACGGTCACTCCCACTGCGCCGTTGCCGCCTCTGCTGTCAATGACCGTCAGATTACCGGTGAGAGCCTGACCCGTGGCCGTAGAGCCGCCGACATTCAAGCTGTGCCCATCCAGGCTATGTCCGTTCAGGTCCAGCGTGAGGGTCTTGCTGGCATATATGCCGTAAGGCAGCCCCCCGTTTGCCAGCAGGGTGATGGTGCTGCCATCTGCGGCCTCGTTAAAGACCTGTCGCAGCGTATCATCGGTGCCGTCTTGAGTGGTGGTCTTCATGTACAGCTTGTTCGATGTGATACCCACGCTATCGGTACACTCCACCCGCACCGCAAACGGCGCGCCGCAGCGAGCACACTTATCGTCGCTGGTATACTCGTCATGGGTACACGCCGCGTGGCAGATGTCGCAGATGCTGTTCGTGAAGCGATCGTGTGGGCATACGAAGCCGCAGTCGCAGGTGTAGATGTAGGTTTGGAGCGCATCCGGGTCGGGATTCTGAGTACACTTTGGGCTATGCGTGTGCGCCACAACGATGACATCCTCGGTCAGATTCTTCACATTGCCGTTGACGAGTTCAGTTGGTTTATCTTTCTTCGCAAAAGCAAGCCCCTCGCCCAGCAGCCCCAGCACATTGCTGTAAGTATCTATAGATCGCTCTACAGAAACGCTGTATGTACCGTTGCTTGTGATAATCGTGCCTTCCTTCAGGCCACCCACCAGCTTGCCCCAGTTCTGGATGAGCAAGCCGCCGGTAAGGGTTGCCTTGCCTTTGAATTCCAGCGTACCTCTGTCCTTGCTTTGCTCATTGTTATCTACGAAGACAGCAGGCACCGCCGCTTGTGCAGGCTGGGAAATCGCTGCATCATCGCCGATGATCAGCTTGCCGCTCTGTATATGCAAAGGCGAAGCGCCCTCAAAGGACAGGCTCTGCCCATTCATCATGAGCGTAACGGTTTTTTCGACAGGCTCCCCCTCTGCATCACGGCAGAAGCTGATCGTGTCATCATCGTTCAGCGTTGTCAGCATCGTCACGGTGTCGCCGTCCTGCGCCGCGTCCAGCGCCGCCGGGAGGGATTCGTATGTGCCGCCATCCGTGCCGTCCGCTCTTGTGATCGAAGCAGCCTCAACGGCAGCCTCGTTGACCGTGAGCTCCACCACATTGGAAATATTTTCATTGTAGTTTCTGGTCTCGCCGGTCTTGGCGTAGACGTAGTAGGTGTTATTGCCTTCCTCGTCGAGACTGCTGACTGCGGTGTTTTCATCGATTGCAGGAATGATATAACCCTCGTACTCCGAATTGCCAACTATTGTTTGGTACTGCGTATAGTAATATGTCACCGCAGCATCTTCCTGCACACCGCTGATGAACAATAGTGGAAGAAGCTTTTCGCCCACCGTGCAAGTCGTCTTGGTAAGAGATACGGTCAAATCGGGATAAGCCTTGTTGATGGTGCCGCTGATCGTAAACGTTTCTTCGCCCGCCCTGAGCTTGTACTTTGCCGCGGCATCACCGATCAGCTCGATTTCCACAGTGACGGTACGCGATCCCGCATCAGCGGAATCGAAGGTCTTCTTGGCAGTAAAGTCCGTTCCTTCTTTGAGTATGATGCTATTTGTACCGTCTGTAAACGTCAAGTCGATCGGAATCGTGCTGCCGTTCGTCGTGCCGTCATAGCTGCGGCCAATGGAATCGGGCTTGCTTACGCACCAGATCTCCGTAAGCGCGTCCGTTTCGGAATTGGGCTGTTCGCCTTCGCCCGTGTTGGTTAACTGTCCGCCGCCTTCGGTCGGCGCTCCGGTGGCGGTCGGCTGACCGCCCTCCGCCGCGGCCGCCTCACTGCTGACGGCACTGCCGTTCGTACCCTCGGCAAAAGCCGCTGTGGGCAACAGCGTCAGGCAGAGCGTGAGCGCCAGAAATAAGCTCAATACTCGTTTTTTCATAAGCTCCTCCTTTAGGATATGTGTATAGGGTTTATATCCAGCCCGTTCAGGCACAGGCATAGCATTTATAGATCATCCGGAACGAGCCGCAGCTTTTTCGCGGCGGTCTTGGCCTCCGCCCGGCGCTTCACGTCCAGCTTGTCGAGGATGTGGCTGACGTGGGTCTTCACGGTCGGCAGCTTCACGTCCATGATCTGCGCGATCTCGGCGTTGGACTTGTCCGCGCAGAGCAGATGGAGAATTTGCAGCTCCGTGGGCGTCAGCTCCTCACCGGGGGCAAGGCGGGGTTCGAGGAAATGGGGGTAGAACGCCGCCTGCGTCCGCACCGCCGCCATCAGCCGCTTGCGCCATGCTTTGTCGCCGTCCCAGTCCAGCGCTTCCAGCAGCGGCAGCACCGCCGTGCCGTATACGCTGACGGTGCGGATGAAGCGGTACTCCGCCGCCGCGTCCAGCGCCGCCGTCAATCGCTCGCGCCACCCCTCGTCCTTCTTGCGGTACAGGGCAATGGCAGTCAGGACATTCAGGTGAATGCCGTCGATGATGCGGGCACAGTTTTGGATGTACGGCTCCAGCGGGGCAAGCGTCAGCAGCGCCGCGTCCGGTCTGCCGTCCGCCAGCTCCACCATGGCCTGGGTAAGATATTGGTAGCGCCGCATGACGTTCAGGCGCGTGGGTTCGCGCGGGGCTTTTTCCCGATACCACGCGTCCGCCGCGTCAAGGTCGCCGGTGTGCAGGTCAATACGGCAGAGCATGGCGTCCATATTGGGCAGAAAGCGTGTCAAACCGCGCTCGGCAAAGCATTCACGGAGCACCTCGATGGTGCGCCGCGCGTCGGAGGGCTGTCCGTTCGCCAGCTGGCTGCGGGCCAGCAGTCCACTGACGGCGAACTCCATGTCCGGCGTACCGCGGTTGCGGACCTCGTTCAGCTGCGGGAGCAGGGACAGCATCCGACCGGCCACGTCCTCCCCCTTTTCAAACTTGCTCTCGGCGATGGCGCAGTCCGCAAGACCCACGCCGTCCCGCCCCAGCACCGCCTCCACGGGGAGACGGAGGGTTTTGTAGAGCAGGTCGTCCTTTTTGCTCCATGCGGAAAAGTCCTTGCCGCCGTTCATGATGCTGGGCAGCGCGCTTGTGACGGAGAAGGACGGCAGCGTCACTTCCTTGTTCATCAGCAGCCGGAACACGGCGGGAATGGTTTCCGTCAGGCCGTTCACGCCCCGCTGGGGGAGAGAAATGTCCAGCCATGCAAGGCGGCTGCGGGCCTGCTTTCCGGCGGCGTCCTGCCTGCCGCAGCGCTCGGCAAATGCTTGCAGCTCGCCGTACCAGCGCTCCGAGCCTTCGTAGTCCATCGCCAGCGCGCAGAGCATGCTCATGCCCTGCATCAGCGAGGGAGAGGCGAGAATTTCCGCCTCCGGCAGGCTGCGGTAGTATTTTTCCATCTCGGCATAGTGACCCATGCCGGGGTGCAGCTCGGCGTTGCGCACCAGCAGCTCGGAGACCTTGGAATGGTCGCCGCCGCTGGTGTAGCATTCCAGGGCGTGGGCGTAGTCCTCCTTCAGCTCATAGTACAGCCCGCCCCGGCTGAAGAGCGCTTTGCGCTTTTCCTCGGTATACTCCCGTTCCATCTCCCAGCGGAGAAAAGCTCGGAACCCCGACCAGAAGTGGAAGCGCTGGCAGTCGTCGTAGCGCAGCATAGTGGTGTATCGAAGAAGCCAGTCCAGCCGTTCGCCGGCATGGGGATCGCCGCTGACCATCCGCGCCATTTCCAGGTCAAAGCTTTCAAAGGGAGCCAGCTCCAACAGGAAGCGCCGCACCGGCAGATCAAAGCGCCGGTAGATGGCGGTCTCAAAGTAGAGAAACACCTCCCGGAACACCCGCGCCACCAGCTCCGGTGTCCACGGCTTGTCCGGGGACATGCACCGCGCCGTGATGGCCACACCCAGCGGATAGCCCGCGGATTCTTTCAAAATTCCGTCGATCTCGCTATCTGTTACGTTTGCTCCCGAAAGCTGAAACAGTCGCCGCACATCGTCCGCGTCAAAAAGCAGGTCGTCGGCCTCCAGCACCGTCATCAGCCCCGTGTACTGAAACGCCGTCAGGCAGCCGGGCGGCACACCGCGCGAGAGCAGCACGAAATGGCGCCCCGGACTTGAGCGAATCAATTCGCAAAGAGCCTGCTGTCCGGCTTCCTCCTGCATGAGCTGAAGATCGTCGATCAGCAGAATGTCCCAATCCTGCGCTGACGGCGGGATCGCGCAGTCTGGATCCGCCGCACTTTGCCGCAGCACGTTCCGCCCGCGCAGCAGCGCCTCCGCCAGTACGGTCTTTCCAAAGCCGCAGGGCGCGCTGAAAAAAAGGACTCTGCCGTGTGCCATGAAGCTGTCAAACCGTTTCTGAACGGAGGGCTTTATGATGATATTTTCGGTCATTTCTTCCCTCCCTTTGATACAAAGCGAGATTGTCATAAGCCTTTTGTCACTTATCTCAAGTTATATTATACAAGTCTGTTTCGAAATGTAAATCATCCCAAAGGATGAGACCCACTGCATAACAAACTGCTGTACATGTCAGCATTTCATGAGACATCCAACATTGGCTTCACCTGTATTGGATTTTCCCGCACAGGCGCAGGTTTCTGTGCCGGCTCCTTCGGCAGCTCCAAAATGGTGTACTCGATGGCGCCAAGCTGCCCGTTCTCGTTGCGAACGTGCACCCGGACGAGATAGCCGTGCGCCTCCAGCTCCCGGGGCCCGCCGCTGTCCCGCAGGTGGTAGTTGGACATGACCGTGTAATCTCCGGTCTTTTCGATGCGGAAAACTGCCATATCCGGCGCCTCCTTCCTCTGGTTTTGAAAAGTGTTGATTTTGACGCAAAAAGCCTCCGTCCTGCCTCCCGGACGCTCCCCATGGGAAAACACCCACGCCGTCTTTCAAGCGGCGCTCTGAGAGGAAAAAACAGAGGTTTTCGCGCCTTAGAAAGAGAAAAGGCCGCAGCCTCCATAGCAGAGGTTGCGGCCAATCTCTCATAAGAAAATATATCCTTACGAACGGAAACGGTTGATGCGCCTGGCTTTTCGCCAGACGCATCTATACCGGTAATTCTTTATGTAATTGCCCACAACTTTTGTTGTCCGCACTCCCGCATATCGCAAGGAAGGGAATGTGTGCAAGGGAAACCTTAGTCGTGTTTCCCTTGCGCGTTCAGTCACCCGCCCGCAGGCGACCGGTTTTGCGCTGCAAAACCGTACCAACACGAAAAAAGACACGCAGAAGCGTGTCTTTTTTCGTGTTGGTACGCCCGACTGGATTCGAACCAGCGGCCTTTAGAGTCGGAGTCTAACGCTCTATCCATCTGAGCTACGGGCGCATATTCGCTTGTGTGCTGTCCATCAGCCAGAGTATTATAGCAGTTCTTCCGCCGGATGTAAAGCGATTGAAAAAACTTTTTTCAAAAAGATTGTTAAAAAAGTTGACAACTCCCGCTCTATGCGGTAAAATACCATCATATTTCAGGTGCCCCCGCACCGCATCCTATCCCAAAAGAAGGTTTTTGTATGAAGAAACAGAAGATCTCCGACGCGGTGATCCACCGGCTTCCCCGCTATTACCGCTATCTGGACGACCTGTATAACAAGGGTGTTGTCCGCATCTCCTCCAACTCTCTGGGCGCAAAGATGGACATCACCGCCTCCCAGATCCGCCAGGATCTCAGCTGCTTCGGCGAATTCGGCCAGCAGGGCTACGGTTACAACGTGGCGGAGCTGCGCGCCGAGATCGGCCACATTCTGGGCATCGACAGCGGCCACAAGATCATCGTCATCGGCGCCGGCCACCTGGGCCATGCGCTGCTGCAGAACTTTGATTTTGATAAGGTAGGCTTCCGCATCGACTCCGCCTTTGACGTCTCTCCCGCCCTGGTGGGCACGGAGATCCGCGGCATCACTGTCCGCGCCATGGACGAGCTGGAGGAATATGTCTCCAACTATCACCCCGACGTGGCGGTGCTCACCGTACCCCAGAACGTGGCCCAGTCTCTGGCTGACCGGCTCATCGCCCTGGGCGTCCGCGGCTTCTGGAACTTTACCAATGTGGAGCTGTCTACCGATGAGCCCGGCGTGTTCTTCGAGGACATCCACTTTGTGGACACCCTCCTGACCCTGAGCTACCGTATCTCCCGCCCGTAAGGGCACACTTTCCCGCGACCGGCATACTATGGGAATGAGACCGGCAAGACGGTCAATTCTTCATAGGAGGTCACACTATGTGTAATCAGAATTCCTGCTTTGGCGGCGGCAGCTGCTGCTGGATCATCATCGCCATCATTCTGCTGTTCCTGTTCTGCGGCAACGGCTGCGGGAATGGCTGCGGCTGCGGGAACAACGCCAGCAACGGCTGCGGCTGCGGCTGCTGACCCACTCCGCCGGACCATCGGACTCCCCCGCCTTGC
>ERZ791603.2345-NODE-2345-length-12196-cov-4.267359_pt1 | contig 12196 bp, 13 predicted proteins | sample MGYA00509966_ERZ791603 | MGnify/ENA primary metagenome ERZ791603 (study PRJEB30046, sample SAMN00791931) | human gut metagenome | study: EMG produced TPA metagenomics assembly of the A metagenome-wide association study of gut microbiota in type 2...
AAACGCTTCTTCATGGGGATGTCCTCATGTGGCTTATGAAGACATTACTAACATCACGGTGTATTAATCAACGGGGAGCAGGTCATGTATAATACAGCTTCTGATAGTTACATACAGAAGTATCAGGCTCTAACATTTGATAGCACTCCATCTACAGGAATACGCAGACAAGCCGATGTGACAAGCTATCCTGTAGAGAACGGCGCTGATGTGTCTGATCATGTGCAAATCAGAAATAACACATTTAAACTATCAGGAATGATCACTGAAACACCAATCAGGGCTGTTAGAGATTTATTATACAGTGCTGGGGTGAATGGTACTCGTATCAGTCAAGCTATCACCTATTTAGATCAAATCTTCGAAGCAAGACAGCCTATTATCCTAATAACAGAGCATAAGGTGTATCAGAATGTTATCCTTACAGGGATTTCCTATGATTATAAATCTGAGCACGCTATGCAATTTGATCTGGAGTTTGAACAGGTTAGGCTTGTTAGCAAAGCTGAGGTGAACGTGATCGCTACTAAGACACAAGGTAATAAATCTGTAGGCGGCACTGTTAAGCAGAGGGTTGTTGCTCCTAAGAAGACTGAGGGTGATACGGTGACACCATCGTTTAATAAGTAAGAAAGGGGCATTATGCCCCTTTTTCTATTTCTGGATAGCGTATCAACTCGATATATTGCCGTAGCTCAGCAGGAGAAGCGGCATTTTTGCTATAAGTTTTGAAACTTTCCGTAGAGCCTCGCTCATGGCCCAGGAGCAGCGCTATTCTGTCCTCTGGAACCTGGTTCCGGTCAAGTTGCTGGGCCACCTCATGGCGTAGCGAGTGATAAACCTTCCGCTCCGTCCCTTCCTCGCCTAATGCCTTACGTTTAGCCCTCGTAAAACGCTGTGAATGCCATGTAGAGCGCTTGCCGTCGGCACGGTCAATCATTGACGCACGATAGAATAAAAAACCGTTATGGGGCTTCTCACGCAGCGACAACACCAACGGAGTGATCAGGCTATGCACCGGAATAATACGGGCGGCTGATTTGGTCTTTCCCTCAGTTACTTCAAAACATAACACCCCGTCAATCTCTTGGATGTTGGCTGCACGTAGCGAACAGATTTCATTAAGGCGCATCCCGCTATACATGCCGATCAGCGTTACGTTCTGCATCTCTTCGTCGCCATCCATCGCAGCGAAGACCTTCGCCAATTCTCCCGGCTCAAACACTTCGTAACTCACTTTGCTGCTTTTGCTTTCTAAACCGTGACCACGCCAGGGGTTATCCTGTGGTGCGTCGTGATATCGGTTACGAGCAAGATCCCAGATTTGAGCAAGCGCACTGATATAGTTTTGAATTGTTTGGGGCGCTTTCTCGCTTTTCAGCTTATCCAACCAGCCTGTAACGGTTGTTCGGTTAATATCACGAAGCTGAACATCACGTTTTTTGAGATGTTCTAAGAAAACTTCTACGGCCTTATTAGTCTTCGATAGTGTGGTGAGCTTGCGCTTCTCGCTGAATTGCAGAATGTACTGATCCCGCATCCTCAAGAGGGAAGGGCAACTCATTACAGGGGCGCTTAGTGGTTCTGGTGCTTCATGTGCATACGTCCCGACCCGGCGTAGCTCATTGAGGATTTGCTCAACTTTCGAACCTCGATCACGTTGTGGCTTTAGCTGGCTGCGTATCTTGATCCACTCAAGGGCCACCGCATCACGAAAGAGCCGGGCCTCGCGCACATCGCGTGTGCCTGTGCTCTTCACATAGTTGAGCCTCCCTCCGAATAGATGGCGCATGTATTTTGGTATGGCAATCCTAACCAGATAGTTTCCGCAAGGATCTAAAACTAAGTAACGATCTCTCTTGTAAATCATGCAAACCCCGGCTATTTTGTCAGGGCTTTTGCACTTGATTTTGATAAGTGTGAAATGTCGAAGTATTTTCCTGTTTTTGCAGTTGATTCAAAGCATTACAGGAGCTTGCCAGACAAGCGAACGACCGTAGAAATACGTGCCGGTTCGAGTCCGGCCTTCGGCACCATACGATGCAATTAAGTCGCCTAAGGGCGGCTTTTTTTATTTCTGAAATCAGCTAGATACTCTAAATTCTGTTCGTTTCTTGTTCTCATAATATCTGATGGTATCTGTTGGCATATCGCATGATACAGGATACCGATCCGTATATCGGAAGTTCGATTTTAAGTGGTATACGGTTTTGAGCAATGTGAGCGGTTGAAAGAGGTTAAAGCCTGGAAGGTGGGGACGTCTGGGATGTGCCAAGAGGGGCGCTGTTAAGTCCGCACTGTATTCATTAGAAGGGAGAATGTCAGTCCAAGCCGCCTTCCAGTCACACAGTTGTGAAAGCTAAGCCCATATGTCCGCTGAGTGCCAGGAGCGGACATTGCTGACATCAAAATGTGTTAATCAACCGGGAACGGTCAAACCTTCAGTTCACGCTAACAGTGGATGAGGATATTTCGTTGCCCGCACCAAATTATGTTGGCGTTCCCACAGTCGTGACACGACGCTGAATGTTCCCAAACACACAGGAAACAGAAAATGAACGTGAGTACTGAGATTTTGAAACTCTGGCAATCCAGGGGCGAAAATGAGCGCACCGGATCCGATGCGGAGAGGGTTGCAGATATTGCCTGGGAGCAGGGATTACAACTTCACCGCAACCGGCAGGAACATTACCAGCGAGTGATGTACCTCATAGGCCATCGCAATATCGGCTAACTCATACAGGCCGCGCATGCGGCCTTTTTAGTCTGGATATTGAACATCTACTTCATTTTTTCTAATCTCTGATGAGATTTTTGAGCACGCTTTTATTAATTCATCCAAGACAATAGCGAGTTTGGCAAAATCATAATTGCTAAAATCCTTACTTCCTGGTTTTAGTTTCATGAATTTTTTCGTGTAATAGTCTTTATTTTCCAGCGCTCCTTGATAAGCATCACTTTCCTTTTTGTAATTTGACCACCGGATTTTCGCTTCATCATAATCAGAAAATCTTAGATCCAGATAGCATTCAATCGCTACAGCCCGGCCATTGATGTTTTCATAGGTAACGCCGTGAGGACCAATAGCTGGAAATTGATTGAAATGAGGAAGATCAGGAAGATGCATGCAGCTAATATTGTGAGGCAATGCGAGTTTGCGGATTTTGTCATATGCTTCAATCCCTTCGCAATCATTATCTAACACGAAAACAATCAAGTTTTGAATGTCGATTTTTACGAGCCCAGCAGCGAACTTAACCAGATTTCCTGAACCAGTGAACGGGTACCCTTCACTCATGTCGATAAAGTGAAAAAAATCTTCTATATCAGGCCGTAAGAGGTGCAATGCGTATTTGATGACGTTAGAGTCGGTGCTTCCCTCGGTGGCAATCAGGAACTTGTCACGTCTGCGAGCATTTACCTGAATATCTTTTATATTCGCATAACCAGCAGAAACTAGATCTCCGTAATCCCAAGTGACGAATTCATTATGATTATTTGGATTTTCGGCCAAAAGTCGCATCACTGAGTATGGATGTAGTATGCTAACTAAAGCCCCAAAAGCAGACTTTTCAGACCATGCATTATCAAAGGTATTGTCGTATTGGGGTATCCTGTTTAATAATTCATCATTATTAAATCGGCCCATGATAAGCTCGCGTTCTTTTACCCTATCTTTTAAGCTAATATAATCATCGTTTAGTTCGCTAATATTTACGCTCTTGATGAAGTTAACGAATTCATCAAAGCTCATCATGTTACTAATTGGCTTTGCATATTCCGGACAGGATTCGTTAAATTCCTCTTGGTATTCAATTGAATCTTTAGCCATGAGTTCATACTCATAGCGTATATTTTCAAGGGTGAAACCCAACAATTCCAATCGGTAGGCAACTTGCCCCAAAGGCTTACGCAACACAGTACGACAGAGGATGCCATCAGGAGTGTCGAAGTCCTCTCCTTCCTCTATTTGATCTTCATTTAGTGGTTTGACGTGATGATCGGCACTTTGAAACAGGCCTCCATGATCTATACCCAGCGAGTTCTTACTCCAATCTAGCTCCATTCCTGACACTTCAAGAGAAATTACAGTACCCATAGTTCAACCTTTGAATGGCATTTTCCGTTATACCGGAATACTACCAATACGCCGATTGGGCATCCATGATTTGAACTGGCTTCTATACTCTGTTTTTAGCAAATTGGACTTACGCCCCCCCCGGTTGCGTCTACTTCTCGCTCACAAGGAGCCCTCAGCAACGCTAGCTCGTCCGCGCCGTGCCAGAAGCGGACGTTTTGAGCTTAATAAGCGAGGACGTTATATTTTGTCCTGATTGACGCGGGATGAAAGCTCCTGATGGCTCTCTTTTCGTTCACTGTACCGATCGGCAAGATAACTGGTTTTCCCCTTAAGTAGCAGCGTGATTTTAAACAACTCCTCGGCAACATCGACAATACGATCATAACAGGACGAAGGTTTCATTCGCCCATTCTCATCGAACTCCTGCCAGGCTTTGGCTATTGATGATTGATTGGGGATAGTGAACATTCTCATCCAGCGTCCAAGAATACGCATCTGGTTCACGGCATTAAAAGATTGTGAGCCCCCACAAACCTGGATTACCGCAAGAGTTTTGCCCTGTGAAGGACGAATCGCGCCTTCACTTAAGGGGATCCAGTCGATCTGTGCCTTCATCACCGCGCTCATTGCACCGTGCCGCTCAGGAGAACTCCACACCATTCCATCACACCATCTGACCAGCCCACGCAGCTCAATGACTTTAGGGTGCGTATCTGGAGCATCATCCGGCAAGGGTAAACCTGAGGGGTTAAAGAGTTTTACCTCAGCTCCCATCGCTGTCAGCAGGCGACCAGCTTCTTCCGCTGCAAAGCGGCTGTAGGAGCGCTCTCTAACTGAGCCATATAGGATCAGAATCCGCGGCGGCTCTTGCAGGTGCAGGCGCTCGGCGATGTATTGATCAAAGCATTCACTATTCAGGGCTGGAAATTGTTCCATTTTTCTACTCCGGAGAGATCAGATTATTTCAAATTTAACACATATGATTTAACATATATATATTCTAAAGGGAACGGAGTAAAAAATGCTACAACCTGTTCAGCTTTTCAAAATCCTGTCGGATGAAACCCGGCTCGCCATCGTCATGATTCTCCGGGAGTCAGGAGAACTGTGCGTCTGTGATATCTGCGCAACCATTTCCGAATCGCAGCCCAAAGTCTCGCGACATATGGCTATCCTGCGCGATGCTGGGCTGGTTCTTGACCGTCGGGAAGGAAAATGGATCCACTATCGTCTGTCACCCCACATACCGGCATGGGCAGCTGAGACAATCACAACATCCTGGCAGTGTATGCGAGAGGATGTGCGTGAATGGCTGGATAAATCGGCCTGCACCTCCTGTTGAGAAAAGAAAACACATTTATATAATCATATATAACGGAGTCTGAGATGCTTTTGGCAGGGAGTATATTTTTACTGACGCTGATACTGGTGATCTGGCAGCCCAGAGGCTTGAGCATTGGCTGGAGTGCGAGTATCGGGGCTGTGCTGGCGCTGGTAACCGGTGTCATCCATATCAATGATATTCCCGTTGTCTGGAATATCGTCTGGAACGCGACAGCGGCATTTATTGCGGTCATTATCATTAGCCTGCTGCTCGATGAGGCCGGTTTCTTTGAGTGGACCGCACTGCACGTTTCCCGCTGGGGTAACGGGCGTGGTCGCCTGCTGTTTACCTGGATAGTGTTGCTCGGTGCCGCTGTCGCTGCTTTGTTCGCCAATGACGGCGCCGCGCTGATCCTGACACCAATTGTGATTGCGATGCTGCTCGCACTGGGATTCAGCCAGGGCACGACACTGGCCTTTGTCATGGCTGCAGGATTTATTGCAGATACGGCCAGCCTGCCGCTCATTGTTTCTAACCTGGTGAACATCGTCTCGGCGGACTTTTTCGGTCTGGGCTTTACGCAGTATGCCTCCGTTATGATCCCCGTAGATGTGGCAGCGATTGCGGCCACGCTGGTCATGCTGCATATCTTCTTCCGCAGGGAAATTCCGGCGACGTATGACGTTTCGCTGCTGAAGACGCCTGCCAGTGTGATAAAGGAGCCGGCAACGTTCAGGGCGGGCTGGATTGTCCTGTTATTGCTGCTTGTCGGTTTCTTTGTTCTGGAGCCTCTTGGGATCCCGGTCAGTGCGATAGCGGCTACTGGCGCAGCAGTACTGTTTATAGTGGCGAAAAGAGGTCATGCCATCAACACCGGAAAAGTCCTGCGCGGTGCGCCATGGCAGATCGTTATTTTTTCGCTGGGCATGTACCTGGTGGTCTATGGACTGCGCAATGCAGGGCTCACGGAGTATCTGTCTGACGTGCTGAACCTGCTGGCAGAAAAGGGGTTATGGGCAGCAACGTTTGGCACCGGCTTCCTGACCGCGTTCCTGTCGTCGGTGATGAACAATATGCCGACAGTGCTGATTGGCGCGCTGTCGATTGATGGGAGTATGGCGACTGGCGCCGTCAAAGAGGCAATGATTTATGCCAACGTGATCGGCTGCGATTTAGGCCCGAAAATCACCCCGATTGGCAGTCTGGCAACCCTGCTTTGGCTGCATGTGCTTGCCCAGAAAAATATAACGATTACCTGGGGATATTACTTCCGCACCGGCATTATCATGACTCTGCCGGTGCTGTTTGTCACTTTGGCCGCGCTGGCGTTGCGGCTCTCAATCACTTTGTAACGAGATACAGATATGAGCAACATTACCATCTATCACAACCCTGCCTGCGGTACTTCTCGCAACACGCTGGAGATGATCCGTAACAGCGGCAACGAACCAACGATAATTTATTATCTCGATACGCCACCGACCCGTGATGAACTGATTAAACTTATTTCAGATATGGGAATTACGGTGCGTGAATTACTGCGTAAGAATGTTGAGCCTTATGAACATCTGGGTCTTGATGAAGAGAAATTTAGTGATGAGCAGTTGATTGATTTTATGCTTCAATATCCGATCCTGATTAATCGGCCTGTAGTCGTTACGCCGCTTGGCACTCGTCTTTGCCGCCCTTCAGAAATAGTGTTGGATATTCTACCGGAAGGCCAGAAAGGAGCGTTTACCAAAGAGGATGGCGAGAAGGTCATTGACGAAACGGGGAAGCGGGTTAAGTAATCTGCCCACTTCAAAATATCGGACGCCTGTTCACGCTATGCGGGCGTCCGCTTTTCGCTCAAAGCTGTCTGTCAGTTTATCAAAGAATGCCCAAATGACTTGCGAACAACAGTCAACTGACGAGCAAATGAAGCTCAAACGGTTACCATCCTGATTCAAATTGCCGTAGGATTTGTGTTAAAGAAGAATCATACGCCTCAAGGCTTACAAAAAATGCATCGCCTGAAGGCTCACTCGATAATGCTTTCACCATCATTAACGCTATGCGTTATATAAGGACTAGGCTGGGAGGCGTTGTACGGCAAGGGCTGAGAGGGAAAATGCGCAACTTAATCGATGCAACGTTGATTTTGCCATAACTTTTTATTAACTTAAAAGTATTAAGCCGTCCTTAGGGGCTGTCAGGGCTGAAACTGACAAATTACAACATCTCTGATGGCAAAGCCTGGCCGACAACAGGCAATAATGATTTAATGGCAAAACCTGGCCAGAACAGGTATCAAATCTATGGCTTTCCTAACTTTTCAGTAAGTTATGAATGTATGCCTCAAATCTATCAAATGCGATTTAGCTGCGTCATATTTCAATATGATTATGTTTTATAAGCATTTTATCAAATATACCTAACGCTAATAACTCTTACGCAGAACCCTAATCTGATGGGGGTATTGCCTGCGGTAAAAACTCACAACTTTTCTTCCAGGGCGAGAACAGTCCGAGCCCGCCTGATACAGGCTAACCGGGGCGAACAGGCGCTATGGGTCATGCTATTCATAGTGGTCGCTGGCTGCAGACCGCGGACCAGATGTTCTTACAACTCAGCAGGCTTCTTATGTTCGATGCAGAAATGATAGTAAAGCAATTACAGGCAGAAACACGGCAGCGCAGGAAAAAGCCCTACAGGCGCAATAAATCGCGTCTGGACAGATATCGAATGGAAATACTTGCGCTAAGGCGGCATGGTGCTTCTGCATCTGAAATTCAGCGTTGGTTACGAAAAAAAAGAATCTGTGTTTTTTTAACAACAGTCACACGCTGGTTGGAGAAGAATGATGGCCAAATTTTCAGTCAAAAAAACTGACCGGGAAATAGCAAAACGGCAGGCCGCTAACGTAATGAAAATTTTGCAGGCTGATGTTTTTCGCTCAGTTGGCACAGTGAGAAATTATCAGGCAGCCCTGACGCGGATTGCCCTGTATTTCAGAATAAATGGCGGAGTAAACCTACAGGATGTTACGCCTGAAATGGCCACGGTTTATTTCCATCAAAGGGCTGCTGCTGTTGGTCAGAAAAGCTTGGATATGGAACGTCAGGCTCTACAGGCAATGATGATTCATCTGACGCAGGAATTACCCTCCGGAGAAGTTCTTGAGATAGTGCATTCTTTGAAAGAGAAAAAATTATCATCTAGATCATATACATCAGAACAGATTTACCTTATTTCATCACATCAGTCCGATAAAAATGGTCTGGCAACACTGATTGCCTACAATGCGGGATTACGCAGCCACGAATTATTTACGATCAGTGAGTTACAGCAACGCCAACCGAATATCAGGCCTGTTTCTGCTAAAAAATTTATGGGACGTTCTGGGCAGGCGTACACGGTGCAGGGAAAAGGTGGGCTAATTCGGGAAATTAGGTTATCCACTGATTTGGCCGAAAACCTGGAGACAACACGATTACCAGAACCGATAAAGGTCACTGACCGTGGTGTCCACTATGACCAATTTTATGCCATCGCAGCAGGGCAATCTTGGAGCAGATCATTCAGCACAGCCAGTACCAGAACCTTGGGTTGGTCCGCGGGTAGCCATGGGACGCGACATAGTTATGCGCAGGAACGAATGGAAGAACTGCAGAGTCTCGGATGCCATTATGCTGAGGCACTTGAGATTGTCAGTCAGGAACTGGGGCATTTCAGACCCGAAATAACCGAGGTCTATCTCAGGTAGTGCATTATGCTGTAGTGTGTGTATTATTTGGAGTTAAAATCAAAAAAAGATGCATTTAATTTTAATAAATATCGATAATTTATTTTTTATGGAATTTAACTCCGTATTTTAGGGGTTGCTATTCGGCCTCCCTTTGGATCGTAGTAGTTTGGATATGTGGTCAGTTGTTAACAGACGTTTTGATATCTAAAAATACTATCGGAGAATTTAATTATGTTACTGACGGATGCTTACATTAAAAAACAACTCAGAGAGTTAAATGCTCGGAAGCTGAGTGGAGACGTTATCGAAAAAGATAGTCGTCTATCAGATGGCAGTGGATTATACCTGTTGATTAAATCAAATGGTTCTGCTTATTGGCGACTGCGTTACCGATTTAATGGAGAAGATCGGCTGACATCTCTTGGTGAGTATAAATATATCCCTTTGGCATTAGCACGTGAAAAACGAGAAGAGGTCAAAAGAAATATTGCCAGAGGAATTGATCCAAGAGGGAAGAAAGATGAAGGACCTTTTTTAACATTCCGTGAAGTCGCTATGCAATGGCATGAGAGTAATCGCCAATGGTCAAAGGAACATAGTAGACGCATCCTTAAAAGTCTACTGGATGAGGTTTTTCCAGTATTTGGTGAAGATAATATTAAGTTCCTTAAAACGCAGGATCTTCTAAAACCTGTTAAGCAAGTTCAAGATTCAGGGCGTTTAGAGTTGGCTTCGCGTATTTATCAACGTATTAATTCAGTTATGACTTTGGCTGTTGATAATGGATTGTTGGAATTTAACCCCATTGCGCACAAATCGGGGGCTCTGATAAAAAGAAAAGCGGAGCATCGTGCTGCACTGGAATTAGAGAACATACCAGAGCTCCTTAAACGCATAGAAAAATTTAAAGGCAGAAGATTAACTCAGTTAGCGATGACTTTTCTTTTACATACTTTCGTGCGCTCAAGTGAGCTGCGTTTTGCACGCTGGAAGGAATTTGACTTAGAAAATTCATTATGGACTATCCCATCAGTCAGGGAGGAAATTATGGGGGTAAAGTATTCTTATCGTGGTTCTAAGATGAAAACACCCCACATTGTACCCTTGAGTCATCAAGCATGCTCAATTATTCAGGAAATAAAAAAATTACAGGTGAAAGAATATTTGTATTTACCAGTGATCATTTCCCTAAAAAGCCAATGAGTGAGAATACTATTAATCATGCCTTACAATCGATGGGATACGATACCAAAAAAGATCTGTGTTCTCATGGGTTCAGGACTATGGCATGTAGTGCCCTTATTGAGTCCGGGAAATGGAGTCGAGATGCAATAGAAAGACAAATGAGCCATCAAGAAAGAAATAATGTTCGTGCTGCATACATTCACAAAGCAGAACTTATTCCCGAAAGGCAAAAAATGATGCAATGGTGGTCAGATTATCTAATGCAGTTGCAGTATGGGTTTCATCATCCATATGATTTTGAGAATAATAGTAAATAAACTTTTTATGAGAGGTGAAAAATGGATAAGTTGCTTACGTTTGATGAAGTAATTAACAGGACTGGATACTCCCGGCCAAGAATCTATGAATTAATTAAAATGGGGGTATTCCCAAGAAAAATAAAAATAGGCTCAAGAAAAGTAGCTTTCATTGAAAGTGAAATTAACTCCTGGATCCAAGAAAAAATCAGTACATCTACAAAGTAAATGGTAACGAAAAATAAACTGTCTTTCTGGCAGAGGGATGTCTTTGTCTGAAAGTAGTCTCTAATTATATAACGGAAATGATATTATGAACGATGAAAACATCAGTAGCAATGCGAAAAAAATTTCCAGCGTTAATGGAATGCCATTAAGTAAAGGGTCAGACGGTTATAACAGACAGCAATGTTATGTTATGAAAAATCACCTTCCAGACCAAACATTATGCAGCATCTATGGTCCCAGCGGGTCTTATAAAAGCTTTTTGGCAGTATCATGGGCATGTCACATTGCAACTGGAGTTAATTGGGCTGGAAATAAAGTAAATCAGGGGGCTGTTGTCTATATAGTAGGGGAAGGAGGAATTGGTGTATGTCGTCGGGTTAAAGCTTGGGAAAATATATATCAAAAAGAGGTTGATAATCTTTGGTTAGTTAATAGGCCTGTGTTTCCGGTGAGAAGGTCGGAGATTAGTACACTTGTTGAGTTGGTTAAATATATTGAGGGTATGAGTCATCTCCCTGTTCGACTAATCATTTTCGACACCCTTGCGCGTTGTTTTGGTGGAAAGGATGAAAATGACGCCAGAGATATGGGGGCATTTATTGAAGGCTGTGACTCATTAAAAAATAAAACATCTGCAACAGTCCTTGTGGTACATCATTCAGGAAAGGATGAGTCTAAGGGGGCCAGAGGGTCAAGCTCATTTAGAGCCGCACTTGATGTTGAGTTTAATGTTAAAAGAGAGGCCGAAGAGCAAGCATTCATTCTATCTTGTACGAAGATGAAAGATGCAGAAGAGCCGAAATCTAACGCTTATGAATTGCAACAGTCAGAGTTATTTGTCGATACTGATGGTGAGTCAGTCACTTCTCTGGCTGTTATTGATAGTGCGAGAAGACCAAAGTATTTATTTCCTGAATTATCTGAGGTTTCTAACCTAACTCTAAATCATAAAATTCTTTGGGGAATAATTAAAAATCGTTTGGCAAATGGTGAAAAATGCACAAAAAAAAACATTCGTGATGATTTGAAAAGTCAGGGGATTGATATTAAACATTTTACGCGATGGTTGAAAAAACTTGTTGCTGATGGAGCACTAGTGGACAACGGTGAAGAAATCTTGCTGCCCTCTATACCTGAAGAGTAAGCACACCCGTTTTAGTTCCACACACTTTTTGAGAGTTCCGTTTTTTCAGTCATCAGCCGTTATTCCTCCGGTGTCAGGCTATTCAGGGATTCATGGGGATGCTCGCTGTTGTATTCATTCAGCCAGCGTTCCGTGATTTACCGTGCTTCATTCACCGGGTAATGACTCCAACTTACTGATAGTGTTTTATGTTCAGATAATGCCCGATGAC
>ERZ791603.2375-NODE-2375-length-12081-cov-9.821886_pt1 | contig 12081 bp, 13 predicted proteins | sample MGYA00509966_ERZ791603 | MGnify/ENA primary metagenome ERZ791603 (study PRJEB30046, sample SAMN00791931) | human gut metagenome | study: EMG produced TPA metagenomics assembly of the A metagenome-wide association study of gut microbiota in type 2...
CTACCCGACCTTTTTGGCCTGCCGCGCCGGGGCTGCACTTCTGGCAGACGGCTACTGCCGGGGGCTGCTGCGCCTGTTTCCCCAACCGGCGGCGGTGTTCTCCAATATAGCGGAGACCCTGCCTCGCCCCGGTATCGGCAGCACCACGCTGACAGCGCTGCTGCTGGCAGGCGCTGTGGTATTTGCGCTTGATCTGCTGCAACGACGCCGCCGGTTGGACTGGGCGTAAAAAAGCCCCTGCATTATATATGTATAAAATAGACAATTTTGCCCCCTTGTTTTTGTGCCTTTTGTACGAAGCAACCCAAGTTTTTTAATTCCTATTGACAGAGTAGGAAATACGGACTATATTATTATGCAGAAAATAGTAAAAGCACGGTTTTTGTGCATGGAAAGGAAGTTCAAAACCATGTCCCAGCACTTACTGGATATTGAGAATTTGACCGTTGCCGTAGAGGATAAAGAGATCCTGCACGGCGTGAATTTACAGGTAAACGAGGGCGAGACCCATGTGCTCATGGGCCCCAACGGCGCCGGCAAGTCCACCCTGGGCTACGCCCTGATGGGCAATCCCCAGTACAAGGTAACCGGCGGCTCCATTCTGTTCCACGGCAAGGAGCAGCAGGGGCTATCCGCCGACCAGCGGGCCAAGGCGGGTATGTTCCTGTCCTTCCAAAATCCCCTGGAGGTGCCCGGCCTGTCGTTGAAGAGCTTTGTGCGCAGCACCCTGGCCCAGCGCACCGGCAAGCGGGTGAAGCTATTTGCCTTTGAAAAACAGTTTAATGAGGCGGCGGAGCTGCTGCAAATGGACCCGGCCTACGGCGATCGGGACCTGAATGTGGGCTTCTCCGGCGGCGAGAAGAAAAAAGCGGAAATTCTGCAAATGCTGTTGCTGCGCCCCAGTCTGGCGATCCTGGACGAGACGGACTCCGGCCTGGATGTGGACGCGGTACGCACCGTATCTCGTGGCGTGGAGGCCTATCAAAAAGAGCAAAAAGGCGCCCTGCTGATCATCACCCACTCCACCCGTATTTTGGAGAGCCTGCATGTGGATTACACCCATATTTTAGTCAACGGCCGGATCGTAAAGACCGGCGACGGCTCCCTGGTGGACGAGATCAACGCCCGTGGGTTTGAAGCCTACGAGCAGGTGTAAAAGAGGTGTTCCCTGTGGAAGAAAAAACCTATGTGGCAGACATTGACCGCACGGTCTATGACATAAAAGACGACGAAAAAGATGCCTACAAGCTGCAAGCGGGCCTGACCCCGGAGATCGTACAAAAGATCAGCGATGAGAAGAACGATCCGGCATGGATGCAGCTGTTTCGGCTCCAGTCCCTGCAAGTTTACAATGAGAGCCGGGTGCCCCAGTGGGGCCCGCCCATTGACGGACTGGATATGGACAATATCGTAACCTATGTGCGCCCCAACACCAAAATGAGCGCCAAGTGGTCCGATGTGCCCAAAGATATTAAAGATACTTTTGAGCGCCTGGGCATTCCCCAGGCAGAGCGTAAGTCCCTTGCCGGTGTGGGCGCCCAGTATGACTCAGAGCTGGTGTACCACAATGTGCGAGAGGAAGTGGCCGCCCAGGGCGTGGTCTATACAGACCTGGAAAGCGCTACGCACGGCCCTTATGCGGAGATGATCCAAAAGCACTTTATGAAGCTGGTAAAACCCACGGACCACAAATTCGCCGCCCTGCACGGCGCCGTTTGGTCCGGCGGTTCCTTTGTGTATGTGCCGCCGGGGGTGTCCGTGACCATTCCGCTGCAATCCTACTTTCGGCTGAATGCGCCGGGCGCCGGCCAGTTTGAGCACACGCTGATCATCGTAGACGAGGGGGCGTACCTGCACTTTATCGAGGGCTGCTCCGCACCCAAGTACAATGTAGCCAACCTGCACGCCGGGTGCGTAGAGCTGTTCGTTGGCAAGAACGCCAAGCTGCGCTACTCTACCATTGAGAACTGGTCCAAGAATATGTACAACCTGAACACCAAGCGGGCGCTGGTAGAGGAGGGGGGCACCATTGAGTGGGTGTCCGGCTCCTTTGGCTCCCATGTGTCTTACCTGTACCCCATGAGTATTCTAAAGGGCAAGGGCGCCCGTATGGAGTACACCGGCATTACCTTTGCCGGGGCGGGTCAGAACCTGGACACCGGCGTTAAAGTGGTTCACGCTGCGCCGGATACCACCTCTGTAATGAACGCCCGCTCCATTTCCAAGGACGGGGGCATCAGCACCTTCCGCAGCAGCGTACAGGTGCAAAAGACCGCACCGGGCAGCAAGTCCACCGTGTCTTGCCAGTCCCTGATGCTGGACGATATTTCCCGGTCAGACACCATTCCCGCCATGGATATTCGCACCCGTGACGCGGATGTGGGCCACGAGGCCAAGATCGGCCGAATCAGCGACGACGCAGTATTTTATCTCATGTCCCGCGGGCTTAGCGAGGAAGAGGCCCGCGCCATGATCGTCAGCGGCTTTGCAGACGATGTGTCCAAGGAACTGCCGCTGGAATACGCCGTTGAAATGAATAACTTAATTCGATTAGAGATGAAAGGCAGCATTGGCTGATGGGAGGTAGCAGTATGACAAAAGAAAATACCCTTGCAGTCAATCCCCTGCCGTCCCCCACCTGGAACCGACTGCACATGAACGAAACCACGGTAACCCTGCCCCCGCTGGACGGCCCTTGCAAAGCGGACTGGAGCGGCGCGGAAGTGACCGCCGCCCCGGCCCCTGCCACAGTGGTTTCCACCGGTATGGGTGAAGAAGCGGAAACGGCCTTTGCCTCCCTGGAGACGGACCGGATCACCGCCAAAGCGAATACCGACACCACCGCCCGACTGACCCTGTGCGCCGACAGCGCCAAGAACGCCCGCCGAGTGGAGCTGATCGCAGAAGCAAACAGCCACTTGACTGTGGTGATGGACCTGCAAAGCACGGCGGACGCCCCCTGCCTGGCCCTGGAGACCCGGGTAGAACTGGCCCCCGGTGCCAAAGTGCGGCTGGTGCAGCTGAGCCTGCCTGGCACGGACTGCACGGTGGTCAACAACATTGGCGCCCACTGCGGTGCCGGTGCAGACTTTCAGCTGGTACAGTTGTTTTTGGGCGGTAAAGCCACCTACGCCGGGTGCAAGACCCACCTGGACGGAGACGACAGCCGCTTTACGGCAGACATCGGCTACCTGGGCACCGGGGATCGCACCTTTGACTTTAACTATGACGCCCTGCAAACCGGGCGCCGCACCATAAGCAATATGAACGCAGACGGGGTGCTGCAAGACCGCAGCGCCAAGCTGTTCCGGGGCACCATTGACTTTCAAAAGGGCGCCGCCGGCTCTAAGGGCGACGAAAAGGAAGATGTGTTGCTCCTGGGTGAAGATGTAGTGAACCGTACCATTCCCCTGATCCTGTGCGCCGAGGAAGATGTAGAGGGCAACCACGGGGCCAGCATCGGCCAGCTGGACGAGGACATTCTGTTCTATATGAATTCCAGAGGGCTGAGCCGGACAGAGGCCGAGCTGCTGATCACCCGCTCCAAGCTGGAGGCGCTTTGCGCCAAGGCAAACGACCCGGGGCTCACCGATCGGGTGCACCGTTATTTGGAGGAGAATGCCCAATGACCCAGCAAGAAATTATGAATTACCGGGCGGACTTTCCCCTGCTGCGGGAGAGCAAGGTAGCCTACCTGGATAACGCCGCCACCAGCCAGCGCCCGGACTGCGTGCTGGACGCCCAGCGCAAGTTTTACGAGACCCACAACGCCAACCCCCTGCGGGGTCTGTACCAACTGGGTATGGACGCTACGGAGGACTACGCCGCCGCCCGAGAGACGGTGCGCCGTTTTCTGAACGCTAAGAGCGCCAGTGAGATCATCTTTACCCGCAACGCCACGGAGAGCCTAAACCTGGTGGCATACAGCTACGGCCTGCACCAAATCGGCCCGGAGGACGAGATCGTGGTAAGCATTGCGGAGCACCACTCCAATATGCTGCCCTGGCGGATGGTTGCCCGGCAAACCGGCGCCACCCTGCGCTATCTGGAATGTACGCCGGACGGCAGCCTGCCTATGGCGGAGCTGGAAACAAAGATCACAGACAAAACCGCTCTTGTGGCTGTGGCGCAGGTGTCCAATGTGTTTGGCCGCACCAATCCAATGGACACCATCATTGATTTGGCCCACAAGCACGGCGCCGTGGTAGTGATGGACGCCGCTCAAAGCGCCCCCCACATGCCGATTGATGTGCAGGCGCTGGGCGTGGATTTTGTGGCCTTTTCCGGCCACAAGCTAATGGGCCCCATGGGCATCGGCGTGCTGTATGGCAAAGAAGAATTGTTAGAAGAAATGCCGCCTTTCTTATCCGGCGGCGAGATGATCGAATATGTAACAAAGGACAAGGTGACTTACGCCCCCCTGCCCCATAAATTTGAGGCCGGCACGGTGAACGCTGCCGGTGCGGTGGGTCTGGCCGCTGCCATTGACTACCTGACCGCCATCGGCTGGGACAAGCTGCACGCCCGGGAGGTAGCGCTGACGGACTTTGCCCTGCAAGGATTGCGCACCATGCCCCATGTGCATGTGATCGGCGCGGAAAAGGCAGAGGAGCACTGCGGCATTTTGACCTTTACCGTGGACGGCGTGCACCCCCACGATATCAGCGCCATTTTGGACGCGGCCGATGTGGCCATTCGTGCCGGGCACCATTGCGCCCAGCCGCTGATGCAGCACCTGGGCACACCGTCCACCGCCCGCGCCAGCCTGTTCTTCTACAATACAGAAGAAGAAGTGCAGCGGTTTTTAGACGCAGTGGCATCCCTAAGGAGGCAAATGGGCTATGGAGAATAGAAGCTTTTATAACCAGATCTTAACAGAGCACAACCTGCACCCGGAGCACAAGCACGATTTGGCAGACGCCAACTTGGTGCTGGAGGGGGTGAACCCCAGCTGCGGCGACGACATTGTGCTAAAGCTGAAAGTGGAGGACGGCGTGATCACCGACGGCGCTTTTGTAGGCGACGGCTGCGCCATCTCTCAGGCCTCGGCGGATATTATGCTGGACCTGATCATCGGTGAAAAGAAAGAAGACGCCCTGCACCTGGCGGAGCTGTTCCTAAAGATGATCAAAGACTCCATTACCGAGGAGGAAATGGAGGAGCTGGACGAGGCAGCGGCGCTGCAAGATGTGGCCCACATGCCCGCCAGAGTCAAATGCGCTGTGCTGGGTTGGCACACTATGGAAGAAATGTTTGACCTGGACAAGCAGCAAGACGCAAAGCAGTAAATCCCCAAAAAACACGTTCCCTGTACCGCATGAATAAAATCGGAGATAATCTATGAATGATGTTTTAATCCACACTATTATTGAGCATACGAAAGTGATGTTTTATAATTTTTCGATCACATTAAAGACATGTGATATGGATACGATCTTATGCGATATGCCAATATGGAAACATGTGTACCATGCTTTGCATTCTTTGGATCAATGGTACATCAATCCTGAAGTATATACTGAACCGGATTTTCATGAACCAAATTTGAATAGTCTTGATGATTATGATAATAAAAAGGTATTATCACGAGAACTGTTAATTGATTATTTTGAATCGATCCAAGAGAAAATCATGGAATATTTAGGCTCATTAAGCGATGCGGATTTATATGAAAAGCCCGATGGGTGTGCGTATAACAGATTATCGTTAATTCTGGGTCAATTTAGACACTTTCATTGCCACATGGGCAATATAAACGCAACAACGATCTATAACACAAACCAATGGCCTAAAGTGGCTGGTATGTATTGGTTAGATAAAATAGATGATTGTAAAGATATAAAGGACTTATATGAGTGACTTCATATAGTAGAATCAATCAAAAAAAGCACCCCAAGCGGCCACAACGGCATCGTTTGGGGTGTTTTTTAATTGGATTTCTGACAATGAGTGGTACCGGCACGGCCGTCTGTGGTGTGGCTGTCGCCGGTGGCGTAGTCAATTTTAATTCCCGGCTGGTTGTTGTAACAATACACATGGAAGCACACGCCATCGCCCCGGTCCTCCACGGACCAGGCCTCCATCTCCACCCCTTTGGCCACCAGATCGTCGCCGCTGAAAATGGGGGTCACCCGGTACAGCACATGGTTGCCGGTCTCCTTTATGTAGTCGGCCACCAGGTTCTCAAAGGGCAGCATACCCTGGGTGTTCAGGTAGCGGGTGCCGGTGATCAGGTTGCGGGTGTTGGCATTCTCCGCAGACAGCTGGTAGCCGATCAGATAACAGCGGTTATACAGGTACTTGCCGTCCACCGTGTCATATTTCACCGTGTGCCAGCCGCTGGGCCGCACTTGGCCGATCTCGCCTCGCTTTTCCGTGGGCATAGTCTCCTTGCACAGGCAGGCAAAGGCCACCCCGCAGCGCCCCAGGCTGTCCAGCGGCGCATAGGACTCATAGGCCGATCGGCGCTTTTTGTCCTTGGCACTAAAGCGCGGTTGGTTGTCGTCCAGCACCACATAGGGCTTTCCGCTAAAGGCGGGTACATTCGCCGCGGTTTGCTTTTTCTTAGCAGCGGTCTTGGCTTTTGCGGTGCCGGCGGTCTGCTTTGCTGTGGTGCCGGCCGTGGTCTGTACCGTTGTCTCCGTCACCGCCGCCGTAGTCTGCCGTGCCGTGGTGCCCGGCTCGCTGCCGCCCAGCTTGCCCAGGGCGAAGATCGCCAGGATCACCGCCGCCAGTACCACCCATAGGGTGGTTTTTTTCTTGCCTTTAGCCATGTTATGCCCTTTCTTTTTTCACATACCGTTCTCTGGTGATTTTTTCGTGAGAGGTGCCCGCAAAGTCCGTGGCATCTTGCAGCCGGTAGCCCCATTGCACCGGCGTGCCTTTCAAGGTTAAGTCTGCCGGGTACAACCGATTCCAGCGGTACAGGAGCAGTTCCTCCGCATGTGGAATATACGCCGCCGGGTCCGCATTTTCTAAGAATAGAATCCCATCGGCAGACACAGCGCCCGGGTCGTCCGTCACCGTTGCCGTTCCCGGGTCAAACAGCCCGGCAGAATAGGGCAGGCAAAATACCGGTCGCGCCCCGGCTGCCGCCAGCAGATCGGCCACCAGCGCACGGTCCCGGCTCTGCCGCCGGTGATTAAAGGCCAAGCCCCCTTGATCGTCTATGCAAAACGCCAGTATCATCCGCCCACCTCCTTGCGTTCTGTTCCCATTATACACCGTCCGCCCCGCCCCCGCAACCACCATTGACAATCCCCTGCCCCATTTGGTATGATAGCGGTAGAGTATGACGGCGGGAGCAAGCCCCCGCCCTACGAAATTCACAAAGGCAGGGAAAAATGGTCAAATCTATTGGTAATAAAGTTTTAGCTTTCTTGTGTGTTGTATTTCCTATCATAATTTATCTCTTATTTAATTATGAAATCGGTTTTATGATTACGACCCTAGTCATTTCAGCAGCATATTTTCTCATGCTGGTATTTAATTGCAAAATACTGGCAAAATTTAATGATAAAATCTTCTGCCTGATGTTGTGGTCGGAATTGTTATATTTACTGGAAGCCTCTGGCTGCAAACATAGTTTTTTGATTTCAATATTTCTGTTACTTCTGCTATTGATATTTGCTGTTACTGTTAAAAATTAACGTAGAACAGGAGACGGTTCCTTGTTTTGTATACGCAATTCAAAAGTTAGGGCAATCATTGCTTCCGGTTTGGAGAAAGACAAATGAGTGATTACAAAGACACACAAACGCGCAACGAACGGCGGTATGTATATGCCGCGCTCCTGCTGTTTTTGCTGGGTTTTGGCGGATTTCTGTTGCAGTATATGATTGGGATCGATGCGCAATTCGATATAGACGGCCAATCCGGCACCTGGGTCAATGTGTTTGGCGCGCTTTTGTGTGGCTACGGCTTATCCTGCGAAGCGACCATTATTCATTATATGCTCAACAAAATTCGGGCAAATACCGGCGCCGCCAAGGCGATTTATATTCTGCTTTTTGTCCCGGCTCTGTCCGTGGGGCTGATCGTTGCCGCCATTATGACCATTCCCTACTGCCTGCAATGCGCCAAGAAAATCCGCCGGATCAAAATGGACAACAGCGGCGTTTATCTCCGGTGGCAGCGTATATCGCTGCTAGTGTTGGGCGCGACTGATCTCGTTATTTTGGTCGCTTACATTATTGTGGTGTAACCCTAACTCAACTGCATACGCATAGCAAAAAGGCACAGCCGTATGGCTGTGCCTTTTTCACCATTTCACACATATATACACTGTGCACAATGACGCAAAACAATCTTCTAGTTGATAACCTTTCATTTTGACTTTTTATTTTCACAATCGAGACACGGAGCGTCATACACATGGTAAGTTACGCTTATTGTTTCACCTAAATGCGCTAACACACACATTCTGTGATTACCGTCACCTAACATACGAATGTGTCCGCATTTATACTCTACACAATGTAATTTACTTGGCGAAAATAATTCTTTTCTCTTTTCTTCCAAAAACATATACTTTGCAGCCAGGTTTTTACAATAACAGTTTGCATCAAAGATTTCTCTTCCACACCATTTAAGCACATTTAAGTCATCTTCAGTGATGGGAACCTGTGGGTCACACTCAAATGGACATGACCCACTTAAAACCTTAAGGCATTTATCATATTCATCAAATTCTCTAATTGTAACGCTACTCGCACAGATTTTCTTAAAGCTATTACTCATTTGCTTCTCATCACTTTTCATCTGTAATTATGTGTATAATCTTTTTCACAATCATCACAGTAACACCTTAAGTTTCAATTTTGCATCCTGTCAATATCGTTTTAAACATTGGATCTTTGTTATCAGTTAATATTACAACTCAATAAAGACATTAATATAGGGTGCGATGCCTACATCGCACCGCTTTTACGCTCTTATGAAAAGGGCGGGCCGATAAATGCACTCGCTACGCGCAATACACTCATCGGCCCCTACAAGTTTCTTGGCTTCCTTACAGCAATCACCGTATGGTGAACCCCATCAGCCGCTTATTTCTTCACAATGGCGCGGCAGATTTTGGCGGTATACATATCCGCCTGGCCGTAGCACTCACCAACAATGGTGACCATCTTGCCCTCGGTCACTTTCTTCAGATCGTCCATATCCTCAAAGCAGATCTGCACATCGCAATCCCAGTCCCACACATCCGCATTGAACGGCTCCACCACGGCGTACTCATCTGCCACATGGGTCACCTTGGCGGTGAACTGCACGGTCTTGCCCTTGTACTTTTCGTCGGCTTTCACCTGGTTTTCCTTGTAGCGCTTTACAAAATCGTTGATTTTCACCTTTTGGGCGCCGTCATAGTCCGGCACGGTGGCAAACTGGTCGGCGATCACGCACTTTTTCACATCCACATCGCCAAACAGGTCCGTATCGTCGCACACGCCCTCAATGGTCACCGTGTCGCCTACCTTAAACTTTTTCAGATCCTGGTTATTCTCCATGTAGACATTCACATTATACAGCCACAGGTCGTCATCATAAGCCCGCAGGGTCACATATTCGTCCTGAATGGTGCCCACCTGACCGGTAACGGCGATCACCTTGTCCGAGTATTTTTCGCTGGCGTTGGCGGCGTCGTTTTTGAAATCCGTCATTACCGTATCCACCGTTACTCGTGCTGCCGGTTGGTCAAAGTTGTAGTCCTTTGGCCGATTGGCGACCACAGCGATCACCACGATCACCGCCAGGATCACCCCAAAGATAATCAGCTTCTTCTTTCGTTTCTGTTTCTTTTGATCTTTCATTGCCTGGTCAACAGCCAGTTGCACCTCTGCATCGTTTGCCATTTCGCAAACCCCCTTTACTTTGATGGTCTCATTATACAACAGCAAAAAGGGGATTTGGTGTGCTGCCAGCACAACATTTAGGTAGCCGGCGATGCTATAATACAAAGCACAGACAGCACCTGGGCCAGGGCAGTCAGGCTGATTTGGATCCAAATGCGTTGGGATTTGGTCTTATTTTGCAACCGGGCGATCCGATGGGTCCAGTCCAGGTAGTTGGTCAGGATCGGCACCGGCACTGTATAACCGAAGAAGAAAAACCCAAAGGTGCACAGGGCGTCCAACAGAGAATGCGCAGTCGTCATCGCAACAATCAGGAAAAACAGCAGGGCGATATCGTACAAGACGGCAATCAACTGGTGCCACCAGATCCCCTTGCGAAAGCCGGGAACGGTGCGCAAAAGCCGCTGAAGCTTGCTGCGCCGCTCCAAGTCCAGGATTAGATCGTCCATATTTCTGTACCGATTGGTTTCATCAATCTGGGTGCATTTCAAAACGATCTCAGACAGCCAGCCGTTCACCAACTGCGCACCCGGCAGGCAGCCGGTAGCCATCACATTGATCAGCACACCCATGGAGTAAATATCCGCTTTAGGTCCGGTTTGGTGAAAGCCGAATTGCTCCGGCGCGGTAAAGCCCTGGGTGCCCAGGATCTCCGTATCGCAGCTTTGATTACGCTTGACGGTGCGGCTGATGCCGAAGTCGATGATCTTCACCGTGCCGTCCGCCGCCAGCATTATATTATTGGGGTTTATATCCCGGTGAACAATGCCCAGCTTGTGCACCTGCTTCAGCCCATTACAGATCTGGAGCGCTATATTTTTGGTTTCCAAATCACTTAGCGGGCCCCGGCGCTCCATATACTCCCGCAGGGTACTGCCGCCGTTGATGAATTCCTCTACTGCATAAAAGCGTCCGTCCTGTGCCACTGTATCATAAAAGCGCACAATGTTCTTGCAATCCAGGCGGATCAGCTTTTGATACATTTCTGTATCTTCCAGCCCGATTTCCTTCAGCACATATAAGCTGCCGTCGGCTATGGCCAGCTTCATGCGCGGGTTCATTTCTTTTAAAATTTCATAATACATAAAAATTACCTTGCTTTTAAAGTGTTACTATTATATCATAAATGCAAGGGCATTTGGCGATTTTTGCCAAAATAAGGAGAAGATGATGAAAAAAACCACCGAAGAGTTAATGGAGATCCTAAAACAGAAAAAGTCCATACATGCGTATTTTACGGAAGAAATCGACGAACTGGAATTCGCGTCCCTAGCTGAATACCTGGAACTGCTGCTTAACGAAAGAGGACTGCGCAAAAGCGATGTAATCAAGCGCAGCAATATGGACAAAAACTATGCCTACCAGATTTTCAACGGCAACAAGACCCACCCGTCCCGAGACAAGATGATTGCCCTTGCCATCGGTATGGGACTGAATGTATTGGAAACCCGCAAGCTGTTGAAGATCGCCGGCGCTTGTGACCTGTATGCCCGCAACCCGAGGGACAGCGTACTCATCTATTGCCTGCATAAAGGGGCCGGCTTAATGGAAGTCAACGAACTCCTAAGCGATTATAACCTGGATATTTTGGAATAAATGTAGCAGAAATAGTACAGTTGACAACCAACCGTCCGGATTATGGTACTGTTAGCAGAAGAATTATGTTTCTATAACTTTCGGGCGGCAGATTGCCGCCCCTACAGAGGACTTTCCTGTGGAACACCACCAATAAATTGTTCCTGTACCCGTAGGGGCGGATATTATCCGCCCGCTTTTTTATAATCATGTTCAATAAAAAACATAAAAATGTAGGGGCCGATGCCAACATCGGCCCTCTATATCTCCGTTAATAAATGTAAGAATCAACGCCAGAAAGTAATGCAACCTGCAACGAAACAGTCCACCGGTCTGTTTCTGCCAAATTTGCAAACAAATTTGGAGCAGCTTGTCGTTGGTTCAAGTCCATTGATAGAATGAAAAATACGGAGCACACATACACATGCGCCGAAAGTGCACTTTACCGCAGCGCACCAAGGTTGTGCAACCTGCTACGAAACAGTCCACCGGACTGTTTCTGCCAAATTTGTCTTAGCCAAATTTGGAGTAGCTTGTCGTTGGTTCGAGTCCATTGATAGAATGAAAAATACGGAGCACACAAACGTGTACTCCGTATTCTTGGCTCCCCAAGTTGGACTCGAACCAACGACCCTGCGGTTAACAGCCGCATGCT
>ERZ791603.2382-NODE-2382-length-12058-cov-7.216529_pt1 | contig 12058 bp, 9 predicted proteins | sample MGYA00509966_ERZ791603 | MGnify/ENA primary metagenome ERZ791603 (study PRJEB30046, sample SAMN00791931) | human gut metagenome | study: EMG produced TPA metagenomics assembly of the A metagenome-wide association study of gut microbiota in type 2...
TAAATCAAATGCATTCTTTCACTGTCGCGCTTGCCATGCCCTTTGGCATCCCAACACAGCCACGCGATGGCGATCATCTTTAACGTTGGCACCATAATACTGGCCAGAAAGATCACCGCAGCGACGGGATAAGAGCCTTCGCTCCATAACAGAATGACCCCAGCGAGAATCGTCGACGGCATCTTCGAGCCTAATAAATCCGTCACCATGATGGGCAAAATATTAGCCGGAAGATACAGCATGATGGACGTTACAAGCAGCGCGAGTGTCCACTGCAGGCTGTTTCTACGCCGAACGTACCCTTTGGTACTACAACGCGGGCACACGGGTTCATCAGCAGGAAGGATTGCCGTACAACAGGAGCACGAACGCAGCCCCTGACGTATCCCCGTGACGCCTGGTTTTAGCGGCTGGCGCAGTTCTGGCATCGGGGCGATGTCGTCCCATAACCAGCGACGATCAACGCACTGAAAAGCGCGCAGTTGCAGGACACAAAATAAACACCAGGGGAGAAAGCTGCTGCCTACCCCAATGCTGCCGTAAGCCATCAGTTTAACGAAACTGACCAGCACACCAGCGAGGAAAATCTCCGCCATTCCCCAGGTTTTGAGTTGAAAAAGCACCCGTGCCAGTTGCTCTTTTAAACGGACCGGTAATTCCGCGCGATTCACCAGTAACAGAATGGTTATCAGACAAAACGCGGGAACCAGTTGCACAAACAACAGGAAAAAGGTGCCGAGGCTGGCGTAGTCCTCAGAAAAAAGCACGCCGGGAATTTCCAGTAATGTAATTTCACTGGTAACTCCTGCAACGTTCATATTCACAAAAGGAAACAAGTTGGACAGCAACAGCATGAACAGTGCAGCCAACGCATAGGCGGTGGGACGCTGCCGAGGGGCATCCCACGCCACGGTTAACGTTGTGCCACACCGGGGACATGCCGCTTTCTGACCATGCTCAAGGCGCGGTAACGCCACCAGCATGTCACACTGCGAGCACAGGATGTGCTTCGCGGCATGATGATGTTCGCACATTGGTACTCCTTAATGATGCGCTATTTTACAGATGACTAACAAAGTGTTGGTTTTCATGCCTGATAAACCCAGTTCATCAGGCAATTTTACCGTTGTCAGCTGTCTCTGTTTAAATCGACTATTTTGCGATCAGCCACCATTTTTTAACGCTTCAAGATACTCCCAGCGTTCAAAGGCTTGCTCCAGCTCCTGCTCTGCAGCAGCCATATCAGCAAGCACTTTTTGCGTCTGCTCATGTGGCTGACTGAAGAAGGAAGCATCCGCCACCTGCGTCTGTAGGGCTTCCAGCTTCGCCTCCAGATCTTCGAGCAATTGCGGTAGCTGCTCCAGTTCGCGCTGCAATTTATAGCTTAGTTTGCTACTGCTGCGTTTTACAGTTTCTGCTTTTGCCGCGGCGGCTTCTTCGGTTTTTTTCACCGCAGGCTGTTTGAGCGCCACATACTGCTCTTGCTGACCACGGGCATCATGATAACCGCCGACATAACGACCAATTTTACCGCCGCCTTCGAAGATCCAACATTCTGTAACGGTGTTATCGACAAACTGACGATCGTGGCTAACCAGCAATACCGTGCCCTGATAGCTGTCGATCAGTTCTTCCAGCAGTTCCAGCGTTTCGACATCAAGATCGTTGGTCGGTTCGTCAAGAATCAATAAGTTGCTTGGTTTGAGGAACAAACGCGCCAGCAGCAAGCGGTTCCGCTCACCGCCAGAAAGCGCACGTACCGGCGTCATCGCCCGTTTCGGATGGAACAGAAAGTCCTGCAAATAGCCCAATACGTGGCGTGGCTTGCCGTTAACCATCACCTCTTGCTTACCTTCGGCAAGGTTATCCATCACCGTTTTATCGGGATCCAGTTCCGCGCGGTGCTGATCGAAATAAGCCACTTCCAGTTTGGTGCCAACGTGAATACGCCCGCTGTCCGCTTGAAGCTGACCGAGCATCAGTTTCAGCAGCGTGGTTTTGCCGCACCCATTCGGACCAATCAGGGCAATTTTGTCGCCACGTAGAACCTGGGCCGAAAAATCTTTCACCAGTTGCTTACCGTCAACCTGGTAGCAAACGTCTTCCATTTCGAAAACGATCTTACCGGAGCGGCTGGCCTCTTCCACCTGCATCTTTGCGGTACCCATCACTTCGCGACGTTCACCACGCTCGCGACGCATCGCTTTCAGGGCGCGTACGCGGCCTTCATTACGGGTACGGCGTGCTTTGATCCCCTGGCGGATCCACACCTCTTCCTGCGCCAGTTTGCGATCGAACTCGGCATTTTGTAATTCTTCCACGCGCAGGGCTTCTTCTTTTTCCAGCAGGTACTGGTCGTAATTCCCTGGATAGGTCACCAGCTTGCCGCGATCGAGATCAACAATGCGCGTCGCCATATTGCGGATAAACGAACGGTCGTGGGAGATGAAAATAATCGTCCCGTTGAAAGTTTTCAAAAACCCTTCCAGCCAGTCGATGGTTTCAATATCCAGGTGGTTTGTCGGTTCATCAAGCAACAGCACGCGCGGATTACTCACCAGCGCGCGTCCTAATGCCGCTTTACGCAACCAGCCGCCGGAAAGCGACGACAGCGCAACGTTAGGATCTAACCCCAGTTGCGCCAGCACTTCGTTGATGCGGTTTTCCAGCTGCCACAGGTTGTGGTGATCCAGCTGTTCCTGAACCTTCGCCAGTTCGTTGAGATTTTTCTCGCTCGGGTCGTTCATCACCAGGCGCGAAATATCGTGATAGCGTTTCAGATATTCCGCTTGTTCTTCAATGCCTTCGGCAACGAAATCATAAACGCTACCCTCAACGTTACGCGGCGGATCCTGTTGCAGACGAGCTACAATCAAATCTTGCTCGTAAATAATGCGACCGTCATCCAGCCCTTGTTCACGGTTGAGGATTTTCATTAACGTCGATTTGCCTGCGCCGTTGCGGCCCACCAGACAAACACGTTCGTTATCTTCGATATGCAGTTCTGCGTTATCGAGAAGCGGCGCGTCGCTGAACGACAGCCATGCGCCATGCATACTGATTAATGACATTACTATTCCTTTCAGGCTGCGGTAATCAGCCAGCAGTTGTGGATCTGGCGGTTACGGGCGAAATCCTGGGAGAGCGTTTTTTGCGTAATTTCTTGTGCTTTCAGTCCCAGTTTTGCCAGGCCGTCGAGATCCATACGGAAGCCACGTTTATTGTTCGAGAACATGATCGTCCCACCTGCACGCAGCAGACGTTTCAAATCTTTCATCAGCGCCAGATGATCGCGCTGAACATCAAACGCATCTTCCATTCGTTTTGAGTTAGAGAAGGTTGGCGGATCGATAAAGATCAGATCGAACTGTTCATTTGCCTCACGCAGCCACGCCAGGCAATCGGCCTGAATCAGGCGATGCGCACGCCCGGTCAGGCCATTCAAACGCAGGTTGCGTTCTGCCCACTCCAGATAAGTACGCGACATATCCACGGTGGTGGTGCTGCGTGCACCGCCTAATCCCGCATGCACGGTGGCGCTGCCGGTATAAGAGAACAGGTTGAGGAAATCTTTGCCTTTGCTCATCTGACCAAGCATACGACGGGCGATACGGTGATCGAGAAACAGACCGGTATCGAGGTAATCCGTCAGATTCACCCACAAGTGAGCGTTATATTCGGTAACTTCCAGAAACTCGCCCTTCTCGCCCAGTTTCTGGTACTGATTTTTGCCCTTCTGACGTTCACGGGTTTTCAGCACCAGTTTGTTTGGCGCAATCCCCAGTACCGAAATGGTTGCAGCGATAATATCGAACAGACGCTGACGCGCTTTGTGAGCATCAATAGTTTTTGGCGGTGCATACTCCTGCACCACCACCCAGTCGGCATAACGGTCAACGGCAACGTTATATTCCGGCAGATCGGCGTCATACAGGCGGTAACATTCAATTCCTTCCTGACGAGCCCACTTCTCGAATTTTTTGAGGTTCTTACGCAGGCGGTTGGCGTAGTCTTCCGCTACCATCGCCGGTTTGCTGTCTGGAGTGCTTTCGGCAACGTGGTAATTTTTCTGTACGCAGTCCAGCGGGCCGTTTTTCGCCTTGTACTGTTTGTCTGCACGCAGCTGCAGGCAGCTTAGCAGATCCGGCGAGGCACTAAACAAAGAGAGATTCCAGCCACCAAACTGGTTTTTCATGATCCGACCCAGCAGGCTATGCAGCGCAATCAGCGCCGGTTCGCTGTCCAGACGTTCCCCGTATGGCGGGTTGCTCAACACTGTACCGTACGGCCCTTTCGGCAGCGGATTGGTCAGTTGCGCGACATCTTTCACCTCAAAGGTGATCAGTTCACCAATCCCCGCAAGACGGGCGTTAGTGCGCGCACGTTGAATCACCCGTGCGTCGCTGTCCGAACCGTAAAAATGAGAGCTATACTCAGCCAGGCCTTTACGGGCACGAGTTTGCGCTTCCGCTTTCACTTCCTGCCAGATATCTTCATCATGCTGCACCCAGCCGCTAAAGCCCCAACGCCCACGGTGCAAGCCTGGTGCGCGATCGGTCGCTAGCATCGCCGCTTCAATCAGCAGGGTACCGGAGCCGCACATCGGATCGAGCAGCGGCGTACCTGGTACCCAGCCAGAGCGCATGACGATCGCCGCCGCGAGGTTTTCTTTGATCGGCGCCATTCCGGTACCATCGCGATAGCCGCGCAGGTGCAGGCCTTCGCCGCTCAGATCCAGCGAGATGTGCGCCGTCTCTTTGTTCAGCCAGACGTTGATCCGCAGATCGGGCGACTCACGATCGACGTTCGGGCGCGGCAGATTCTTACGGGTGAAGCTGTCGACAATGGCGTCTTTAACCTTCAGCGCGCCGTACTGGCTGTTACGGATCTCGTCATTGAGGCCGCTAAAATGCACCGCGAAGGTGGCGCCAGGGTTGAACATCTCCGTCCACGGAATGGCCTGTACGCCGAGGTACAGATCCAGATCGCTGTATACGCGACATTCGCCCAGCGGCAGCATGATGCGCGAAGCCAGCCGGCTCCACATCAGGCTTTGATACAGCAGGCGCGTATCCCCCTGAAAATGGACCCCGCCCTGGACTACCTGGCAGTCCGTCGCGCCAAGCCCTTCCAGTTCAGTTTTTAACAGCTCTTCCAGCCCACGAGCCGTACTGGCAAACAGAGAATTCATATCGTCACTTTTACTTAAAGAAAATTGGTGCGCATTATAGCCAATATGTGCCCTATGTCATAAAGTTATAGGCTTATTTTTGGAACCCGGAGGCAGCGTATGGTAACGCTATCGCGACTTTTTATTCATCCTGTTAAATCCATGCGCGGCATAGGCCTGACCCACGCCTTTGCTGATATCAGCGGCCTGGCCTTCGATCGCCTGTTTATGGTCACCGAAACCGACGGGACCTTTATTACCGCTCGCCAGTTTCCGCAAATGGTGAAATTTATTCCGGCGCCGCTGCATGATGGCCTTCACCTGACCGCACCGGACGGCAGCAGCGCCGTGGTGCGTTTTAGTGATTTCGCCACGCAGGCCGAGCCGACCGAAGTCTGGGGCAACCATTTTACCGCCCTCATCGCGCCCGCCGCCGTTAACCAGTGGCTCAGCGGCTTTTTCAAGCGCGATGTCCAGCTGCGCTGGCTGGGGCCGCAGCTAACCCGCCGGGTAAAGCGCCATGATGCGGTGCCGCTCTCCTTCGCCGACGGCTACCCTTACCTGCTGGCTAACGAGGCCTCCCTGCGCGATCTGCAACAGCGCTGCCCGGCCAGCGTAAGCATAGAACAGTTTCGCCCTAACCTTGTGGTCACCGGCGCGGCGGCCTGGGATGAAGATAGCTGGAAAGTGATCCGCATCGGCGAGGTGGTGTTTGATGTCGCTAAGCCGTGCAGCCGCTGCATTTTTACCACCGTCAGCCCGGAGCGCGGTCAGAAGCATCCCGCCGGGGAGCCGCTGGAAACCTTAAAGCGTTTTCGTACCGCGCTGGACAATGGCGATGTCGATTTTGGCCAGAACCTGATTGCCCGCAACAGCGGGGTGATCCGGGTGGGAGATGAAGTGGAAATCCTTACCCGCGGCCCGGCGAAAGCCTACGGGGCAGGTGAAAGCGACGATACCCCGGCTCCCGAGGCGCAGCAGCAGGCTACGGTTGCCATCGAATGGCAGGGTCAACAGTTTACCGGCAATAACCAGCAGGTGCTGCTGGAGCAACTGGAACAACAGGGCATTCGCGTACCCTATTCGTGTCGGGCGGGGATCTGCGGCAGCTGCCGCATCCGGCTGGAAGAGGGAGAAGTGAGTCCGTTAAAGAAAAACGCGGTTGCCGGAGATGGCACTATTCTCGCCTGCAGCTGTGTACCGAAAACAGCGCTACGCCTGGCGCCTTAAACCGCCTGCCCCAGACTGTAGCTGACCGCGCTCTGCGCCGGCTGCAGTCTGTCATTCATGATTTTTATGACATCGCCCAGCTGCATGACGCGGCCGGCAAGGGTGAGACCCGGCTGAGCCAACAGACAGAGCGCGGCGTTATCGCCCGGCTCCACCACCAGTAAATTCACCTGCTCGCCGGTATCGCTCAGCCAAACGCAGGCGGCGTCGCCGCCGCTCGGCTGCCAGTGATGGGTATGGGCGATAAAGTGCCAGCTTTTCGGCATCTGCGGTTTGAGAAAACGGATGGCGGTGAGCGCGTTAAGGACTAATTCCGCCCGCTGCTCTTTCGATAGCTCGAGATCGCGACATTTTTCTTCAAAAGAGAAATAGAGCGCGGCGTCATCAACGCAAAATCCAGAAGGGGCAAAGGCATCCGGAGTCAGCATGCGCCGGGCGAAGCGCGAGCGAAATAACATGCCATTGGCCAGATCGAGCATCATGCGGTCGTGCTCTTCATCGTAATACCAACGCCAGTTATCGTCAGGTTTAATCCGCATTTTTCCCCCTGTCCCCTTTCATACGCCTCTGCAAAGTTGTTGCGACTTACCGCAGAATATTTTCTAAAATTAAGAAAAGTCTAAAATGTTTAAATAAGCAACAGTGAGGGAATATAAAACAACCAGGGCCGGAAATAAAGCCCTGGGTGGGATTCAGAGGAGGAAAAGATTAGATGTGGGTAACAATTTCTTTAATCAGCGGCGGACCTTTAAAAATAAATCCAGAATAGATCTGCACCAGCGATGCCCCGGCGGCAATCTTTTCCCGCGCGGCAATCACCGAATCAATGCCGCCCACGCCGATGATAGGCAAACGGCCATTCAGCTCAGCGGAGAGCATACGGATAATTTCAGTGCTTTTTAATTGTAATGGACGACCGCTAAGCCCGCCGGTCTCATCGCAATGTTTCATTCCCTGAACCAGGGAACGATCGAGGGTGGTATTGGTTGCAATCACGCCATCAATATTATGACGCACGAGGCTATCGGCAACCTGGATCAATTCCTCAGGCAAAAGATCCGGCGCGATCTTTACGGCGACCGGGACATATTTTTGATGCTTCTGCTGCAGCTCGAGCTGCTTATTTTTAATACCGGAGAGTAAATCATCCAGCGCTTCGCCGTATTGCAGCGTGCGCAGCCCTGGGGTATTCGGCGAGGAGATATTAATGGCGATATACCCGGCGTACGGATAGACTTTTTCCATACAAATCAGGTAATCATCTTTCCCGTGCTCAACCGGCGTATCTTTATTTTTGCCGATATTGATACCCAGCACGCCGTCAAAATGCGCCTTTTTCACATTCTCAACCAGGTTATCGACGCCATGGTTATTAAAGCCCATGCGGTTGATCAATCCCTCGGCATCAACCAGACGGAAGATCCTTGGCTTATCGTTGCCCGGCTGCGGACGCGGCGTCACGGTGCCGATCTCAATCGAACCAAACCCCATCGCGCCCAGCGCGTCAATGCATTCCCCATTTTTATCCAGCCCGGCCGCCAGACCCAGCGGGTTTTTAAAGGTTAGCCCCATGCAGGTGACAGGCCTGGCCGGTACCTTCTGGCGAACCAGCATTTCCAGCGGCGTCCCGGTGACACGGCGTAATTGTTGAAAGGTAACTTCATGAGCGCGCTCAGGATCGAGCTGAAAAAGGGCTTTACGAACGAAGGGGTAGTACATGAACTCTCCTGGATTCCCGGTGTGCAAACCGGGGGCGTATTATGTGCGATCTGTTGCGGAAAGGGAATTGACCTGCGACAAAAAATCCCCCATCAGCGCAAACGATTACCTACCCCGCGCGCCATTATGCGCTTTTCGGCTATCTAACCGCGGATAAATCATTTAGGGAAATAATGGCCCTCTGTCACACTCACTATAAATGTTATCAATTATAGATAAATGCAAACATTTAGTTATAAGGAGAGAGAGATGCGCGTCATTACGCTTGCGGGCAGCCCGCGTTACCCTTCCCGTTCCAGCGCCTTGCTGGAATACGCCAGAGAGACGCTCACCGCCGCCGATATCGAAGTCTGCCACTGGCATCTGCAGAACTTTGCCCCGGAAGACCTCCTGTACGCTCGTTTTGACAACCCGGCGCTGCAGACGCTCAATGAACAGCTGGCCGGGGCTGATGGCCTGATCATCGCCACGCCGGTGTATAAAGCCTCGTTCTCCGGCGCGCTGAAAACGCTGCTCGACCTGCTGCCTGAGCGAGCGCTGGAGGGCAAAATTGTGCTGCCGCTGGCCACCGGCGGCACCATCGCTCACATGCTGGCGGTGGACTACGCGCTGAAGCCAGTGCTGAATGCCCTCAAGGCCCAGGAGATCCTCCATGGCGTCTTCGCTGATGACAGCCAGGTGACCGATTACCAGCATAAGCCGCAGTTTACCGCGAATCTGCAGCGGCGCCTTGATGACGCCCTGGAGACCTTCTGGCAGGCGCTGCATCGCCCCAGCAGCCGTGCGCCGTCGTTAACATCTCTGCGTGGGGTGGAGCATGCTTAATCCTCTCCGCGCCCTGACTCTGGGCGGACTGCTGCTATTCTCTTCGCTGGGTCACGCCGCCCCGGCGGCACCTGACGCTCTGCGCATCGGCTACCAAAAAGGCAGTGTCAGCATGGTGCTGGCGAAGAGCCATCAGCTGCTGGAGCAGCGCTATCCGCAAACCCATATCTCGTGGATTGAGTTCCCGGCCGGTCCGCAGATGCTGGAGGCGCTGAACGTCGGCAGCATTGATATCGGCAGTACCGGCGATATTCCGCCTATCTTTGCCCAGGCGGCAGGCGCCGATTTGGTCTATATCGGCGCGGAGCCGCCCAAGCCCAAGGCGGAGGTGATCCTGGTGGCGCAGGGCAGCCCGATTCATAACGTTGCTGAGTTAAAAGGGAAAAAGGTCGCTTTCCAGAAAGGCTCCAGCTCCCACAATCTGCTGCTGCGCGCCCTGCAGCTCGCAGGTCTGAAATTTAGCGATATTCAGCCGGTTTACCTTGCTCCCGCCGATGCGCGCGCCGCCTTCCAGCAGGGCAATGTCGACGCATGGGCCATCTGGGATCCGTACTACTCCGCCGCGCTGCTGCAGGGCGGCGTCCGGGTACTCACTGACGGAACAGATCTGAAACAGACGGGATCCTTCTATCTTGCTTCCCGGCCCTACGCTGAACGCAATGGCGCTTTCATTGAAGGCGTACTCGACACCTTTACTCAGGCCGATGCCCTGACCCACAGCCAACGCGCGCAAAGTATTACGCTGCTGGCGAAAACGATGGGCTTACCGGAGGCGGTGATCGACAGCTATCTGGACCATCGTCCCCCCACCGCGGTTACCCCGGTGAGCGCCGAAACCGCCGCTCGCCAGCAGCAGACGGCAGACCTGTTCTACGAGAACAAGCTGGTGCCAAAAAAAGTTGATATCCGGGCCCGCATCTGGCAGCCCACCGCCACACAAGGAGCGAAATCATGAGTCTGAATATGTTCTGGTTTTTACCGACCCATGGTGATGGTCGTTATCTGGGTACCGAAGAGGGTGCCCGTCCGGTCGATTATGGCTATCTGCAGCAAATCGCGCAGACGGCGGATCGGCTGGGCTTCACCGGCGTGCTGATCCCGACCGGACGCTCTTGTGAGGATGCGTGGCTGGTCGCGGCCTCAATGATCCCGGTGACGCAGCGGCTGAAGTTCCTTGTCGCCCTCAGGCCAAGCGTGGTATCGCCGACGGTGGCCGCGCGTCAGGCGGCGACCCTGGACCGGCTGTCAAACGGCCGGGCGCTGTTCAATCTGGTCACCGGCAGCGATCCTGCCGAACTGGCAGGCGACGGCGTCTTCCTCGACCACACCGAGCGCTATGAGGCCTCGGCTGAATTTACCCACATCTGGCGTAAGCTGATGGAGGGAGAAACCGTCACCTTTAACGGCAAGCATCAGCGCGTTCGCGACGCCAAACTGCTGTTTCCGCCACTGCAGCAGCCACGTCCACCGCTCTATTTCGGCGGCTCGTCTGAGGTGGCGCAGGAGCTGGCCGCTGAGCAGGTCGATCTTTATCTTACCTGGGGAGAACCGCCGGCCCAGGTGGCAGAGAAAATAGCTCAGGTGCGAGAGAAAGCCGCCCGGCATGGTCGCCAGGTGCGTTTTGGCATCCGTCTGCACGTGATCGTCAGGGAAACCAACGAGGAAGCGTGGCAGGCGGCGGACAGCCTTATCTCCCATCTTGACGACGAGACGATCGCCCGCGCCCAGGCGGCTTTCGCCAGAACCGACTCCGTTGGACAGCAAAGGATGGCGGCCCTGCACAACGGGCGACGCGATAAGCTGGAAATCAGCCCCAACCTGTGGGCTGGCGTGGGTTTAGCGCGCGGCGGCGCCGGGACCGCGCTGGTGGGCGATGCCGCCACCGTTGCCGAAAGGATCAATGAATACGCCGCGCTGGGTATCGATAGCTTTATCTTTTCCGGCTATCCGCATCTGGAAGAGGCGTACCGGGTCGGAGAGCTGCTGTTCCCCCTGCTTGACGTCGCGGTGCCGTCCATCCCGCAGCCGCAAAACCTGCGTCTGCAGGGGGAAGCGGTCGCCAACGAGTTTATTCCGCGTAAAGTAGCGCAAAGCTGAGGAGACCGTGATGGCAAAATCAACCCATCCCCTGTTGTTACGCCTCGCCCCCTGGCTGCTGCCGGTAGGGACGGTCATTGTCTGGCAGCTGGCCTCGTCCGTCGGCTGGCTGTCGACGCGGGTGCTGCCCTCGCCGGAGGGGGTATTGAAAGCGTTCTGGACCCTCTCGGCCAGCGGTGAGCTGTGGCAGCATCTGGCCATCAGCTCATGGCGGGCGCTGGTCGGCTTCGCCATCGGCGGCTCGATCGGGCTAATACTCGGCCTGATCAGCGGCCTGTCTCGCTGGGGCGAGCGTCTGCTGGATACCTCGATCCAGATGCTGCGCAATGTCCCGCATCTGGCGCTGATCCCGCTGGTGATCTTGTGGTTCGGCATCGATGAGACCGCCAAGATCTTCCTTGTCTCGCTGGGCACCCTGTTCCCGATCTATATCAACACCTGGCACGGGATCCGCAATATTGACCGTGGGCTGGTTGAGATGGCGCGCAGCTATGGCTTATCCGGCTTCGCCCTGTTCCGTCACGTGATATTACCCGGCGCCCTGCCCTCAGTTATAGTCGGCGTGCGTTTTGCCCTTGGTCTGATGTGGCTGACGCTTATTGTCGCCGAAACTATCTCGGCGAATGCCGGCATCGGTTATCTGGCGATGAACGCGCGTGAATTTCTGCAAACCGACGTGGTGGTAGTGGCGATCATCCTTTACGCCATCCTTGGCAAACTGGCCGACGTCTGCGCCCAGCTGCTGGAACGGCTCTGGCTGCGCTGGAATCCGGCGTATCATCTTCAGGAGGCTAACGCATGAACACTGCCCGTCTCAACCCAGGTATCCCGCTGCTGCTGAACGGGGTGACGAAACGCTATGGCGACAACACCATTCTTAACGAGCTGGATCTGCATATTCCCAGCGGCCAGTTTGTGGCGGTGGTGGGCCGCAGCGGCGGCGGCAAAAGTACCCTGCTGCGCCTGCTGGCAGGTCTGGAAAAACCAAACGCCGGCGAACTGCTGGCTGGCGCGACG
>ERZ791603.2383-NODE-2383-length-12058-cov-5.905857_pt1 | contig 12058 bp, 9 predicted proteins | sample MGYA00509966_ERZ791603 | MGnify/ENA primary metagenome ERZ791603 (study PRJEB30046, sample SAMN00791931) | human gut metagenome | study: EMG produced TPA metagenomics assembly of the A metagenome-wide association study of gut microbiota in type 2...
TAGCTCTCGCCCGCTGTTTCCGTGCCGTCCGGCGAGACGAGCCTGCTCTGGCGCATCATTTCCTCCGTCCGCTCCCGCAGCGCGGCGTTCAGCGCAGGGCAGTCCACCAGCAGCATCAGCTCCGTATCCAGATACACGCTGCGCATATCCCAGTTGAACGAGCCGATGAGGCTGAGGCGGTCGTCGATCAGGATGGACTTTGTGTGCATGGAGTCTTCTCCGCTCCATTCGCAGACCCATACGCCGGTTTCCAGAATGGTCTTTTTCTGATTGAGATAGTCGGCGCAGCCCCACGGATTTGCGCCGCTCTGCGGCGCGTTAGAGAATTGTTTTCAAAATGCAAAAACAGGCTGCGGTAGTCCAGATTGACCGTCCCGATGGTCGCGACCTTGTCGTCGGAGACGAAGCTCTTTGCATGTACAAAGCCGGTCGTGTACTCGTAGATCTTGACGCCGCCTTGTCAAACTCGCCGTTGCGCCGCAGATGCGTGCCGCGGTTGAACAGACTCAGCCGCTGGTCATCATCCGTCTTCGGCAGCGTCATCGTGCTGCCGCAGTATTCGCACGTCCCAAAGATCTTGTCCGCAGAGATCTCAATATTCCCGCCGCACATTTTGCATTTGATAATTGCCATCTTCTCGTCCTTCTTTCTTCGTCAGTTGGGGAGCTTGATATTCGTCCAGTCGGAAATGTCGCATTGACCGTATTTATTGTAGCCAACGGCAACCGCCGTGCCGTCTGCTTTCAGACCGACTGTGTGAGGCCATTCGGTGCTGATTGCCGCAGTATCCGTCCATTCGGAAGCATCCGACTGACCGTAGTAGTTGCGATCAGAAGCTGAAAGTTGTAAAGCTGAAAAGCATGGGCTGAAAAGCTGCTTCCCGCAAATGCCCCGGAAGAATGCTATATGCCTCATAAATAAAAGACCGCCATCTCGGTGAGCAACAGTTCTCCTTGAGATGGCGGCCTTTTATACGCGGGGAGGTTTGACGCTTACTGTACAACACTGACGCAATTGCGAATACATAAAGAATAGGTTTTCTTCTGATGGCAAAGGCAATAGCGTGCCAAAAGAAGAAAACCAAAAGTTTATGTATGGAAGGTATCATCAAGGAGATGCTTTAAAACAAGTGCGCTCAATGCCAGATACAACTGGTTAGAATTTAGATGTGCCCGCGAGACGATCAGATCACGGCTGTATGGGTTGATGATCCAACCCTTTGCGTACTCGATTGCACGATTAATAAGGAAATCGTCCTTCCCGTTGTCAAGATATCCGGAAATGATCATGCGATCGAAGTCATAAATATTGAATAGGGAGGCGATGCCGGCACCCAGATACTCTGCCGTATTGCATAGAAGCTCATGAATGATAAGGCTTCCCTCCTCACGTGCCTCAAAAATCAGTTCGGGCGTCAACGGCCGATGTTGCTGGATGGCCATGTCGAAGAAGACATCATTGGCATTTTCGGCGGTCAATAGGCGCTCGGCATAGACAATAATATTGTTCATGCCGCAGTATAGCTCAAAGCAGCCGCGGTTGCCACAGTAACATCTTGGTCCGTGCAAATTGAGGGTGATGTGACCAACTTCGCCGGCAATACCGGTTCGGCCTACTACCATTTTTCCGTTGAAGAAATTCACGGCGCCGACGCCGGAAGAAAGATTCAAATATAAAACATTTTTTTCCTGCAGATCGATGAACCGAAGCTCATATAAAGCCTTTACACGAGTGACACCCTCTACATAAACCGGAAGATGTAATGCGGCCTGCAGCGGGATAGTCAAATTGACATTTTTCCAATTTAGAATGGGCGTATCAACGGTTTGGCGGCAATTAACCATACCGTGGATGCAGATACCAATTGCACAGAGGGCGGCTTGTGTGCTGCTGCTTTGCTCAGCAATGAATGCTCGCAGCGCGGCAATTAAGCCTTTGAGCATATCGGATTCTGAAAAAGATTCACTGATAGTAAAGGCTTGATACATTTTTTTTTCTGAGATAATCTCTCCGCGCAAATTGCAGATCGTGAACTCGGCACAGTCCTCATCCTTTGGGCTGCGGCCGATCGAGACAGTTAATGCGTAATGGAGGTTGGAATTAAATTGAAGCAGTGTTGCCTTACGGCCGGCTATTGACTGTTCCCGCCGACTCTCATACAGGAGCTTCTGATCCAACAGTTCGGTCACGATGTTTGTGACAGTAGCTGTGCTCAGACCGAAAATGTTTGCCAGTGCAACTCTGGATGTTTCGCCGTGGCTGACAATATAATCGACGATCCGCCGCGCATTTTTTTGCTTTGCCTCAAATGCTGCAGGATTCAAGCTTGCTACCCCCTAAGATTCTCTTTTTTCTTATTTTAGCAAATTAGATAGACGTTGTAAAGCTGGGACTTCGATTACAGCGACTCGGCGTAGGCGTTTACGCCGAAAGAAGACAGAAGATTACAGAGTGCGGTAAGCTCGTCTTTTGACTGCGGCTCCAGCTCCGGCAAACGGTATGTGCCAATCGTGTAATCACTCCAACCGGTTTTGTTACCATATTTAGATGCCGCCAGTTTGTTATAGGGCAGCAGTTCACACCGCTCAATTTTCAATTGCAGTTCATCGCGAAGGAATAAGCCGATCTGTCGGATGTCGTCTTGAGAATCCGTATATCCTGGAATGAGTGGTACACGGATAATCAGCTTTGCATCAGCGTGGGTAAGCCGCTTCAAATTGTTCAGAATTTGTGTGTTATCTATGCCAGTATAAGCTTTGTGCAGTACAGGATCCATTTTCTTGATATCATATAGAAACAGGTCTGCATAGGGTAGTACTCGTTCTATGGAGGACCAAGGGACGGCACCACAGGTGTCAATTGCTGTATGGATGCCGTTTTCTTGTAGGATACGGCAGGCTTCCTCTAAAAATACTGCATGGGTCAAACATTCACCGCCTGAAAAGGTGACGCCGCCGCCGGATTCATCAAAAAAAACAGTTTCAGCCTGGACGGCGGCAAGAATATCAGTTGGTGTATAGTGTTCGGCGACAAATTGCTTTGCGCCAGTTGGACAGGCGCGGATACAGGCACCACACAGTGTGCATGCGCTACGTGGAAGCTGGAGCAGATCGTCCAGCTTGCCGCAGGCCGCGGCACAATTCCCGCAACCAATGCATTTTATACGCGTGAACATCAAAAGCGGTTCATTTTTTTGCGATTCCGGATTCTGACACCACAGACAGCGTAGCGGACAACCCATCAGGAAAAAAGTTGTCCGGATGCCGGGACCATCGTGGATGGCAAAATGCTTTACATCAAAAATTGCTGCGGTTTCCATAACAAAGATCTCCTGGTGTAAGATTGCAGAGGGCGCTGCGAGTGCAGCGCTCTCTGTCTATCTCAAAATGAGAGGGTGGAGCGAGCGATGATATGATCCTGCCAGTGCTTGTCAATGGCGACAAAATAGGCGGAGAAGCCCCAGATCCGAACCATCAGATCCCGGTAGTTTTCCGGGTGCTTCTGTGCGTCGAGAAGAACGGTGTTGTCAAGCACGTTGATCTGTGTTTGCATACCGCCAATCTTAAAGTATGTTTTTATCAGCGCACTGAATTTGGAACGACCTTCTGGAGAAGCCAGCGCAGATGGATGGAATTTCATGTCTAATACTTCACCGCCGGCGCAGTTACTGAAGTCCAAATTGCCGCAGGAGAGAACAATGGCGGTTGGACCGTTGCGATCGGCGCCCAGCATGGGTGAAAGATCGTCTGCGTAGAATTGCCGGGCTTTTCGCCCATCAGCAGAGGCACCCAGAATCCGGGAGCCATAGACATAAGAGGTCGCGCTGGCAACGCGTGCACGATAAGTTTGTCCAGCAGCATTACGCTGCTTGTCAACTTCTTGCGTGTAATACTGCAAAATTTCGTTTGCAATAGCATCGACCTCTGCACAATTGTTGCCGAATTTCGGGAAGGAGTTCAGGATCTCCTGGCGTAGGTTTTCGTGACCGGCCCAGTCGTTGAGCAGAATTTCATTAAACTCGCGCAGGGTATAGCGCTTGTCCTCGTAGACAAGTTTGCGGATAGCGTAGAGCGCATCTGCTGCGTTGGAGAGGGCCGCAAGCTGGAAATCTGTTTCATTGTAAATACAGCCGTTGGAATCAAAGTCGCGGCCGGTTTCTAGCGTACCTTCCATCAGCGAGGAATAGAATGGAGACGGAGAGAGCATGGAACGGTTTACGTACGATGATACCATGTCGATGTGATGCTTGATTTGCACCTTGACAGCATTAAAAAACTTTGGATAGGTATCAAACCATTCCAATTCACCGGTCGGAATGCCGTATCGATCGCCAATCAGACCTGTGGCGGTTTCGATATTTGGCGTTCCGAGCGCAAAGCGCCCGTTGTTGAGTGCCCATTCTACCATGCGCAGTGCGCAGACTGCACCCATGTTTCGGTTGAGCGCTTTGCCCTGAATGGTAACTTCCCAGCAGCCAGAGGCGGCATAGTCGCGCGCGTCCTCAAGCGTGTACTCTGGATGACGAAGAATGGCGGGAATGATCATGTCATCGTTTTCGTAGGTTGGGAAGCCCATGCCGAGACTGTTGAGGTAGGCAGCCTTCTGCCAAATATCTTCCGGCATGCCGGTATTCACGCGCAGATGTACTTTGGGATCGGTCATGCGCATATCGCACTTGGCGTCAAGGATCATCCGCGTCATCTCGTTATAGGTCGGTTCGCCGGTTTGCGGATCACAACCACCGATTGTAACGGACTGGCCAGTATCACTGTTAATGCGGATGGCTTCCCCGTGCGTACGATCGACCTCATAGTTGAGCTTCATGAAGAACGCTTCTAACAGTTCAAAGGCAAAGTCCTTCGCCAGAATGCCAGCCTGCAGATCATGATCCATAAACGGTTGTAAAATCCGGTCAAGTCGGCCGAGCGGCACCAGATAACCGCCTTCTACCCAGACCAGGAACTGTATGCAATACATGAGCTGCAGTGCCTGCCAGTAGGTTTGCGGAGCGCCGACCTGCAGTTGCGCCAGATTGTCTGCCATAATCTGCAGTTCTCTGCAGCGCGGTTCATCTTTGCAGGAATCCAGAAACTCCCGGCAAAGAGCTTCGTAGCGCGCCATAATCCGCAGCGCGGCATGCTGCGCAATTAGAACGGAGTCATAATAGATAATCTGATCCGAGTCGGTTGCGGCAGCCTTGAGTGCCTCTATATCTGCAATCAGTGCGGGCAAACCCATGGGGATAATTTTGTAGTACGCTGGGATCGAGGAATTGTTCAAGCCGAAACCGCGTTCATCCTGACCGAGATTAAAGGGATAGTCAAAGATGTTGTTATATCCACTGCACTCAAAATTGTGATTGCCCCATTTAATTTCATCTTCCGTAATATAAGTGGGCAGCTTATATACAGTTTTTCCGCCACAGAGCAAATCACCCTCCAGCAGAAACAGCGGCATCTTTTCTGCAGCGAGCGCAAAGGCCTTTGCCTTGCGGATAGCGAATGGGAGCTTTTCTGTTTCTTCGTTGAGAATGCTCAGGCCAAGATCCTCTACGCGGTAGGCCTTATGCGCATTTGCAAAAAAGAGCTCACGCAATTTGTTGATTCGATCGGTCACGGATACTGGTCTCCTTTGCGCGTTTATTTATTTTATGATTTGATTATATTTTCGAACACAAGCAAACGTCAATAGAGAATAGTATCTAAAAAAGAGCGGAATTTCTTGTGAAAAGTCACAATTCTCGCATAATTGTTGTTATATATAAACAAAAATACGAATGACACTTTGTGGATATTTGCAAATTGACACAAAGCGCGATAAGCCGTACAATAGCAATACGGATGATATAATTTAAACAAAAAACAAATTAATGAAATGGCTATCCGAAATAAAATGAGGAAAACGGATATGATATAAACAATAAAACGGGAGAAAAGTGATTTATGAATCGCATAACAGACATTACAGGTATAATTGATAATGGAATGTGGAATTTAAGGACGCCATTTCCAGATATCAATATTGTTCCCTTCCCGCCAATTCCCTGGCTGAACGATCAGAGCTTTGGCTTGGAACGCTTTGATGGAATGCACTCACAAACCGGAACGTATCTGGAAACACCTGCACATTACTATGGAAATGACAACAGCTATTTGCTTATCGATGTTTCGATACAGAAGTTGATCGATATTCCATGTGTAGTTCTGAACCCTGGAATTTGGAAAACTACGGGGCAGGGCGGCCGCCAGCCCATTACGGTAGAGCAGCTGCAGCACTGTGAAAATGTGGGGCTGATTCAGCCAGGAGACGCGATCCTGATCGGAACTGGTTGGGGGAAATACTGGATGCAGCCACAAACTATGAACGAAGCACCATATTTTACATATGAAGCGATGCACTGGCTGATTGAAAAGAAGCCATTCCTGCTTGGTTGCGATGTCCCACAGTGGGACAGCATGGAGAATCCGCAGAATTTTTTTGCGGAGTTCTACGAGACCGATATTTTGATGGGAGGACCGTTTGTATCACTGGAAACCATTGGACCAGACCGATGCACACTTACCATTTTGCCAATCAAGGTCTGCCGGACCAGCTGCGCACCGGCGCGTGCTTTTATTAAAGAGGAATATGGAGGAAAAGAAAGTGAATAAGACTGCATCGAACCGGCTGGATGGGACACTTGTTTGGAAACAGAAACTTGTCCGGTTCAGCAAAGATTATATGATCGTGATTGCACTGTTGATTGCGGTTGTAATCTTTAGCCTGGCATCGAAGTATTTTCTGACTGCCAATAACCTCCTGACAATTCTTTTGCAGAGCACTACGGTCGCCATCGTTGCAATTGGCCAGGCCTATGTCGTTCTGGGTGGCAATTTGGATCTATCGCTTGGCCAGAATGTTTGCTTGAGCTGTTTCGTGTCAGCGATTCTGATCAAATCCTATGGGGTGAATCCTTGGATTGGTCTGCTTGCTGGATTTCTGTGTGCGACATTGATTGGCCTGATCAATGGTATTATGGTTGCCTATATCCAGATTCCAACCTTTATTGCGACGCTTGGCATGATGAATATCTGTACCGGTGTGGCAAAGATCATCTCTCATGCCGCCACGTTCTCGGGCATGCCGAAGGAGATCTCCTTTCTGGGCCGCGGATATCTGTTTGGTGTGATACCGGTGAGCGTGGTGATTATGCTGGGGCTATATATTGTCATGGGACTAGTTGCCTCAAAATCAGTGCTTGGCCGGTACATCTATTCTATTGGTGCGAGCCGTGAGGCGGCCTTTTATTCCGGCATCAAGGTCAAGCTTTATACGCTTCTCACCTTTGTCATTGCAGGTGCCGCCGCAGGCATCAGCAGTATTGTACTTCTATCCCGATTGGATGCTGCGACAACGTCCAGTGGCGATGCATATGAGTTTGATGCAGTGATCGGCTGCGTATTGGGCGGCATCAGTATGTCCGGCGGTAAAGGGAAGCTGAGTCAGGCACTGCTCGGCGTTGTGTTCCTGATGGTGTTTTTCAACGGGATGACACAGTTGAATGTGAATGCTTTTTACCAAGAGGTCATTAAGGGCTTCGTGTTGATTCTGGCAATTGCTATCGACGTCATGCGTAATCGGGTTAAGAACTGAGTGCTTGGAGGTGGAGACAGTATGGAGCAAGACTATATCCTGAAAGTCGAGCATGTCAGCAAGCAGTTTCCAGGTGTCAAGGCGCTCGATGATGTGTCCATCGGTGTGAGGAGAGGTACAGTTCACGCACTGGTTGGAGAGAATGGCGCGGGAAAATCAACACTGATTAAAATTCTTGCCGGGATATATCAAAGCTATGAAGGTTCTGCGTACATCGATGGCAAGAAGGTGAATTTTCGTAAGCCAAGTGATGCACAAGCAGCAGGGATCAGCGTTGTACATCAGGAACTGAAACTTGCAGAAAGCCTTAGCGTTTCGGAGAATATCTTTCTTGGGGCTCCGGTCCAGCGCATAAAGGGATGGGTGGACTGGGAACGAATGAACCGGCAGGCGCAGGAACTAACAGATCAGCTGCGGGTAAAGCTCGATGTAACACAGCCGGTGCAGGAGCTGACTATCGCAAAAAAGCAGATTGTTGAAATATGCAAGGCAATTGTGCACCAGTGCAAGGTCCTGATCATGGATGAACCGTCTGCAACACTGACCAAGAATGAGTTGGATGTTTTATTTGAGACGATTCGCCGACTGCGTAGTCAGGGTGTCACCATCATTTATATATCCCATAGGATGGAAGAGATTTTTCAGCTGGCAGACGATGTTAGCATTCTGCGCGATGGTAAATTTATTGGAACACTTCCGGTGGCTAAAACTAATCAGGAGGAACTGATCAACATGATGGTCGGACGGGAAATCAATGTTGATTATCCTCGTTCCGGTGTCACGCCAGGTGACGTGATCCTCAGTGTTCGGAATCTCTCTACAAAATCGTTGCTGAGGGATATCAGCTTTGAGCTCCGGCAGGGAGAAATCCTTGGCATTGCGGGGTTGGTTGGCGCTGGGCGGACAGAGCTTGCCCGTGCGATTCTTGGGATCGACGAGTATGAAAGCGGCGAAGTCCTGTACCGCGGAAAACCTGTACACTATAAAAACTTCCGTGAGGCAATTCAGGCTGGCTTTGGTCTTGTTCCGGAGGACAGAAAGCAGCATGGCGCAACGCAGTCGTTCTCGATCAAAGAGAATATTTGCATGACAAATTATGCGAAGGTGTCATCCTGCGGCTTCGTAAAAGACAGGCAAGCCGTGCGCGTTGCAGAGGATTACCGAAAGAAACTACATATTGCAACGCCAAGTATTCATGCGCTTGTGCAGAATCTGTCCGGTGGTAACCAACAGAAAGTAGTTATTGCCAAGTGGCTGTATCGCAACAGTGATATCTTGATTCTGGATGAGCCGACAAGAGGCATTGATGTTGGCGCAAAGCGAGAAATTTATGATTTGATTTGCTCGCTTGTACGCAATGGTAAGACGGTTATTGTTATCTCATCAGAGCTACCGGAAGTCCTCGGCGTCAGCGACCGGATCCTTGTGCTGCACGAAGGTAGAAAGGTCGGCGAGCTGTCTGCAGCTGAGGCCAACCAAGAGGCAATTATGCGCTTGTGTGTCTGAGTGCAGCGGAAAAATTAGTGATTCTATGGCCGTGCCATAAAAAATATTTACGGAGGAAATGAAATGAAAAAGAAAAATTTATTGGCGATTCTATGCGCGCTCCTGCTTGTGATCGGTATTTTCACAGGCTGCGCAGCTCAGACGACGACGGCATCCCCAGAAACCGAAGATGCTGCAAAGACCGAGGACGTTACCAAAACTGAAAACACAGTTGAGACGGAAGCCTCTACGGCGGATTCATCTAAGCCGTTGGCTGGGAAAAAGATTGGATTTGCCCATTTGACTTTGTTTGATGAGTGGTGCGTCAGTGTTGCAGATGCAATGGAACAGATCGGCAAGGAATACGGCGCGGATGAAGTGAATATTCAGGTTGCGGAGTTTGACCTTGAAACGCAGGTCAAGCAGATCGAAAATTTTATCAATCAGGAATATGACGCGATCTTCATTCTGACCAGTTTTACGGATGCAATTCTTCCCTATGTACAGCAGGCTACCGATGCCGGCATTCCTGTCATTGCGATGGATGGTACGCTGGAGGGACCGCCCCTTGTTTCCCATATTGTTTGGGATCAGGCCTATACGGGCAAGGTACTTGCTGAAAAGGCTGGCGATTACATTGAGAATGAATTAAACGGCGAAGCAAGGATCGTCTGCCTTGACTCCAAAAGCCTCGAATATATGGCTGTTCGACAGAAAGCTTTCCTGGAAACGCTCGACGAGCGCTTTGGCGATAAAATCACGATTGTCAATGATTCTGACTGCCAGACTCGTGAAGAAGCTATGAATACAATTGTCTCTATCAGTGATAGCTACGATTTGGTTTATGCTGCTTCTGATTCCAACGCACATGGTGCAGTGGCAGGTATGCAGTCGAAGGGGATTACCGGCGTTCCGATTTACGCTTGCGGCGGATTTGGCGAAGAACTCTACAAAGCTATTACTGATCCGGATTCTCCGTTCTTTGCAGTTATCAATATCCCGGGTGAGAGCATCGTTTCCAGCGCCTATGAAATGCTGCTGAAGTACCTGAATGGTGATACGGATATTCCTGAGCATGTGAACTGTGAGGTTCTCTATGTTGATAAAAATAGCCCGGAAGATGTCCTTGCTACGTTGAAACCCTGATGTCACAGCTTTCGAAAAAAGGACGGCGTAGCTCGCAAACAGGGGTGAACGCATTGGCTTACACCTTTATATGAAAAAAGGAGAACAACACATGGGACTTTATGACGAATTCAGATTCAGACCGGCGTCGTGGCTGCCGCACAGCGAGCTGCCGCTGGAGGAGCTGGAGCGCGTGCGCAATATCAGACGCGAGGACATGGAATACACGAACGAGAACGGATATTCCGTGCGCGTGGTCCTGGATCCGACGCTCTGCATGGTACAGGATATGTTCTACCGCATCGTAAAGAGCGATCTGGAGGATAAGCCCTTCTCCATGATCTGCCCGAACCAGTGGCCAGCGGCCTATTCGGCAGTCGCGGAGATGATCAACAAGTTCAATATCAACTGCCGCAATCTCCACGCTTTTGCCATGGACGAGTGGGCTGACGAGAACGGTAACGTTGCGCCGCTGACCTATGGCGCGGGCCTGGGCTACAGCTTCCTGAACCACTTCTATTACCGGATCCGGGAAGACCTGCGTCCGGCGCGCGACCACTGGCACACCTTCACGAACGAGCTCCGGGCGAACGATGCATATTCCAACGTCATCGACGAAGTGACGGGCGGCGGCGCGGACGTGATCTACACAGCGACGGGATGGCCCGGCCACACGGCATTCATCGATCCGCGCAGCGAGGAGTTCAAGGCTGCCTCCATGGAAGAATTCCTGCAGCTGGGCTCCCGCATCACGACGGAGGTCCCGCTGACGGTCTGTGAGAACTCGCTGTTCGGGCCCATGGGCGCGTCCGGCGACGTGTGGGCCGTGCCGCCGAAGTCCGCGACGATCGGTCCGCGCGACGTGATGCACGCGAAGGAAGTCGTGGAGCTGCACAATTTCGCCAATGCGGACGGCAGCTCGTGGCAGCGCAGCGGGGACGAACTGGTGCGCTACGGCGGCGACGGCTCGAGCTGTACGGCCCGATCAGCATGGAGTGCCCGGCATCCATCTACCGTCTCAAGAAGGGCGTGTGCTACGTGTCCGAAGCCATCGCCAAGCCCTTCGGCAGCTGGTATAACGGCATCGCGGACAAGGATATCTGAGAAAACGCTGCAGTGACGGAAGCAGCGGCGTTCTGAAATGCTATACTGCCGCCGGCAGGAAGGGCGGCTGTTATAGAGGATCCCGTATCCCGCAGGGAACCCTGCGGGATATCCCGCGTTACAAAGGAGAAATGACATGCAGGCAATTATCAACACAAAGCTGATCCTGGAAGACAGCTATGTCTGGGACGGTGCGGTCACGTTTGAAAACGGACGCATCGTGCAGTGCGGAAAGCGCACGGAGGTAGACATCCCGGCGGACGCGGAGCTGACCGACGCGCAGGGACTATATACCGCGCCGGGACTGGTCGATATCCATAACCACGGCACGGTCCGGGAGCACTTTTATGCCGCGCCGCGCGCATGCGCGGACTTTTTCCTCTCGCACGGCGAGACGACGGTCCTGCCGACCTTTTACTGCAATCTGACGCTGCAGCAGATGCTGCAGGGGCTGGAAAATGTGAAGACTGCCATTGCGCAGGGCGCGGGGAACCTCGGCGGCCTGTATATGGAAGGGCCGTATATGAGCGGCGAGGGCAGCAACCAGAACTCGATCCTCTGGCGCGGGGAGATCCGGCCGGAGGAATATCAGCCGCTGATCGATGCGATGCGCGGCTTTGCGCGCATCTGGGCGATCGACCCGGCCAGACCGGGGATCGAACGGTTCATGCAGGACGTGCGCCGGGCGGATCCGAACGCGATCTTTGCGCTG
>ERZ791603.2394-NODE-2394-length-12017-cov-2.569804_pt1 | contig 12017 bp, 8 predicted proteins | sample MGYA00509966_ERZ791603 | MGnify/ENA primary metagenome ERZ791603 (study PRJEB30046, sample SAMN00791931) | human gut metagenome | study: EMG produced TPA metagenomics assembly of the A metagenome-wide association study of gut microbiota in type 2...
AGAAGAAGCGAAACCTGCCGCTGCGCAAGCAAAAGCAGATGCGATAGCGGAAGCCGCAACACAGGTTGAAGCATTGAGAAATTCAATGCAGGCTGCTATTGACAACAAACTGGATGTGACAGTACACGAAGCTGCTGTAAAAGCACTCGGTGCTCAGATTGAAGGTATCGAAACAGGTTTGAGCAATCTTGCCAACGGAGCAGTGAAAGAAAATACCGAAGCGATCAAAAATGCTCAGGATGCTATCGAAACGTTGATTACAGCAGATAAAGACTTGCAGACTCAGCTCGACGCTTTGAAACTTTATGCAGAAGGTGTAAAAGATATAGCTGACGCTAACAAGGAAGATATCGCGGCAGCGCAGAAAGCTATCGAAGCTGCACAGGATGAGATTAAGAAACTTTGGGATGAAATCAACGGTGAAGGCGGTCTGAAAGCTTTGATCGGTGAGAATAAATCTGCCATTGAAGCGCTGAAGAACTCTACAGCTCAGGATATTGCTGACCTCGAAGATAAGATCAACGATGAGCTGGATGCTATCAAATCGGATATCTCAGATATTCAGGGGGACATCAGAACCATCAACAGCCAGATTATTACTATCAACGCTGACTTGGTGAGCCTGCACACTTTGATGACTTGCCGTCTGACAAGCATCACGTTTGCTCCCGACTATATCGTAGACGGTGTGGAAGCGATCAAGTTCAACTCATTGAAATATGCTCCGATGGGAAGCGGTGAAAATGCTGCTATTCCTACGAATTATAGTATTTCTACAGCTGCTTTGGCAACTGCAAGCTACCACTTCAACCCGGCTAGCTTCAAGTTGGGCAATGCTGACTATAGCTACTTGGATCGTAGCGCTACAGTGATCAACACTCGCGCGGCTGCCAGCCAGTGGGTTCAGATCAGCGGTACTCCGGTTGCTAACGCTGCAACAGGAACAGTGGACTTCAAACTGCTTCGTCTTAACGTCCATTCTACTCAGCCGGCAGAAGATAAAGTAAACATGGTTGCTTTGCAGGCTACTCTGAAGGGTGATGCTGTAGACAAAGACGAGACTAACGTAGTGGTTACTTCTCCGTATGTATCTATCTATGATGACGTACTGGCTGCACCGGACGTTCGCATCTCTGACAAAGCTACTTTAGTTTCAGGTGCTGACGGTGCTCATTATGCAACTACTTTCACTGCTTGTAAGTCAGAAGCTGTTCGCTATACAACTCCTTACGATCAAGTATTCAACCTGAAAGACCTGGTGGCTACTTGCTTCGGTAACGGTAATCACAAAGAATTCCCGATCGAAGACTATAAGTTGTCATATAAGTTCTCTGTAGCTTCTTCTGATTACAACATCACTGAAGGTGAAACTTCAACCAACCAGCAGAAATGGGTGGTATGTAACGACGCTGCGGCAGGTTTGTACCAGGCAGAAGGCTTCAATAAAGAAGCGATCGGTCGTACTCCTATCCTGAAAGTGGAATTGGTAGACGAAGCAGGCAATGTAGTACGTCGCGGATTCGTGAAGATCGAATTTGGTGTGACGAAGCAAGATGACCTCGTAGTAGGTGACAAGGCTTATGACTTGGTAGCTAAATGTACTGAAACAGCTGCTGAATACACTATCACAGAGCAATTCATCCGTGAAAATGTTTACCGCGTTATTACTAACGGTAAGGAAACAAGCATGAGCCACGAAGAATTCTGGAACTTGTATGATGCTTCCGGTGCTGTTGCTGTAGTGAAGAAGAACAACCTGTCACACACTATGACTCTGCCGAGAATCGTTGACGGTGATACTTCAGTAGGTACTGCTACGAAGAAGATCGTATGGTCATTTAATCATGGTGAACTGGGTAAGATCGGTGCCGGTGGTTCTCAATTTGTTGCAACTGTAACAGTGAAGAACAAGCTGACTTCTTCTGAATATCCTGCAAGCATCACATTCAAGTTCACAGTAAACGTGAAGTTGCCTGAACTTACTTTGGATGCTACTGAAAATGATATTTACTGGACGAAAGATGGTGATGAGTACAAGTACTTCAATGTAAATGTGAGTGTACCTAACTCAGTTGCTTCTCCTGCAAGTGATTGTCAGTTCAGAAGAGCATTGACAGAAGCTTACTCTGCTTACACTGTGAAAGGACTTCCGGGTTGCGAATCTGCTCGTTACAAAGTAATCAAGACTTACTCTAACGGTAACTTGACTTCTCCTGTAATGTCTGGTGTTCAGATCGACGGTAACTATATCACCCTGGATAAGAGCAATGCTGCTGTGAAGGCTGCGTTGAACAGCGCAAACGGTCTGCAAGCTGTCGTTGCACACATCTACACGATGAGCAATGGCGACGAAGTGACTGTTAACGAATTTATGGTTGACTTTATCCGTCCTGTTAACTTGAACATGCCGAGCGGTATTGCAGTAATAGACGCTAAGACTGGTGGTGATGTTGCTGACTTCCAATGGAATGGTCTGTTGACTGACTGGAGAAACGAAGCAATTGTAAAAGATAGCTGGTCATGGGTTGAAAATGTTCATTCTTACTGGAAGAGAGTTTGTACTCCTGAATTCGAATATGTTCAAGGTCACGAAGAAATGGTTACACCGGCTCAGTTGGATGTAGAATATGGTACGATTAAGTTTACTACCACTACTGTGACTACTATGTATACAGGTAAGGCTACTTATAGATACTATAACAGATTGGGTGGATCTACTAAGAAGACTTACACAACTGAAGAGTTCTTGACTCAGGCAGAAGTTGACGCTTCTCTTGAAGCACAGAAATTAGCTGGATGGCCGTTGATATATCCACATGTTGAATTAGATGGCGATATTATATATACGGAAGTTTCTAAACCTGCAAGCACTACTATTGAGTACGACTATGTGAAGAGTATCAACTACGTACCGGCAGTTTACAAGTGGGCTGAAGGTAACTGGACAATGGTTCCTCACAAACACACTGAAAAGCCTGCATTCGAAGGAACATCTTACGGACAGATCTCAGGATGTTGGGAATGGACGAAGAAAGAGTGGGGCAGACCGGATTGGAATCCTGGACAATACTGGTTCTTCTATGGTCCGTTCGGCGATGTAACACTGGATTTGAACAAAGTAACTACAAGCTTGGAATACAACGGTAACAAGTTGCCTGATGGCGCTACTTTGGTTCAGACTGGTAACACTGTGAAGTATGTGAATGTTAGCTCACCGGTTGGATATACTTATCAGATATTCATTCCTGCTACAGTAAATTACGGCTGGGGAACTACTTCTTCTACATTGACTATTACAGTTAATCCGAATAACTAAGAATCGCAAATGTCAATGAATTCTTAGACATTCAACAACAAAAGGGTGCTCTAATCAGAAAAGGGCACCCTTTTCACCATAACAAGTACATTCTGCATACTCTGTGATAAGACATAAAATATATAAAATTATGAGAATAAGAAATTTATTAATAGCCATACTTACTGTCGGCAGCACAGTAGCATTCGCTCAGGAACAGCGACAAATCAAGGAAGAAGGCAAGACTGTGTTCAAACCTCATTGGTTTATGCAAGTACAGGCAGGAGCTGCTCACACAGTAGGCGAAGCCGATTTTACAGATCTGATCTCTCCGGCAGCAGCTGTCAATGTAGGGTATAAGTTTGCACCTGCATTTGGAGCCCGTTTAGGCGTAAGCGGTTGGCAGGCAAAGGCAGGATGGGTCACTCCTTCTCAAACCTATCAGTACAAATATCTGCAAGGCAATCTGGACCTTATGGCAGACCTCAGTACTTTATTTTGTGGTTTTAATCCGAAACGTGTATTCAATGGATATATTTTTGGCGGCGTAGGATTGAATCATGCTTTCGACAACAACGAAGCAAACGCACTGGACACAAGATCTCACGAACTGGAGTATCTGTGGCAAGACAAACAAAACCTTGTAGCCGGACGTATGGGACTGGGATGTGATCTGCGCCTCAATGACCGGCTGGCTATCAATATTGAAGGAAACGCAAATGTACTGTCCGACAAATTCAACTCGAAAAAGGCAGGCAACTGTGACTGGCAATTTAACGTATTAGTGGGCCTGAACATCAAATTAGGAAAAAGCTATAAGAAAACAGCTCCGGTATATTATGAACCGGAACCAATAGTAGAACAACCTAAACCACAACCTGTCGTGAAACAGCCCGAACCGGAACCTGTGGCAGTGGTAGTGGAACCTATGAAACAGAATATATTCTTTGCTCTGAACTCCGCACTTCTCCAGAAAGACCAGCAATCGAAGATCGATGCAATGGTGGCATACATGGAAAAGTATCCGGCAAGCAAAGTTGCCATAACCGGATATGCCGACAAAGAAACCGGTAATCCGAGAATCAATATGACTTTATCAGAAAAACGTGCGAAGATTGTTGCCGATGCCTTGAAAGACAAAGGAATAGCGCCGGACAGAATCGTTACGGATTTTAAAGGAGATACAGTACAGCCTTTCCGGGTGCCTGAAGAAAACCGGGTAAGTGTCTGTATTGCAGAATAATATTTTCCCACTTCTCATGCGGGTATATACCCCATTCCTCTATTCTATTAATAAAAGTATGAGGGACCTGCATGGGAGGTAAAAGAGGAAGCCCGTGCTTGTGAAAGCCCGGACTTCTGCAATGAACCCTTTCTTCACTTGTTAGTGAAGATAACCCCACAGGGAACAGATGGAAAGCAATGCTTGTGAAAGTCTTCTTTCCCGATATCTGTTCCTTACAGAGGATGCCCCTCACATTTTTCCCACGGGCATCCTCTTTTTTTATATATATAGACTGATTTTATTATAAAGTCTGATTGTTTTGTTTATAGAGAACAAAATACGAGTGATTTGGTTCGTTATCAACCGGCATTCCGATTAAAATCGTATATTTGCGTCTGTAATCAGATTGGGTCCATGAACGAAAATGTCCTCACTAAACTAAAGATACTTGCAGAATCGGCCAAGTACGATGTATCCTGTGCATCCAGCGGTACAGTGCGCTCCAACAAACCGGGCATGCTGGGCAATACCGTAGGTGGTTGGGGAATCTGTCACAGCTTTGCCGAAGACGGACGGTGCATCTCCTTGCTCAAAGTCATGCTGACCAATTATTGCATTTACGACTGTGCCTACTGTATCAACCGGCGCAGTAATGATCTGCCTCGCGCCACGTTGTCTGTCTCCGAATTAGTGGAACTGACGATTGAATTCTACCGGCGCAATTATATCGAAGGCTTGTTTCTTAGTTCCGGTGTGGTCCGTAGTCCGGATTATACGATGGAGCGGCTTGTGCGTGTGGCGAAAGATTTGCGTCAGGTGCATCGCTTTAACGGATATATCCATCTGAAAAGCATTCCCGGCGCCAGTCGCGAGCTGGTAAACGAGGCGGGACTCTATGCCGACCGTCTGAGCGTAAACATAGAGATACCTAAAGAGGAGAATCTCAAACTTCTCGCTCCAGAAAAAGACCACCAAAGCGTGTACCGACCCATGCACTACATTCAGCAAGGTGTACTCACTAATAAAGAGGACAGAAAGAAGTTTCGCCACACTCCACGCTTCGCCCCTGCCGGACAAAGCACGCAAATGATTGTCGGAGCCACATCGGAATCTGACAAAGATATACTGTATCTTTCCTCTTCACTGTATCGGCATCCCACAATGCGACGCGTTTATTATTCAGGCTATATTTCGGTCAATACTTACGACAAACGGCTTCCGGCACTGAAACAGCCTCCTTTGGTGCGCGAAAACCGTTTGTATCAGGCGGACTGGCTGTTACGGTTTTATCAGTTTAAGGTGGAAGAGATAGTAGATGACTCCTACCCTGACCTCGATTTGGAGATTGACCCCAAACTAGGCTGGGCACTCCGGCATCCCGAGCAATTTCCGGTAGACATCAATCGGGCCGACTACGAGATGATACTCCGCGTGCCGGGCATCGGGGTGAAATCAGCAAGATTTATCGTTGCTTCGCGCCGCTTTTCGAAACTGGGATTCTATGAGTTGAAGAAAATAGGAGTAGTAATGAAGAAAGCGCAATATTTTATCACTTGCAATGAGCTACCCACCCGGACAGTAAACGAGCTCACTCCTTTAGGAGTGAGAAAACTATTGGTACCCAAGCCCAAGAAAAAGACAGATGAACGACAACTGATATTGGAATTTAAAGAACCAGAAAACGAATGAACATCTTTATCTACGACTATACCTTCGAAGGCCTGCTGACCTGCATCTTTGACGCCTACTTCCGCAAAACCTTCCCCGACTTGCTTTTAAAGGAAGGCGAGCCGTTACCGCTCTTTTACGATGAAACCTTCCACGTCAGTACTGATGAAAGAAAAGCAATGCGCGTGTGGCGCGGGTTGGAAAAGAAAATATCCCACCATGCCCTGTCCGCCCTCACCTATTGCTGGCTGTCGGAGCTGCCGGAAGTAGACAAGAGGTTGTTCCGCTATATACGAAAGGCTATCGACTCACCCCGTTCCATCGAGACGAACTTTGCAGATGCCGACGTACTCGAATTATCGAAAATCTACAAGAAAGTGGACGGAGAACGAGTACATCTGATGCAGTTTGTCCGCTTTCAGAAAGCTGCGGACGGAACATTTTTTGCTGCTGTCGAGCCACAGTTCAATGCCCTCCCTCTTGCAGTAGAGCATTTCAAAGACCGTTTTGCCGACCAACCGTGGCTTATCTACGACGTGAAACGGCAATACGGATATTATTATGACTTGAAGGAAATGAAGGAAGTTACTTTCGAGAATCCTCAACAAGCCCATCTTGTCACAGGTATGTTGAACGAAAGCCTGATGGCTAACGACGAGAAACTGTTCCGGCAATTATGGAAAACTTATTTCAAGGCCATCTGCATCAAAGAGCGATGGAATCCGAGAAAGCATCGGCAAGACATGCCTGTGCGCTATTGGAAATACCTCACCGAAAAACAATAATCTCTTCCTTACAAGACAAACAATTCTTCAGGATATCCCACATTGACCAAAAACAGGGCGTGTCCCGGCACTGAGCTTCCGGCACTGCATCTATCCTTTTTTTCTATAACCTGCCTGAAACCATCTATCGAGAGTTTACCACGGCCCACTTCTATCAATGTACCTACCACAGCCCTGACCATATTTCTTAAAAAACGGTCTGCCTGAATGGTAAATACCCATTCTGTTTCACTGACCTGTGTCCACTCGGCATGCATTATCTTGCAATTATTCGTCTTCACATCGGTATGCAACTTGCTGAAACTGGTGAAATCGGTATAATCAAACAAAGTATGGGCCGCCTCATTCATCTTCCCGAAATCCGGCTCACTGAAAAGCCTCCATGCATATTGACGATTGAAAGGTTCTTTCCGAGTAGTTACATAATATTTATAAGTACGATAAGTAGCATCAAAGCGAGCGTGCGCATCATCCCTCACCCGTTTTACTCCATACACGGCAATATCGGGAGGAAGCAGACGGTTCAGCTTATCGGTTATCTGCTCCCCATCCAATTCTTTTTCAAAGTCAAAATGCGCCACCATAAGCCGGGCATGCACACCGGCATCCGTACGTCCTGCTCCCACCACCTCTATCTTTTTTCTCAAGAAAGTAGAAAGCGCACGCATCAACGCTTCCTGCACACTCATACCGTTGGGCTGGATTTGCCAGCCATGATAATTTGTCCCGTCGTAAGCCAGATATATAAAGTATCGCATTTTGAAATCTGAATAAAAAATTTAAGAACAACAGGTTGGGTTAACGGGCAGTGATGTGAAAACATCCTTGCTTTAACTCATACTTAATGTAACATTTGTCCGCTTTCCGAAGGTCACGCAACACTTCAGCCAAAACAAGCTTCAACGTATCGGCACTCACAGCCTGCATAGGACGCCCGTCAGGGTCTTCCACCTTCTTAAAACGACGGTAACTCACATCAAATGTAGTTCCGAATGCATGGGCAGAGTTTGCGGAAGCATTTCCATTCCGACGGCGGAGACGCTTCACGTCACTCTGCGAACGTAGTACGGAAGTGACGATGATCTGATTCGGGTTCAACCCTTTTGCTGTCAGTGAATCAAGAAAATTGGAGCCGATGGTGTCGAGCAATTCACTGGCGCGGGGGACCAGATAGGGGATAGAATGCGTCAGAGAATCTACCGTATAAAATTGATTGTCGGTGATATGGATAAGCTGTTCTTTCATCTTTTCGGCGGCGTCCCTGTCCTCCGGCGGGCAGATGCCGACGGCTTGGGCCACGGCGAGATGTTTATCATTCAAATCCGGGAAAGAACGTTTGTAACTGACTACACCACGGATGTTGCGGGGTTCGTTCAGTTTGAGAGACATATCTTTCTTTTTGCAGCCGGCAGTGAGAGTGACAAGCCCCGTAATCAATATAAATAAAGGCAGAAGGTGAAGTTTATGGTTATTCATTTTTAATATTTTGCTCGCAAAGATATAAAAAAATGCCTACCTTCAAAATGAAGGCAGGCAATCTCTATGAAATAATTTATTGGTTATTTCTTCTTCTCTTCTTTTTTCTCCTCCGGCTTTCCGGCAGGTTTCTCTTCCGTTTTGCTTTCCGGGTTGATGATACCCTTTACCGTTTCGCCGATAGGCAGTTTATCCAGTACACCGAGACTTGGGGCCACTGTTTTCACCAGTGAACTGAGGAAATTGCTTGTACCTCCGTTTCCTCCGTCGAATACGGTGATATTGCCCAGGTTCATGTGTTCGAAAGCCTTCACTTGTTCTCCGGCAATTTCCTTCCATTGGTCTACCATCTTGTATTGGATGGCGATGGCAGGGTTCGATTCTGCTGCTCTGACCATAGCCTCGAAACCTTCTGCTTCTGCGAGCAATGACCTCTTCTTACCTTCTGCTTCCGCTTCCAGTTTCAGTTGGATTGCTTTTGCTTCCGCTTCCGCTTGTGCCAAAGTCGCTTTCGCACGTGCTTCCGCTTCACGGGTAATCTTTTCGGCGATGGCATTTGCCTGAAGGATAGCCTCCTGTCTTGCGATCTCTGCCGGAACGATCTTTTCAGCTTTCAGTGAAGATTCTACTTTCTTCGCTTTTGCTTCTTCCACTTCTTTTTGGGCGATTTCCCGGGCAGTTTGTACGGCAGCTTCCGATTTTGCAGCGGCTTCACCGGCTTGCTTGTCGGCATTTGCCTGTGTGACGGCTAATTCGGCATTTGATAAGGCCACTTCCTTCTGTGCGTCATTACGTCCGATAGCCGCTTTCTTAGCAGCTTCTGCCTGTTTGATTTCCATGTCGGAGTTCAGTTCGGCGACACGGCTTTCCTTTTCGGTGTTTGCCTGCTCGATGCGGATATTCTTTTCCGCTTCCGCTTTGGCCACTTGCGATTCTTTTTCTGCGTTGGCAAAGGCTACCTGAGAGATTCTCTCCTTATCCGCATTTGCTACAGAGATTTCCTGTTGCTTCTTGGTTTCGGCAATGGCGATATCCTGGTCTTTGCGGGTTTCCGCAACCTTTGTTTCACGTTCCTTAATCTGATTGGCTATTTTGATTGCACCCAGTTTCTCCTGTTCCTCAATATTTGCCTGCGCTTCATTCTGCGCTTTGCTCTCGGCTTCCTTACCTAAATTGACAATATAATTGGCGGCATCACGAATATCGCTGATATTGATATTCATCAGATAAAGTCCGAACTTACGAAGTTCCGTATCGATATTATCCTTTACCTTTGAAAGAAATTTATCACGATCCGAGTTCAGCTCCTCAATAGTCATATCGGCAATAACCAAACGCATCTGCCCGTAAACGACATCGGTAATCAGGTTTTGTTTGTCATCCATTGTCAATCCCAACATACGTTCGGCTGCATTTTGCATCACTTCGGGGTCTGTACTGATGGCTACGGTGATGGTGGTGGGTACATCCACACGAATATTCTGTGCAGACAAGGCACCGGTCAACTTACAGTCTATCTGCATCGGCTTCATAGACAGGAATTCATAGCCCTGTATAATAGGCCAAACAAAAGCAGCACCACCATGATACAGTTTCGCCGACTTCTTATCATTGCCGGTCTTACCATATACAACGAGTACTTCGTCACTTTTACACTTACGGTAACGAGAAAGGATACCGATAAAAGTAAGCAAAATGGCTGCTACCAATATAGCAGCCATAATCATCATTTCTTGTGTCATAGATTATTTCTTTAAAGTTTCAACTATTGAATATATAATATGCCATCTTTGTAAGCCGTAATGATGGTCCTGTCTCCGGTTTGATAAGTCTTTCCACTTTCCGAAACCACATCTATCTCACGAATAGCGCCATCGCGTTTCATCTGAACGGTATATTTTCCATCACCGTGTTTAAAATAAATGGTACTTTCCCTTCCTACCAATTGGTCTGTTTTTTCGCTGCGGTTTACTTGTTGTAACCGATAAGCTTTCTTATAAAGAAACCAAACAGCCAACACAAAGAAAAGACCTATTAATATTCCTATGATGTAATTGGCTACATCCGTATGTCCTGCCAGATACATGTACCAGCCAAAGCCAATACCAAAATGGGTAAGTCCTTTAAAAGACACTACACTACTGATATCAGCGTCTACGTCTATCTCCGTATCAATGTCCCCGAAAAAAATAGAAAGAATAAATTGTATCACAAAGATTCCGGTTGTGATAAGAGCGATAATTAAGAAGATATTACTACTCATAATTGTTTGTGTTTAGTTTTTCAATCGATAGATCAGATATATAAGATTCAAATATACAAATTTGTCGGACACAGGCAATATTGCATCTTTAGTTTAACAAATTTTTCTTATCGAATATAAAAAAAGGGAAGTAATTACTTCCCTTTTTTATAATCGGTCACTATACCTTCTGCTATCCATTTAGCCAGTGCCTGACGGTTATTCTGCAACACCAGTCTTTGTTGGTCACGCTTGTTTTGGATATTTCCAAGTTCCAAAAACACCGCCACCGGCTGCGTGTTGCGTAATACATAAAGGTTACGTCCGCTTACCGTCCCGGTAAATCCCCGGTTCGGCTGGTGCTTGTCGTATTTCTTATCAAAGGTGCGATGCAAATTATTCGCCAAACGTTTGCCTTTACTGCTACCCGGTGCATGATAAAAGAATACATCCGTTTGCTTTCCTTTGCTTCTGCTATCCACATGAATAAAGATTGCCCGCTTGTAATTACTCTTATCTTTCTTAAACAGCTTGTCAACCCACTTGCAACGTTGTTTCAACCGTTCCACCTGATTCAAAGGAATGGGATCTCCCATACAAGTTTCCCGCTTACTGTTCGACAAAATGTGACCGTCACGGATACCATCCTTCTTATCTCGGATAATAATGTGCACTTTTGCCCCCCGTGTCAGCAGTTCACGTGCCAAACGAAGAATGATATCATACGCATATTCATCCTCATGCAACTGACGTCCCTGATAAATACCTATTGCTCCCGGGTCGGGACCTCCATGCCCACTCACCAAATAAAAACAAGCCCCGCTAAGTTCGTTAGAAGTAATTTGATAAGTGGCCAGTTTCTTGCCAAAAAGAGATTCCTTACCGGTACGGGGCTTTTTATTCTGTGCAAACGATGAAAGGGATAAAACAAATAATGAAGTAATCAGTACTATTATAAATCTCATTCTTTATTACTTTTCAGCCAACATTTCATCTATCTTTTTACATAGCGAAGCAAACTCTTCTGTATTATAAAGACGAGTCAACATCACAATCTTCCCGGCCTTATCAATCAACACATTACGAGTAATACCGGCTTTACGGTCTGCATATTTTGCAAAAATATCCGCTCCCGGATCAAGCCCCAAAGGATAGGTCACGCCCGTCTGCTTGGCAAAAGCCACTACTTTATCAAGCGGCTCATCGCGATCTACCCCATAAAGAGCAAACGCTTCATTATCTTTGTGCTTTTGCCAAATATCCTTTTCGATAAAAGGCATTTCCTTACGACAATCACCACACCAACTTGCCGTAAACTGAAGCATA
>ERZ791603.2395-NODE-2395-length-12010-cov-3.226600_pt1 | contig 12010 bp, 10 predicted proteins | sample MGYA00509966_ERZ791603 | MGnify/ENA primary metagenome ERZ791603 (study PRJEB30046, sample SAMN00791931) | human gut metagenome | study: EMG produced TPA metagenomics assembly of the A metagenome-wide association study of gut microbiota in type 2...
ACTTTTTACAGATGGTATCTGTAAAGGGTGAGGTAAGCAACTGTAAATACCATCCCTCTGGACATATTTATTTTACGTTAAAGGATTCTGCCAGTGCCCTGAACTGCATTATGTTCGCCGGAGACCGGAGAGGTCTGGGATTCCGGTTGACGGAAGGGCAGCAGGTAATTGCGAAGGGCAGTGTGAGTGTATTTGAGCGTGACGGCAGATATCAGCTGTATGTGAAGGAAGTGACGCAGGACGGCGCCGGAGCCCTCTATGAAAAATACGAACAGCTAAAACGGGAACTGGCGGAAGAGGGCATGTTTGCTCCGGAGTATAAGCAGCAGATTCCGAAGTATATCCATACCCTTGGGGTAGTCACGGCAGATACCGGCGCTGCTGTCCGGGATATCATACAGATCGCCTCCAGACGGAATCCTTATGTGCAGATTATTTTGTATCCGGCGCTGGTACAGGGGGCTTCGGCGGCTCCTTCCATTGTGAACGGAATCCATGCACTGGAGAGACAGGGCGTGGATGTCATGATCGTGGGACGCGGCGGCGGCTCCATTGAGGATCTGTGGGCGTTCAACGAGAGAATGGTGGCACAGGCAGTATTCGACTGCTCTGTTCCCATTATTTCGGCGGTTGGACACGAGACGGATACCACGATCATTGATTATGTGGCGGATCTGCGGGCACCGACCCCGTCGGCAGCGGCAGAACTGGCAGTGACACAGGTCAGTGATATTGAGAATGAGATTCTGGACAGACAGGACAGGCTGTATCAGCGGATGGGACGAGTGCTTCAGCATAAGAGGCAGCAGGCGGATCAGATGGAAATGCGCCTGAAATATTTAAGCCCCGCCAGCCGGATACGGGAGAAGAGGACTTACAGCATACAGCTGGAAGACCGGCTGCAGAACCGGCTGCAGGCGATCCTGCGGGAACGCAGACATAATCTGGCATTGTATATTGAGAGAATGAAAGCGGTCTCTCCTTTGGAAAAGTTAAACAGTGGTTTTTCCTATGTGGAGGATACCGATGGGAAAAATATCCGTTCCGTGACCCAGGTGGAAGCAGGGGAGCGCCTGCGGATCCGGGTGAGTGACGGCGTGATCGATACCCGGGTGGAACAGATACAGAAGGAAGAAAGACTTCCCGGATAGCATTTACCGGTATCCGGGGGGGATGCAGATAGATGCGGGCAGCAGACGGAGGTGCTATTTTGGCAGGAAAAAAGAAAACAGAAGCACAGGAACCACAGAGCCTGGAAGAGAATTTTTCCGCAGTGGAAGAACTGATCGGACAGCTGGAAGCAGAGGATATTTCCCTGGAGGAGGCTTTTACCGCATACAGTAAGGGCATGAGTCTGCTGAAGCAGTGCAATGAACAGATCGACCGGGTGGAAAAACAGGTCATGAAGCTGAACGAAGAGGGCGGACTGGAACCGCTGGATCCCCAGTAAGCATACAAGTATACCGGCAGGTAGAGGAAGGTTGGCATCAGACATGGAAGAAACATTATTCAGACAGGAATTGCAGAAGAGAACGGCAGCAATCGAAGAATTGCTTAAGGAATATCTTCCGGCGGAGGAAGGATACCAGAAGACCGTTATTGAAGCTATGAATTACAGCCTTATGGCAGGCGGAAAGCGTCTGCGTCCCATGCTGATGCAGGAGACCTATAAGATGTTCGGCGGCGACGGTGATATTATAGAGCCTTTTATGGCGGCGATCGAGATGATCCATACATATTCTCTGGTACACGATGATCTGCCGGCCATGGATAATGACGAGTACCGCAGAGGCCGCAAGACCACCTGGTCTGTGTACGGAGACGGAATGGGAGTTCTGGCAGGAGACGGACTGCTCAATTATGCCTTTGAGACTGCATTTCGTGCTTTTCCGGCATGCACATCGGGAGAACCGGTAGATCCGAATTACCCGAGAGTGGCGGCGGCACTGAATATTTTAGCCCGCAAGGCAGGAATCTATGGGATGATCGGCGGCCAGAACGCAGACATTGAAGCGGAGAAACAGGCAGAACCTCTGACCACAGAACAGATCCTGTTCATCCATGCCAACAAGACGGCAGCCCTGATCCAGTCGGCCATGACTATCGGAGCTACGCTGGCAGGGGCAACCGATGAAGAGATTGCGGCATTGGAACTGTGTGCCTACAATGTCGGCATTGCATTCCAGATCCAGGATGACATTCTGGATGTGATAGGGGACAGCAAGGAGCTGGGAAAAGCTACCGGAAGTGATGCACAGAATCATAAGCAGACCTATGTGACTTTACACGGACTGGAAGAATCCGGCAGAGAAGTGGAACGGCTGACCGGGGAAGCGGTAGCGATTCTGGACAGCTTTTCGGGAGAACATGAATTCCTGAAGGAGCTGTTGCTGCACCTGGTCCATAGAACGAAATAGCAGAGGAAAAGCCAATGTTACTGGATAAGATCGAGAAAGCAAACGATATCAAAAAAATAGATAAATCAGACTATGGGGAACTGGCGGAGGAGATTCGGCAGTTCCTGATCGAAAAGATCAGTGTGACCGGGGGACATCTGGGTTCGAACCTGGGAGCGGTGGAACTGACCATGGCACTTCATCTTGCTCTGAATCTCCCGGAGGACAAGATCATCTGGGATGTAGGTCATCAGTCTTATACCCACAAAATATTAACGGGCCGCAAGGACGGTTTCGATGTCTTACGCCAGTTCCATGGCATGAGTGGGTTCCCCAAGAGAAAAGAAAGTGATTATGACGCATTTGATACCGGACACAGTTCTACCTCCATATCCGCAGGACTGGGACTGGTGAAGGCAAGAGATCTCAAAGGGGAGAAGACCACCATTGTATCCGTGATCGGAGACGGCTCTCTGACAGGAGGCATGGCTTACGAGGCCTTGAACAATGCAGCCAAACTGGAGACGAACTTTATTGTGGTATTAAACGACAACAATATGTCCATCTCCGAAAATGTGGGCGGTGTTTCCAAATATCTGAACAATATCCGTACGGCGACCGGCTATCTGGATCTGAAAGAGGGCATATACAACGCTCTCAAGAGAAAACCCGGTGGCGACGGTATTGTCAACAGTATCCGCCGGGCCAAGAGCAGCTTCAAACAGCTGGTGATCCCCGGGATGTTTTTTGAGGATATGGGAGTGACTTATTTAGGCCCGGTAGACGGACATGATATCGAAGGCCTGATCAAGGTCATCGAGGAAGCCAAGAGAGTCAAGGGAGCTGTGCTGGTGCATGTGATTACCCAGAAGGGCAAGGGCTATGGACCGGCGGAGAAACATCCCGCCAGATTCCACGGGGCAGAGCCTTTTGACATCGAGACGGGAATTCCTTCCCATCCCCGCACCGTGGCCAATTATACGGATGTGTTTTCCACTGTTATGTGCAAGCTGGGCCAGCGGGACGAACGGGTAGTGGCAATTACGGCAGCCATGCCGGACGGCACCGGCTTAAAGCGCTTCCGGAATATGTACCCGGACCGGTTCTTTGATGTGGGAATTGCGGAGGAACATGCGGTGACCTTCGCAGCAGGACTGGCAGCAGGAGGCATGAAGCCTATTGTTGCGGTGTATTCTTCATTTTTACAGAGAGCCTACGATCAGATCCTGCATGATGTGTGTATTCAGAATCTGCCGGTAGTGTTTGCTATAGATCGTGCAGGGCTGGTGGGGAGTGACGGTGAGACCCATCAGGGTATTTTTGATTATACCTATCTGTCGGGAATTCCCAATATGCATATCTGTGCGCCGAAGAACAAATGGGAATTATCGGATATGATGAAGTTTGCCGTGGCACTGGATGCGCCCATTGCGGTGCGATATCCCAGAGGAACGGCTTATGCCGGACTTGCCGAACACCGTGCCCCCATTGAACTGGGCAAGGCGGAGTGGATCGCAAGAGAGGGCGGTATCGCATTGTTTGCCGTAGGCAGTATGGTAAAGACAGCGGAGGAAGTCCAGAAGCTTCTGCATGAAAAGGGTTACAAGGCAAGTATCATCAATGCCAGATTTATCAAGCCCATTGACGAAGAGGCAGTACTTTCGGCCTGCGAAGATCATGAGATGATCGTGACCATGGAAGAAAATGTCCAAAGCGGAGGATTCGGAGAAAAGGTGTTGGATTGTCTGAATGACCACGAGAAACGGATCAAATGTGTCATGGCAGCTATTCCCGATGCTTATGTGGAACATGGAAATGTAGAGCTTTTGAAAAAGGAGATCGGATTGGATGCGGAAAGCATCACGGAGAAAATTCTGGAAAGATTATAAATAATTAGGAGACGAAGATGAAAGAACGACTGGATGTGATTCTGGTAGAGCAGGGGTATGCTCCTTCCAGAGAAAAGGCAAAAGCCATCATAATGTCCGGCAATGTCTATGTCAACGGACAGAAGGAAGACAAGGCCGGCACCGGATTTGATGTCAGCAAGATCAAACTGGAAGTCAGAAATCATACCATGAAATATGTCAGCCGCGGAGGCCTGAAGCTGGAAAAGGCAATGGAACAGTGGGGATTTCTGCTGGACGGCATGATCTGCATGGATATCGGTGCATCTACCGGAGGCTTCACGGACTGCATGCTCCAGAACGGAGCCACGAAGGTGTATTCCGTGGACGTGGGACAGGGGCAGTTAGCCTGGAAACTGCGGAATGATGAGCGGGTGGTATGCATGGAACAGACCAATTTCCGTTATGTGACCCCGGAGGATATCCCGGATGCTCTGGATTTCGCCAGCGTGGATGTGTCCTTTATTTCTCTGACCAAGATTTTGATCCCGGCGAGAAATCTGTTAAAGACCGGCGGACAGATGGTGTGTCTGATCAAGCCCCAGTTCGAGGCCGGCAGAGGCAAGGTGGGCAAGAACGGTGTGGTGAGAGAACCTCAGATCCACGAGGAAGTGATCCGCAAGATCATCGACTATGCGGACAGCATTGGTTTCGAAGTACTGCATCTGGAATATTCCCCCATCAAGGGACCGGAGGGCAATATCGAATATCTGCTGCATATCCGTAAGCCGGAGGAGATCTCCGAAGAAAAGCTGGCGCTGACCGAGCATGAAGCGGAGAGCGCCTTACAGACTATTATAGAGGAAAAGACCGGACTGTCCTATACCCCTGAATGGGATGCCGTAATCAAAGGTATCGTAGACAACTCTCATACCCTGTAACAGACAAGGAGTGCGAAGCTATGAAGCATTTTCTGATATATACCAACAAGCATAAGGATCAGAAGCTTGCGACCACGAAACGGATCCAGAATTATCTGGAAACCAAAGGCTGTACGGTGAAATTAAAGGTCAAGGAATCCGACTGGAAGGAAGAAGCGGATTCCGTGGCGGAAGAGGAAGCAACGGACATTCCGTTAGATGTGGACTGCATGATCGTATTGGGCGGCGACGGCACGGTGCTGCAGGCAGCCAGAGAGACGAAGAAGATCCTTGTCCCCATCATCGGAGTGAATCTGGGAACCGTAGGTTATATGACGGAGATCGAACTGTCTGGATTAGAGGAATCTCTGGACCGCCTGATCCGGGATGATTTTAAGAAAGAACGCAGAATGATGTTAAACGGTAAAGTCTGCTGTGCGGATGGAACCGTGTCGGAAGGCTGGGCTTTGAATGACATCGTCATTTCCCGAAGCGGATCCCTGCAGATCATAGAATTCAACATCTATGTCAACGGACAGCTTCTGAATCATTACAAGGCAGATGGAATGATCGTGACTACACCGACAGGATCCACGGGATATAATCTGTCGGCGGGCGGGCCGCTGGTGGAGCCCAAGGCGAAACTGATCACCCTGACACCGATCTGCCCCCACAGCCTGAACCAGAGAAGCATTATTCTGTCCCCGGAAGATGAGATCGTTATAGAGATTCCCGGTGGCAGAGAGGGCAAAAGCCAGACCGTGGAAGCCAATTATGACGGCAGCCACAAAGTGACCATGTGTACCGGAGACCGGATCCGTATTGTGCAGTCGGAGAAGATCACCGAGTTTATTCAGCTGAATCAGGTAAGCTTCCTGGATGTATTGCATCGGAAAATGAGAGATTCCTGACGAATTGTTGTGAGAAAGGCATGAGGTCAAGATGAAGAAAACAAGACATCGCAAGATCGTGGAGATTATAGAAAAAAGAGATGTGGAGACCCAGGAGGAACTGGCGGGCTATCTGAAGGAAGCCGGTTTTGCTGTGACACAGGCTACCGTATCCAGAGATATCAGAGAACTGAAGCTGTCCAAAGTACCCACCGGTGGCGGCAAACAGAAATACGTCATTTTAAAACAGGATGACAGTCATATGGGAGATAAATACATCCGCGTCCTCAGAGACGGTTTTATCTCCATGGACATGGCACAGAATATTCTGGTGATCAAGACCGTATCCGGCATGGCCATGGCAGTGGCGGCGGCACTGGATGCCCTGAAATTCTCCGAAGTGGTGGGATGTATCGCCGGAGATGATACGATCATGGTGGCAGTGCGGACCGTGGAAGATACCCAGATCCTTATGGACAAGATCCATCTGATGATAGAAAGGTAAGACAGGGGGAAATACATGCTTCGTAGTTTACGCGTGAAAAATCTGGCTCTTATCCGGGAGACAGAGGTAGAGTTCGGAGAAGGACTGAATATACTGACCGGTGAGACCGGTGCCGGTAAATCATTACTCATTGGATCAGTGAATCTGGCACTGGGAGGAAAGTTCGAGAAAGACATGCTCAGACGGGGAGAAGAGAACGGTCTGGTGGAACTGGTCTTCGACTGCGAGGAAGAAAGGCTGGCGGAAAAATTAAAGAGCATGGATCTGGAACCTTCGGAAGACGGAACCGTGATCCTGAGCCGAAAACTTTCCTCCGGGAAAAGCATCTGCCGTATCAATGGAGAGACCGTGACGGCAAAGCAGGTGAAGGAACTTTCGGAGCTGCTGATCGATATTCACGGACAACATGAGCACCAGTCTCTGCTAAACAAGAAAAAACATATGGAGATCCTGGATGCCTATGCGGGAGCGGAATTTGCAGAATGCGCAGGGCGGGTGGCTGCACTTTATCATGAGTGTACTGCCCTGGAGAAAAAGATCACAGAGGAAACTCTGGATGATACCTCCAGAAGCAGAGAACAGTCTCTGGCGGAATTTGAACAAAAGGAGATCGCGGATGCTTCCCTGCAGCCCGGAGAAGATGAGGAACTGGAACAGGCGTACCGCAAAATGTCCAACAGCCGAAAAATTGCGGAAAGCCTGGCGGAGAGCTATCAACTCAGTGGCAATGACGCGGAAGACGGTGCCGGGAATTCTTTGAGCAGGGCACTGCGGGCATTGCGTAGTGTGACCATGTATGATCCTGCACTGGAACAGATGGAGGAACAGTTGGCAGAGGTGGAAAGTCTTTTGTCAGATTACAATCATGATGTCTCCGAATATATGTCGGATCTGGAATTTGATGAAGAGGATTTTCGCAGTACAGAGGATCGTCTGAATACCATCAATCACCTCAAGGGAAAATACGGCAACACGATCGAAGAGATCCTGCGGTACAAAGAGGAAAAAGAAGCTTATCTGGAAAAACTGGCGGATTATGATGCCTATATGCAGAAATTGAACGCCGAGTGGGAGGAAAAACAGGCGTTACTGAAGAAAGCCTGTGAAGAACTGTCTGAGATCCGCAGAAAAAATGCAGCGGTACTGACGCAGAAATTGAAAGATGCGCTGATAGGTCTCAATTTCCTGACGGTGGAATTTGACATCGCAGTCAGACCCGGTCAGGCCATTACAGCAAAAGGCTATGATGATGTGGAATTCCTGATTTCCACCAATCCCGGAGAAAGTCTGAAACCTTTGAACCAGGTGGCCAGTGGCGGTGAACTGTCCCGGGTGATGCTGGCGATCAAAACGGTACTGGCAGGGAAAGATGCCATTGATACATTGATCTTTGATGAGATCGATACCGGTATCAGCGGCAGAACCGCATGGAAAGTAGCGGAGCAGCTGAGTATTCTGGCAGGAGCCCATCAGGTCATCTGTATCACTCATCTGCCTCAGATCGCAGCCATGGCGGATGTGCATTTCATTATTGAAAAGAGCAGTACCGATGATATGACCATTACGGACATTCACAAGGTGGCAGAAGAGGAAAGCCTGGCGGAGCTGGCAAGACTGTTAGGCAGTGATGCACTGACGGAAGCGGCGCTTTCCAATGCAAAGGAAATGAAAGAACAGGCAAACGGGTTTAAAGAAGCCAGATAAGGGAAATGCTATAGTGAAAGAAACATTGAAAAAGGATGAAGAAATACTTCATCCTTTTATTTTGTGCAAATTCAACCAAAATAAAGCACCATATTTGTGAATTAAATTGATTGATTTTGACTGAATGTGAAGATATAATAACATCATAAGAACAAGAAAGATGACAGACAGGAGGGATAGAAATGATTTGTACCGTGACCTTCAATCCGTCACTGGATTACATCGTGTCCGTGGATGACTTTCAGCTGGGGATGACGAACAGAACCTCATCAGAGCTGATTCTCCCGGGAGGAAAGGGAATCAATGTATCTATCGTACTGAAGAATCTGGGACTGGATTCCACAGCCCTGGGATATGCGGCGGGATTCACCGGAGAGGAACTGATCCGAAGATTGAACGAGTTTGGCGTAAATGCTGATTTCATCAAAATCGATCACGGAATGACCAGAATCAATCTGAAGCTGAAAAGTATTGACGGAACAGAGATCAATGGCTGTGGCCCGGATATTGATGCAAAAGCTTTGGAACAGCTGATGGAAAAGATTGACAGACTGGGAGACGGAGATGTCCTGGTATTGGCAGGAAGTATTCCTTATACCATGCCGGATGACATTTATCAGAGAATTCTGGAGAGAATTCAGGGAAGAGGTGTTCTCACCGTAGTGGATGCCACCAGAGACCTGCTGGTAAAGGTATTGCCGTATCATCCTTTTCTGGTAAAACCCAACAACCATGAATTGGGGGATATCTTCGGTGTGAAGCTCTCCACAAGGGAAGAGGTGGTTCCATACGGCAGGAAACTGCAGGAGATGGGAGCACAGAATGTACTGATCTCCATGGCAGGCGAAGGAGCAGTATTGATCGCAGCGGACGGACAGAGCATGGGAGCTCCGGCACCGAAGGGAACACTGGTCAATGGTGTGGGTGCAGGCGATTCCATGGTGGCAGGTTTCCTGACAGGATGGATGGAAAAGAAAGATTATGTACATGCGTTCCATATGGGAATTGCTGCAGGAAGCGCCAGTGCATTTTCCGAGAATCTGGCCACCAGAGAAGAAGTCTTGCAGGTATTACAGCAGGTAGAACAATAACAATGATAAATATAAAAAGAGAGGATGGGTCACAACATGAGAATTACAGATCTTTTGGACAAAAATAGTATTTCCCTGAATGCGGCACCGGCTGACAAAAAGGAAACATTGGATCTGGCAGTGGAACTGATGGCAAAAAGCGGAAAGCTGTCTGATGTGGAGAAGTATCGTGAACAGGTCTATGCAAGAGAGGAAGAGAGTACCACGGGAATCGGAGAGGGAATTGCGATCCCTCACGGAAAATGTGATGCGGTAAAAGCCCCCGGATTGGCAGCCATGGTGATCAAAAACGGTGTGGAGTATGAATCTCTGGACGGGGAACCGGTGACACTGCTGTTCCTGATTGCAGCACCGAATACAAAGGATAATGTACATCTGGATGTGCTGAGCAAACTGTCCGTGATGCTGATGGATGAAAATTTTACCACTTCCCTGAGAAACGCAAAAAGCGTAGATGAGTTTTTACAGATCATTGATGCAGCAGATGAAAGTGCCAAGAGCATTGATGACAGATTAAGTGATACCGGTATTACCACCGAGGAGAAGAAAGGCTTTAAGCTGTTGGCAGTGACCTCCTGTCCGACCGGAATCGCTCATACCTATATGGCAGCGGAAGCTCTGGAAAAGGCAGCAAAAGCAGCAGGATGCCAGATCAAGATCGAGACCAGAGGCTCCGCAGGCGCAAAAAATGTATTGACTGCAGAAGAGATTGCTGCAGCGGACTGCATCATTGTGGCAGCGGATGCGAAGGTTCCCATGGATCGTTTCGATGGTAAAAAGGTTATCAGCTGTCAGGTGTCCGACGGTATCGGCAAGGCAGAACGGCTGGTAGAACAGGCAGTAAACGGTAATGTGGAAGTCTTCCACGGTGAGAACGGAGAGGCAAAGGCAGCCGTAACCGGTAAGGAAAGCGCAGCTCATAAGATCTATACCCAGCTGATGAACGGCGTATCCCATATGCTTCCTTTCGTAGTCGGCGGAGGTATTCTGATCGCCATTGCCTTCCTGATCGATGGCCTAAGCATTGACATCAATGCACTTCCCGCAGATCAGAGAAGTAACTTTGGTACGATTACTCCCATAGCCGCAATGTTCAAGAATATCGGCGGCGTGGCATTCGGTCTGATGCTTCCGGTACTGGCGGGCTTCATCGGTATGGCAATCGGCGACAGACCGGCGCTGGCGCTTGGCTTTGTAGGTGGCATGATGGCAGCCAACGGAAAGTCCGGATTCCTGGGTGCACTGGTAGCAGGTTTCCTGGCAGGCTATCTGATCCTGGGACTTCGCAAGATCTGCGATAAGCTTCCCGATGCCATTGAAAAGCTGGCACCGGTACTGATCTACCCGGTAGTGGGTATCCTGATCATGGGACTGGCAATGAACTTCGTGGTAGAACCGATCATGGGTGGCATCAATACAGGACTGAATAATTTCCTGAGTGGTATGGGTGATTCCAGTCGGATCGTACTGGGACTGATCCTGGGCGGCATGATGGCTATCGATATGGGGGGCCCCTTCAACAAGGCAGCTTATGTATTCGGAACCGCAGCAATTACCGCAGGCAACTACGACATCATGGCAGCTGTTATGATCGGAGGTATGACTCCTCCCTGTGCCATTGCACTGGCAACCCTGTTATTCAAGAATAAATTCACCAAGGAAGAGAGAGACGCAGGTCCCACCAACTTCATCATGGGCCTGGCGTTCATCACCGAAGGTGCGATTCCTTTTGCAGCATCCGATCCTCTGCATGTGCTTCCTTCCTGCATCATCGGTTCGGCACTGGCAGGCGCCCTGTCCATGGCATTCCACTGCACACTGATGGCACCTCACGGCGGAATTTTCGTATTCCCTGTAGTAGGTAACGCAGTGATGTATCTGGTGGCACTGGTGGCAGGTACGGTAGTGTCCGCACTGCTGTTGGGTGTATTGAAGAAAAAAGTAACCACATGAGCAAAAGGGAAGCTCTGAAAGAGCGGTTTTGCGAATGTGGGTGCTGAATAGTTACCGTAATATAAAAAATCAGAAAAGGAGATAAGAAAATGAAAGAATTTAAATATGTTATCACAGATCCCGAAGGTATCCATGCTCGCCCCGCAGGAGAACTGGTAAAGGCAACAAAGGAATTCCAGAGTGCCATCACTCTGACCAAGGACGGCAAGACCGGAGACTGCAAGAGAATCTTCGGTATCATGGGTCTGGCTGTTAAGGCCGGCAACGAGATCACCCTGACCTTCGACGGTGAGGATGAGGAAGCAGCATACGCAGCAGTAACGGAATTTGTAAAAGCAAATCTCTAAAATAGAGGAAGCATAATCGTCAGGAGAGGAAAAGAGTCATGGAAGTCTACCAGGGTAAAAGCGTATTTGGCGGAATCGCTATCGGCAGAATCAGTGTTCATAAAAAAGACGAGCAGCAGGTAAAACGTGTCAGGATCGAGGACTCCGAACAGGAGATCTTACGCTACAGACAGGCGAAACAGACAGCCATGGAGCAGCTGCAGGGTTTGTATCAGAAGGCTCTGAAGGAGGTCGGGGAAGCCAATGCCGCTATTTTCGAAATCCATCAGATGATGCTGGAAGATGATGACTATAACGAGTCGGTAGAAAATATCATCCGCATGCAGCAGGTGAATGCAGAGTATGCGGTGGCTTCCA
>ERZ791603.2400-NODE-2400-length-11978-cov-3.531829_pt1 | contig 11978 bp, 10 predicted proteins | sample MGYA00509966_ERZ791603 | MGnify/ENA primary metagenome ERZ791603 (study PRJEB30046, sample SAMN00791931) | human gut metagenome | study: EMG produced TPA metagenomics assembly of the A metagenome-wide association study of gut microbiota in type 2...
ACCGCGCAATCGCATACACCAAGGAGAGAAAGCAGTTCGGCCGTACGATTGCCCAGCAGCAGAATACACAGTTCAAGCTGGCTGACATGGCTGCAAGAATTGAGGCTGCACAGCTTCTTGTATACAAAGCTGCTATGGCAAAGGCAACACAGAAGGTATATTCCGTAGAGGCCGCAAAGGCAAAACTGTTCGCAGCAGAGACTGCTATGGCTGTTACCACAGAGGTTGTCCAGCTGTTTGGTGGATACGGTTACATCAGAGAGTACGATGTAGAGCGTATGATGCGTGACGCAAAGATCACAGAGATCTACGAGGGAACCAGTGAGGTTCAGAGAATGGTTATCTCCGCAGATCTGCTGAAATAAGCAAGCAGGCATTTGTCGGAAATTTTATTAGAAAAGTAAGGAGAAAATACAATGAAGATTGTTGTTTGTATTAAGCAGGTGCCCGATACCAAGGGCGGTGTTAAATTCAATCCTGACGGAACTCTTGACAGAGGCGCAATGCTTGCTATCATGAATCCCGATGATAAGGCTGGTCTGGAAGCTGCACTGAAGCTGAAGGACGAGTTCGGCGCAGAAGTTACCGTACTGACCATGGGTCTTCCCAAGGCAGCAGATGCTCTTCGTGAGGCGCTGGCTATGGGCGCTGACAAAGCAATTCTGGTTACCGACAGAGTACTGGGTGGTGCTGATACCTGGGCTACTTCCACTACCATTGCAGGTGCACTGAGAAACCTTGACTATGATCTGATCATTACCGGTCGTCAGGCAATCGATGGTGATACCGCACAGGTTGGTCCTCAGATCGCTGAGCATCTGGGACTTCCCGTAATCTCTTATGCACAGGACATCAAGGTTGAGGGAGACAAGGTGATCGTTCAGAGACAGTATGATGACAGATATCATGTAGTAGAGGCTCAGATGCCCTGCCTGATCACTGCACTGTCCGAGCTGAATAAGCCTCGTTATATGACTCCCGGCGGAATCTTCGATGCATGCAAGGCAGAGATCACTACCTGGGGCAGAGCTGATCTGAAAGATGTTGATGACAGCAACCTTGGCCTGAAGGGATCTCCTACCAAGATTGCAAAGGCATCCGATAAGGTTCGTAAGGGCGCAGGTGAGAAGATCGTTCCCGATTCACCTGAAGACGGAGCAGCTTACATTGTGGCTAAATTCAAAGAAAAGCACATCATCTAATATAGGAGGCAAACCATGGTAACCAATAATATTGAAGAATACAAGGGTGTATATGTGTTCGCCCAGCAGGTAGACAATGAGATCAGCGGTATCGCATTGGAGCTGCTCGGCAAAGGTAAAGAGCTGGCTGCAAAGCTGGAGACCGAGGTAACCGCGGTTCTGATCGGTTATAATGTAAAGAATCTGGCAGATAAGCTGGCTGAGTATGGCGCAGATAAGGTAATCCTTGTGGACGATCCCGAACTGGAGACTTACAGAACCGAGCCTTATGCACATGCACTGGCATCTGTTATCGAGAAATATAAGCCTGAGATCGTTCTGGTAGGTGCAACTGCTATCGGACGTGACCTCGGCCCTACCGTTTCCGCAAGAGTTAAGACCGGTCTGACTGCTGACTGTACCGTACTTGAGATTGGTGATTTCCCTCTCAATGCGATTCCCGGACAGGAGCAGAAGCACAACCAGCTGCTGATGACCCGTCCTGCATTCGGTGGTAACACCATCGCTACCATCGCCTGCCCCGACAACAGACCTCAGATGGCAACCGTTCGTCCCGGCGTTATGCAGAAGATCGCTCCTATCGCAGGTGCAAAGGCTGTGATCGAAGAGTACAATCCCGGATTTACTCCGAACAACAAATATGTAACTATCAAGGAAGTCGTTAAGGCAGTATCCGATACCGTTGACATCATGGATGCCAAGATCCTGGTATCCGGTGGACGTGGAGTAGGCAGCGCAGAGAACTTCAAGATTCTGGAGGATCTGGCAGAAGTTCTGGGCGGTACCGTATCCTGCTCCCGTGCAGTAGTAGATAACGGCTGGAAGCCCAAGGATCTGCAGGTTGGACAGACCGGTAAGACTGTTCGTCCCCAGATCTACTTCGCAATCGGTATCTCCGGTGCTATTCAGCACGTAGCAGGTATGGAAGAGTCTGATCTCATTGTTGCCATCAACAAGGATGAGACAGCTCCTATCTTCGATGTAGCTGACTACGGTATCGTAGGAGACCTGAACAAGATCGTTCCTGCTCTGACCGAACAGCTGAAGGCTGCAAAGGCTGAGAAGGCAGCAAACTAATTCGTAACAACGGATTAAAAACATATAAGAACTCCGCCTGATTCCCCGGTCCGTCCGGGAGTCGGGCGGAGTTCTTTTCTGCAAAAAACTGATGCAGCTTGTGCAAGTTTCTTGCCTTGTATGCTTGCGCTGAGGGAAGCAAAATAGTAAAATAAAATGATACCAAGGGTAACAAGGTGAAAAATAAATTTTTCACCTGCAAATTTGTGCCTTCGGCTCAAAGTTTGCAGGTTGTTGAAAGGCGTGAGTAGTTTTATGGCAAAACAAAAAGAAGTAAAGACCAACGCAATGCGGATCCTGGAATCTTTGAAGATTCCTTATACCCATCACACCTATGAGTGTGAGGAATTCGTGGACGGTCTTCAGATAGCTGACAAATTATCCCTGCCCTATGAACAGGTCTATAAGACGTTGGTCACCGTGAGCAACAGCAAGAATTATTTTGTATTCGTTATCCCTATTGCGGCGGAGCTGGATCTGAAAAAGGCAGCGAAATCGGTAGGGGAAAAGAGCGTGGAAATGATCCACGTAAAGGACATTAACGCCATTACCGGTTATATCCGCGGCGGCTGTACTGCCATTGGCATGAAAAAGCAGTACGTGACCAGAATCGATGAAAGCGCAAAGACACAGGAGCAGATCTATGTCAGCGGCGGCAAGATCGGATCTCAGATCCGTCTGACACCAGAGGATCTGGCCAAGGCAGCGAAAGCAGAATTTGCCGATATTATCCGGCATGAAAATTAACCGGGAAGATACCGTAAGGATCTGACAATTACGAAAACATATATAAAGGAGTATCTATGGAAAAAGAAAAAACAATTCTCGATTACGACACCGTGGCACTGGATGAAGCACAGGATGCGGTGATCATCATAGACCAGACCTTATTACCCGGCAGGATCGAACTGATCGCTTTACATACGGCACAGGAAATCTGGGATGCCATTTATCTGTTGAAAGTCAGAGGGGCTCCGGCCATCGGCGTAGCGGCGGCACTGGGTATTTATCTGCTGGCAAACCGCATCGAGACCGAAGATTTTGAAAAGTTTTATGAGAAATTTACCGAATATAAGGAATATCTGGATTCTTCCAGACCCACCGCAGTCAACCTGTCCTGGGCATTGAAGCGTATGAATGCCGTGGCTGTAAAGGCCGGCAGAGAAGAACACAAAACAGTGGCAGAAGTGAAGGAAATCCTGCATGATGAAGCCTTGCGGATTCGGGCGGAAGATGTGGAAGTATGCCGAAAAATCGGAGAATTTGGCCTGGAACTGGTGAAACCGGGAGATGGCATCCTGACTCACTGTAATGCAGGACAACTTGCAACCGTAAAATATGGTACTGCAACAGCACCTATTTATCTGGGACAGGAGAAGGGCTATAACTTCCATGTATTTGCGGATGAGACCAGACCCCTGTTGCAGGGAGCCAGACTGACTGCTTTTGAACTGCATTCCGCAGGCGTGGATGTCACACTGATCTGCGACAATATGTCTGCTTCTGTAATGTCCAAGGGCTGGGTACAGGCAGTGTTCGTGGGTTGTGACAGAGTGGCGGCTAACGGAGATACGGCCAACAAGATCGGTACCAGCGTGGTGGCAGCGGTAGCAAAGCAGTACGGTGTACCGGTATATATCTGTGCACCCACTTCCACCATTGATATGGCCACAGCCACCGGCGCAGATATCTGTATCGAGCAGCGTAAGGCAGAAGAGGTTACTGAGATGTGGTACAAGGAACGCATGGCTCCGGAAGGTGTAAAGGTCTACAATCCGGCATTCGATGTGACGGACCATGAACTGATCGCCGGAATTGTCACGGAATACGGGGTGGCGAGAGCTCCTTATACGGAGAGCCTGAAGGAGATCATGGAACGCAAGGCACAGAGAGGCTGATGGTGTAGATATGAAGCGAAATGTAAGTCTTGCGGAGATATCCGACGGCCGTTTATATAAAGCAAATGATATGGTAAAAGCAGACTGCGGCGGTTGCGAAGGCTGTTCCCGGTGCTGTCATGGCATGGGCAAATCCATTATTCTGGATCCCTATGATGTCTACCGGATGACTACAGGAATGGGGAAAAGCATGCAGGAACTATTAGCGGCATCGGTGGAGCTCAACGTGGTGGATGGTGTGATCTTACCGAATCTGAAAATGCAGGGGACCAAGGAAGCCTGCGCTTATCTGGATGAGGAAGGAAGATGCAGCATCCATCCGTACCGGCCTGGAATCTGCCGGCTATTTCCGCTGGGAAGATATTATGAAAACGGAGGATTTTCCTATTTTCTCCAGACCGGGGAATGTGCGAAGGAGAACCGCAGCAAGATAAAAGTCAGTAAATGGATCGATACTCCGGATCTGACCCGCAATCAGCAATTTACCTTACAATGGCATGACCTGTTACATGCCATGGAAGAAAGACTGACAGGAGAAGACGAAGGGAAACAGAGGGAAGAAAATCTCCTGCTGCTGCGTCTGTTTTATTTATTGCCGTATGAGGGGACGATAGATTTTTACACACAGTTTACAGAGAGGATGGAACATTGGAATGGACAGAACGGACAGATTTAACAGTTTAAACAAGCTCTCCATTGAGAAGCGCCTATTGAAAGTATTTCGTAAGACCACGATACTGCTGAGCATGACGGGTGTCATCGCCTGTGTGGCCATGGGAATCGTGAGTTATCAGTATTCCTACGCCTTGAAGCATTACGGTTTCGCGCAGGGTGACATCGGTAAGGCGATGATCGTTATCGCGGAGATGCGGAGTGAGACCCGTGCCGCCATCGGCTATGATGACGATACACTGATCGCTACAGCAAAAAATGCCCATGACCTGACGGCGGAACAGTTGGATACCTATATCAGTGCCCTGGAAGATGACATGATCACGGATGAGGGAAGAGCTACCTACCAGCAGATCAAGGACGGCGTAGCTTCTTATCAGCAGATTGAGGCACAGATACTGGAACTGGGAACAGCTTCCGATTCTGCTAAGCGGATGCAGGCACAGCAGATGGCAGGCGAACAGATGGATCCCGTGTTCCAGCAGGTCTATGCAGATATGACGAGCCTGTTGGACAGCAGTGTAACGAACGGAAATGCCATGGAAGCCAAGCTGAATGTTTTCCGTGTGGTTATTTTTATCGTAATCCTTCTGATCATCGGAGTAGGCTTTGCGGGATCTGAAAAAGCGGGAAAAAGAATAGCCAAAGGAATCGCCGGACCGCTGAAAGCGCTGGCAGACAGACTGGATGGGTTTGCTGCAGGTGATCTGTCTTCAGAGTTCCCGGAAGTAAAGACAGAGGACGAAGTGGCAGAGATGAATCGTGCCGCCATTGCAATGGCTGAAAATCTGCGAATGATCATTGAGGATATCAAGCAGGCTCTGAATGCCATGGCAAATGGTGACTGGACGGTAAAATTTCTTTACCCCGATCTCTATGCAGGGGATCTGGATGAATTGAAGGAAGCCCTGAGAGATATCAAATATAAGATGAACGAAGCATTGTACAATGTAAATTCCGTATCCGGCCAGGTATCCATGGGTGCCGGAAGCCTGGCAGATGCCGCACAGTCTCTGGCAGAGGGCGCTACTGAGCAGGCCGGAGCCGTACAGCAGCTACAGGCAACCATTACTAATATTACCTCTATGGTAGACAATACTGCAGAGCATACCAAGAATTCCAGCAGGCAGGCACAGGAATACTCTGCTAAGGCAGATGAAGGCCGTACCGAGATGAATCATTTGATGGAGATCATGGAACAGATCAACGAGACTTCCGAGAAGATCAGCAACATCATCGGTGAGATCGAGGATATTGCCAGTCAGACCAATCTGCTGTCCTTAAATGCGTCCATTGAGGCAGCCAGAGCGGGGGAGGCCGGAAGAGGTTTTGCTGTGGTGGCAGACCAGATTGGTAAGCTGGCAGAGCAGAGTGCGCAGTCCGCTGTCAATACCAGAGAGCTGATCGGCGGTACACTGGAGGAGATCCATGCCGGCAATGAAGCTGTGGATCATGCGTCCCAGACGTTGAGCGTTATCGTGGAAGGCGTCCGCAGGATCGCACAGGATTCTGAGGAACTGAACCAGATTGCAGCTGCTCAGTCAGATGCCATGAATCAGGCGGAGAGCGGTGTGAACCAGATCTCCGAGATCGTACAGTCCAACTCTGCGGCAGCAGAAGAATTATCCGCTACCAGTGAGGAACTGCTGGCTCAGTCCGAGAATATGACCAATCTGGTAAAGCAGTTCAAGCTGATCGATGAGGAGAAGATTCAGGCGAGAAAAAAGGAGGCTGACAATGCCGGTATTTGATTTCAGCAGTATCCCGGAAAATGAGAAGAAGCAGGATACCGTATGCACCTATACCATGTTCCGTTCCAATGAGGCTGCGGCAAGTCCCGAAAAGCCGATCCTGATCCTGGACAACAGCAGCGAACCGTGGAAGCACCATGCTATCGGTGTCTTCGGCAATCAGAACAAACGCACGAATTTCGAATTCAGGGAAGAGGGCAGCAGTGCCTATGCCGATATTTTACAGATCGATGCAAGATTCGTAAGCCTCGTCAGATGGTTAGGAGAAAATCACATCAATGTCCGGCTTTCCGGGGAAAACCGGGAAGAAGGCTATGCGGTATACAAGATCCGAGAGACTGCATTTGGCGGCGGAACCAAGCTTTCGGCAGAAGATGGATTTTTACAGTTCATGATGGAAAGACTGTTCGCCAGCAGTGCTCCCGCAGAAGAGGAACAGGGGGAGGACGAAGAGGAAGACGGCGATGATATGAAGCTTACCAGCCTTCAGAGTATCTCCGATTTCATGACATGCGCCGGAAGGACTATGCCGGAAAACATCCGCCTGTGGGCCAGAAGAAATCTGGCGGTGGCCAGATCCCATGAGGTGTCTCCGGAAGAGAGAAGACATGCCCAGAGAGCGCTGTCCATCATGATGAACATTCAGTGGAAGGGCAATTACTTCGAAGCCATTGATCCGACGGAAGCCAGACGGATCCTGGACGAGGAATTGTACGGCATGGAGAAAGTCAAGCAGCGGATCATGGAGACCATTATCCAGATTAACCGTACCCACACCTTACCGGCTTACGGACTGCTTCTGGTGGGTCCGGCCGGAACCGGTAAATCCCAGATCGCTTATGCGGTGGCGAGGATCCTGAAATTGCCCTGGACAACATTGGACATGAGTTCCATTAACGATCCGGAGCAGCTGACCGGAAGCTCCAGAATCTATGCCAATGCCAAGCCGGGCATTATCATGGAGGCTTTTTCCATGGCGGGAGAGTCTAATCTGGTATTCATCATCAATGAGTTGGACAAGGCGGCAAACGGCAAGGGTAACGGCAATCCGGCGGATGTGCTTCTGACACTGCTTGACAATCTGGGATTCACGGACAACTATATGGAATGTACCGTTCCCACCTTTGGTGTCTACCCCATCGCCACTGCCAATGACAAGGAGCAGATCAGTGCTCCGTTAATGTCCCGTTTTGCAGTGATCGATATCCCGGATTACACACCGGAGGAGAAGAAGATCATTTTCTCCAGATTTGCATTGCCGAAGGTGCTGAAAAGGATTGGACTGCAGGCAGACGAATGCACACTCACCGAAGAGGGACTGGATGCGGTGGTGGAGATCTATTCCAACACCAGTGGAATCCGTGACCTTGAGCAGGCGGCGGAGCATCTGGCAGCCAATGCCCTGTATCAGATTGAAGTGGACGGGGTAAAGGAAGTTGTATTTGATGCAGAAAAAGTGAAGAAATTATTTCTATAAGTAATAGAAGCAGGTAGTCGCAGGATGCGGTTGCCTGCTTTTTGTGCAAAGTCGGGGGCTTTTGCCCCGCATCATTATAGAAAAACGAGTAGAGGAGAGGGACATGACAAAGAAAGTATTAGTGATCACGGATGCACAGAACGAATTCATCACCGGGGCGCTGGGAAACAAGGAGTGCGAGGCGGCGGTAAAGTATATCGTTGCGGCAGCAGAAAGCGGGGAATACTACAAGGTGATCTTTACAAAGGATACCCATACGGCGGATTATCTGCACACCCAGGAAGGAAAGCGTCTGCCCGTTCTGCACGGACAGGAAGGCACAGAAGGATATAAGATCCATCCGGATATCGTGAAGGCGGTACAGGAGCATTATGCACCGGAACAGATCCTTACGGTGAAAAAACCTACTTTTGGCAGTCTGGATTTTGGGAATACGCTGAAGGCAGTCTGGGAAGAGGTGACGGCAGCAGGAGAGGCAGCAGAGGGTGAATATTCCATGGAAGTGGATTTTACCGGATTCTGCACCGGAATCTGTGTGTTAAGCAATGTGGTCATGGCAAAGGCATTTGTACCGGAAGCGAGAGTGTGTGTCATTGAGAAGGCCTGTGCCTGTGTGACACCCCAGACGCACCAGACGGCCATCGCAGCTATGGGACCGATCCAGGCGGATGTGATTTAGAGAACATATTATATTTACACAGTTGTGAATCTAAGAGAGAAAGAGGATAAAATCATGCAATTACCACAGATCATCAACAGCTTACTGGAAAATGATATGTACAAGTTCTCTATGGGACAGTGTATCTACCACCAGTTCAGCGCTTATAAGACTACCTGGACCTTCAAATGCAGGAATACAGATGTATTTTTCACATCTGAAATGGTAGAAGAAATCAAGGCGCAGATCCGGGCCTATTGTGACTTACGTTTTACGGAAGAAGAACTGGCTTATCTGGAAAACGTAAAATGGATCAAGGGTTCCTATGTGGATTTCCTACGGCTGTGGCAGCCCAGATATGAGGATTTTGAGATCGGCACAGAGGCAGACTGTGGCCTGACTATCGAGACGAAGGGCTCCTGGCTGAATACTTCCATGTATGAAATTCCAACGCTGGCTATTGTTAATGAAGTATTTTTCCGTATGAATTATGACTATGAGAAGCTGTATGCCTCCTTCCGGGAGCGTCTGGCAGACAAGCTACAGAAGCTGGTGGACGGAACGTATTGCCTTGGAAATTTCAGTGAATTCGGTCTGAGACGCCGTCTCTCTGCAGAGGCACAGGAACTGGCAGTACAGGAGCTGGTGGGGCATAATAAGGATTATAAGGACTCCGCCTGCATTGGTACCTCCAATGTCTATCTGGCAAAGAAATGGAACGTGACACCGGTAGGCACTATGGCCCATGAATGGATCATGTGTACCGGGCAGGGCAATCACAAGCACAATCCGGCATATTCCAACTGGTATGCCCTGGATGCCTGGGTGAAAGAGTATGGCATTTTGAACGGAATTGCTTTGACGGATACGATCACCACAGATTGTTTCCTGAAAGATTTCCAGCTGACCTATTCCACTCTGTTTTCCGGCGTGCGGCATGACAGTGGGGATCCCTTTGCATGGGGGGAGAAGCTGATATCTCATTATGAATCTCTGGGGATTGACCCGAAGCGCAAGACCCTGCTGTTCAGTGACGGCCTGGACTTTGCACGGGCAGATGAACTGCGTAAGGCATTCCGTGACAGGGTGACGGTGGCTTTCGGTATCGGAACCTATATTGCCAATGATACCTGCGAGGAACCGTTGAATATTGTCATGAAGACCACTGCCTGCAACGGCATGGATGTGGCAAAGATCTCCGATACTCCCGGCAAGGAAATGTGTAAGAATGCGGATTACGTGGATTATCTCACCAGATGTATCAGATGGAGACTGGAACATGACAGATAGGAAGCAGCAGAAAATCAGAAACGGCGGGAATACAGCATGGATGAAAAAAACAGAATAGAAAACAGAATCGGTGTGCTGGATGGAATCCGTGCCATAGCCATCGGGATGGTAGTGTGGTTTCATTTCTGGCAGCAGACATGGCTGACACCGTATCTTCGGATTCCAACAGAGTACACAAAATATATTGGAATCACAGAGATCAACCTTGCCGGATGGGTCAGGTATGGATTTATTTTTGTGGATATGATGATCCTGCTCAGCGCATTCTGCAATTTTTATCCCTATGCCAGATCTATTGTTCTGGGAGAGGACTGGCCGGATACGAAGACATTTTACAGAAAGAGGGCAGCAAGAATACTGCCTTCTTACTATTTTATGTTGGCGATCGATCTGTTTTTCTATATTTTACCGGGACATAAATATCGGAATGTGGGAGCATTGTGCAAAGATATTGTGACACATGTATTTTGCGTTGCACCAAATTGGTCGGACACTTATATATCCACCTCTTTTAACGGCGTGTTATGGACGGTACAGATGGAAGTGATCTATTATCTGCTGCTGCCGTGGATCGCAAGATTGTTCCGCAAGTGGGCCTTTGCCACTTATAGTGTGATGTTGATGATTTCCGTTACAAGTACTGCGGTAATTCTGAACTGTTTTGCGGGAAAAGAGAGAAATTATGGAAATAATATTCTGACGTTTATGGGAATCTATGCCAATGGCATGCTTTGCTGCATCCTGTATGTCATGTGGAAGAAATATGTGACAGAAAATAAATACTCGCGGCTGGCAGGAACAGTGATCTCTGTTTTGTGTATTTTTCTGATGAACGGGATGATTCATAAATACGACGGGGATGTGAATCTGCAGGCAGTTCAGCTGCAGAGCAGGCTGGTGCAGTCGTTTCTGTTTGCATTGTTCCTTTTCAGTACGGCCTGTGCGGGAGAATATTATCAGAAACTATATTCCAACCGGGTGGCATCACTTTTTTGCAAATTTTCCTATAATCTGTATCTCTGGCATCAGATGATCGCCGTCTGGCTGAAAGAAAAAAGAATTCCTTATTGGAGCGGGGATACACCGCCAAATATGACAGGTGACCGTGTATGGCAGTGGAAATATCAGATACTGATTATCGTGGTGTCTGCGGCGATGGCGGTAGCAGTTACTCTGATCGTGGAAATTCCTGCGGCCCGATATCTGCTGAAAGACAGGGACAGCCATAAGGAAGAAGGAAAACAGCATGACAGGATATGAACATATTGAGCACACGTTTGCACCGGTGTACGATGCGGATTCGCTGGTGCTGATCCTGGGGACATTGCCCTCGGTGAAATCCCGGGAGAACCATTTTTATTACGGACATAAGCAGAACCGTTTCTGGAAAGTGACGGCAGATCTGTGCGGGGAACCGGTGCCGGAGACCATAGAGGAGAAAAAGAAAATGCTGCTGACCCACCATATCGCCGTCTGGGATGTGATCCAGAGCTGCGATATTAAGGGATCCAGCGACAGTAGCATCCGCAATGTGGAGCCGACGGATATTCGAAGGATCCTGGCGGAATCACAGATCACGCGGATCTATGCCAACGGTAACAAAGCAGGAGAGCTTTATCGAAAATATCAGCTGCCCCTGACCGGCATAGAAGCCACGGTGCTGCCCTCCACCAGCCCGGCCAATGCGGCATGGAGGCTGGAGAGTTTGTGCGAAGTGTGGCGGGAGACGATAGTACTTTTATAATTTTTGAAAAATACGACAAAAAATGAAAGTACTATTGACAATTCATGAAATGTTTTATATAATTTATGAAATGATACCAAAGGTATCAAAAGCAAAAGGGGATTATCGTATAGAACAGACTGCGCATCTAATAAGGATGCGCGGTCTGTTTTTCTGCGTGTGCGCCTAGCGGCGCACGTTTCTAACGGGTTAAAGTCCCGAATCCGCCC
>ERZ791603.2405-NODE-2405-length-11941-cov-3.602305_pt1 | contig 11941 bp, 10 predicted proteins | sample MGYA00509966_ERZ791603 | MGnify/ENA primary metagenome ERZ791603 (study PRJEB30046, sample SAMN00791931) | human gut metagenome | study: EMG produced TPA metagenomics assembly of the A metagenome-wide association study of gut microbiota in type 2...
GCCTCTGCTGCCGCCGCGGCGCAGCCCGCACGCAAGCCGGTATCTCCCCAGCCTAAGCCCGAGCCCCGCAACTCTGTATCCGAGAGCAACCGCGGCAGGCGCAAGGCAGCCGAGCCCGTAGACAACATCGACGACGAGGACGATGACGATTATTACGATGACGACGAGGAAGAGGACGACAAGAAGGGCGGCTTCCTGTTCGGCCTGTTCAAGAAGCACAAGAACTTCGATGATGACGACTTCGACGACGAAGACGATGACGATTTTGACGACTAAAGCCTGAGCTTTATTGCGCTCCGATTCAATTCGGGGCGCTTTTTCTTTTTGCCCTTCTGTACCGCCCCGCCGCCCCTATCATCATCACTACGGACAGCGCCATGAGCATAGCGCCCAGCGCCGCGGCAATGGACAGCGTATTGTGCAGCAGCGTATCCGCCGTGACGGAACGGTACACCGGCTGCGGCAGCGGAAACAGCGTGAGAAAAATATAGGCTATGGCTGCGGAAAGGGCGCCTTGCATAAGCTTCGTAGAAAAATAGCGGAGGAAGGGCAGCGGGGCAAAAGTCAGCGACTGGGCGTAGACGCACAGCCCGCCGAAGGAAAAAACGAATGCCGCGGCGGTTCCAAGGGGCCGCATACCTATGCCGAGCTTGCTCAACGCCGCGCTTCCGCCTGCCATTTCCAGCATTCCGTACAGCACAGCGCCTGACAGGGAGCCGCTAATGCCTGCGCCCAGCATGGCTCCGAATCCGCCCATGAGCGCCGAGAAAAACACCAGAGCCGCGCATATGTTAAGCATTGCGGAAACGCTGCTTTGCAGGGCGTTCGACAGGAGGCGCAGGGGAGAGGGACAGGATGCCTGCGGGCGGGGCTTTATGCGTATGGGAAAGAGGATGAGCATTATTGCTGCGGATAAAAACTGCGCCGGAAGTATGTAAAGCGCAAGCCGCGGGCAGCCGACCATGCCGGAGCAGAAGGAGGCGTATATGAAAATGGGGCTGACGTTGTTGAGTATGGCGGCGGAGCGGGCGTCTGGCTCGCCGTAGCCTGACAGCAGCCTTACCCCGGCCGGCGCGCCGGAGATGAGGGACAGAAATATAAGCGAGGCGCGCTCCAGCCTGCCGGATACGCCGGCATTCTGCATTACGCTGGCGCAAACGAAAAATGGCAGCAGGGCGGGCAGCAGTGAATCGCGCCAGATCAAAAAGCCTGCCGAAGCCCATGAGACGGCGGCAGGGCTGTACAGGAACAATACGCAGCAGCAAAGCGCGCATACTGAATATGTGACGAGCCTTTTCAAGATAACACCTCCGCATACGGTCAGTTATGTGTATGCGGAGCGGTGGTCAAACTATAATCAGAGGATAGGAAAAGTCGGACTTCACAGGTGATGGAGAGGGCCTGCCCAATGCCGCTATGTCGGCGCAGCGCACCTCCAGCGTCATAAGCTCCGATTGTCTTTCATTGAGCTTTGATACGTCTCCGTAGCGTGTGAACACGGGCAGCTCTGATTTTTCGTGCAGGGCGGAGAGGAGAGACTGCGCTTCACGGCGTATGCCAAGCACGCGTATGAACAGGCTGTCCAGCTTTTTCATGGGGCTGCCGTAAATGCCGAGCAGGGCGCACATGCATATGCGCTTGAGGCGGGCCATGGTGTAACGGCGGCTTTTTACCGCGGCGAGTACGGAGCCGATATCAGCGTATTTACGGCAGGCGGAATAGAGCAGGTTTTCAAGGCCTTCCGTTACGTCAGGCAGCGACTTGAGCTGTTCCTTGCTCATGCGGCGCAGGGCATATACGGTCTCCCGGGAGAGGCTTTGCAGCATAATGGGGGCGGTGCGACCCAAAACGCTGAGCATATCTTCGTAAATGCCTTCTGGAATATAAGACTTTATGTGCTCCGATTCGCCTGAGACGATCAATCGCCGTATATTTGACGCGCTGGTAAATCCGCCGCAGGTGTGGGCGCTGTCGTGGGCAACGCCGGTGCGGCCTATGGCGATGGGCTGCAGAGTGGCGTCAATGCGGCGTATGGCGCGGATATATTCTATGCCAAGTATGTCGTTTGGGGAAGAAAGCACTGATGCAAGCTCGGGAGGAAGGTACTCACCGAAGGCGCGCGCCCTGGCGTCAGGGTAAGAAAGGCCCCGGGATATGTTTGACCTTATAAGCGCCTTCAACTCGTCCGGCTCGTTGTTCAGCACGTCCGCAGCGCGGCAAAGGAGATCCGTATCGCCGCATTCGCTGCCGAAGGCTATGGAATCCGCTATGCCGCTTCTTGAAAGCAGCGTTACGCCGCCGAGAGCAAATGCCTCGGCGCTGGCAAGGGCAAAGGGAGCGGGCAGCGCTATGACCATGTCCGCGCCGTTCTCGAGGGCCCACTTGGCCCTAAGCCGCTTTTCGAACATGGCGGGCTCGCCCCGCTGCACGAAGTCACCACTCATTACGGCAACGGCAAAATCGGCACCGGACGCCTCTTTGGCTTTTTGCAGCTGATAGACGTGGCCGTTGTGAAAGGGGTTGTATTCGGCTATTATTCCCACTGATTTCATGCTTACATTATACGATAGCCAAGCCCGGGGGAAAAGGGGAAAAATAAGCGGGAAATTTGTTTATGCGCTGTTGTATTTGGAAAACTTATGCTATAATACAAAAGTCTAGGTATGCTTATAACGGAAGTATCATAAAGCAGATTTTTGAAAGGAGACGGAATAATGTCTATCATCGACACCATCAAAGCAAAAGCAAAAGCTGACGTAAAGCACATAGTGCTTCCCGAGGGAAGTGAGGAGCGTACCGTTCAGGCCGCAAGGCTGATAACCGATCAGGGCATCGCCAAGGTTACCCTTATCGGCAAAAGCGAGGATATCAAGGCTGCCGCTGCCAGGTTCAACGTGAACGTGGACGACATTGCAATGATCGACCCGGCTGCCTCTGAGCTGTATCCCGGATACTGCGAGAAGTTCGCTGAAATGCGCGCAAAGAAGGGCGTTACCCTTGAGCAGGCGCAGAAGACCATGCTCGACCCCCTGTTTTTCGCCGCTATGATGGTTTACGATGACAAGGCTGACGGCTTCGTTTCCGGCGCTATAAATACCACCGGCAACACACTCCGCCCCGGCCTCCAGATAATAAAGACCGCAAAGGGCGTATCCACCGTTTCCAGCTGCTTTATCATGGAAGTTCCCAACAAGGCCTACGGTGACAATGGCGTGCTGGTATTTGGCGACTGCGCGGTAAATATCGCCCCTACCGCAGAGCAGCTGGCCGCCATAGCCATCAGCTCCGCACAGAGCGCAAAGGCGCTTTGCGGAATGGAGCCCCGCGTAGCCATGCTTTCCTTCTCCACCAAGGGCAGCGCCAAGCACGAGAACGTGGATCGCGTAGCGGAAGCTACCAGGCTGGTACACGAGCTTGCTCCCGAGCTTAACGTGGACGGCGAACTTCAGGCGGATGCTGCTCTGGTCGAAAAAGTCGGCCAGCTCAAGAGCCCCGGAAGCCCTGTTGCCGGCAAGGCCAATGTACTGATCTTCCCCGACCTGCAGGCGGGCAACATCGGCTATAAGCTGGTTCAGCGTCTGGCAGGCGCAGAGGCCATAGGCCCCATCTGCCAGGGCTTCGCAAAGCCCATCAACGACCTGTCCCGCGGCTGCAGCGTTGACGATATAGTATCCGTCGTTGCCATTACCGCCGTTCAGGCACAGAATATGTAATCATTATCGGAGGAAAAACATAAATGAAAATTCTCGTAATCAACGCAGGCAGCTCTTCCCTGAAGTATCAGCTCATCGATCTCGATCACAGCAGCGTGATAGCAAAGGGCATCTGTGAGCGCATAGGAATACCCGGCTCCATGATCTCCTACAAGTCCGCCAAGGGCGACAAGTACGAGAAGCAGCAGGACATGAAGAACCACGAGGACGCTATCGCCATGGTTCTGGAGGTTCTTGCGGATCCCGAGATCGGCGTAATAAAGAACATGAGTGAGATAGACGCGGTGGGCCATCGCGTGCTCCATGGCGGCGAGAAGCTGTATGATCCTATCCTCATCGACGACGAAGTTCTTAAGGCAATTGAGGACTGCATTCCTCTCGGACCTCTCCACAATCCCGCCAACCTTATGGGCATCCGCGGCTGCATGGCCGTTATGCCCGGCGTACCCATGGTAGCGGTATTCGATACCGGCTGGGGCATGGCCATGGAGAAGTCTCATTATATGTACGCTCTGCCCTACGAGGCATACGAGAACTATAAGGTACGCCGTTACGGCTTCCACGGAACCTCCCACAGGTACGTCACCGGCCGTGCCCTTGAGCTGCTGGGCAACCCCAATGCAAAGGTCATTACCTGCCATCTGGGAAACGGCTCCAGCGTTAGCTGCTCCAAGGCCGGCAAGTGCGTGGATACCTCCATGGGACTTACCCCTCTTGAGGGCCTTCCCATGGGTACCCGCTGCGGCAGCATCGATCCCGCCATCATGCCCTTCCTGATGGATAAGACCGGCATGACCGCCAAGGAGATGGATACCTACATGAACAAGAAGAGCGGTATGCTGGGCATCTCCGGCATCTCCAGCGACTTCCGCGATTTGGGCGCCGCCGCAGAGAAGGGCGATGAGCGCGCCAAGCTGGCCCTCGATATGTTCGTATATGCCGTAAAGAAGTACATCGGCGCATACGCGGCAGCCCTCAACGGTGCTGACGCTATCGTATTCACTGCCGGCGTAGGCGAGAACGACCGCGAGGTGCGCAGGGACATCCTCAAGTATATGGAGTACATGGGCATAGTAGCCGATTTCGATTACAACATGACCTGTCCCCGGGGCGAAGAAGTCTGCATAAGCAAGCCCGAGAGCAAGGTAAAGATCTTTGTTATCCCCACCGACGAGGAAATGACCATCGCAAGGGATACCGCAAGGCTCGTCACAAAATAACCAGTTGACAAATTAACGCCTTTTATATAAAATACATAAGGTGTGCTCTTGAAAGGATAAGTATGAAGCTTAACGTTGCACAGGAACTCAAGCAGCCGGGCCGGATAGGCAGATGCCATGAGGATGTGATCCTCGACAGGCAGGAATATCTCGGCAGGGAGCTTAAATTCGCCGCTCCGCTTACGGTAGAGGGCGAGTACTTCTTTGACGGCGAGGGCTTCAGCTTCAAGGGTACGGCCACCACAAAGCTTGACTCCGAGTGCGCCCTTTGCGGCAAGCCCTTCATCGAGGAGCTTACCTTCGACTTCGACGAGCGCTTTCTCCGGGAGCCGGAGCCGGACAGCGAATGCTACGGCTACACCGGCGAGGAATTGGATGTCAGCCAGATGCTCCTTGACGACTTATTCCTCAATCTGCCTGTTTTCAGCAAGTGCAGCGAGGATTGTAAGGGGCTTTGCCCGGTTTGCGGGTGCGATTTGAACACAGTTCAGTGTTCCTGTGTTAGAGAGAAAGAGAAGGAAAATCCTTTCTCCGCTCTGGAGCAGCTGTTGTATCACGATAAGGAGGTGTAACCATGGCAGTCCCTAAGAGAAAAACGTCTAAGGCAAGGCGCGACCAGCGTAGAGCCCATTGGAAGTTGACCGTTCCCGGTATCGTGGAATGTCCGCAGTGCCATGAGCCCAAGCTGGCTCATCGTGTATGCAAAAAGTGCGGCTATTACGACGGCAAGCAGGCAGTTGCAGTGGATAAGGACTAATATCGCCTGAAAATTTTAAAACTCAAGGGGCTCCCGATAAAAGGGCCTCTTTTGTTTTAGTTAAAAATATTGTATAATATTCCTTAGTATTATATTAGGAGACGACAGATGAGAATAGCTGTTGATGCTTTCGGCGGCGACAATGCCCCGGAGGCGGTAGTAGAAGGCTGCATAGATGCCCTGAAAAAGTATCCCGATATGTCCGTTACCCTCTGCGGCGACGAGGAGCGAATAAAGGCTGAGCTTGGAAAGTATCAGTATGATGGTGCACGTGTGGATATTCTTCACGCACCCGAAATAATATCCTGCGACGAGCAGCCGACCTTCGCCATACGCAAAAAGAAGGACTCCTCCCTCGTAAAAGCCATGGAGCTTGTGCGCGACAAGAAGGCTGACTGCGTGGTATCGGCAGGCAGCACCGGCGCGGTGCTTGCGGGAGCCACGTTCATAATAAAGCGCATAGAGGGAGTAAAGCGTCCGGCCATAGGAGTGGTGTTCCCGGCGGAAAAGGGCTGTGTGCTTATAATGGACTGCGGCGCAAACGTTGACTGCAAGCCTTCGTACCTTCAGCAGTTTGCCGTGATGGCGTCTGCGTACATGCACGACATAATGGGTGTGGATAACCCCAGAGTGGGCCTCCTCAACAACGGCGCGGAAGCCGAAAAGGGAAACGAGCTTACCAAGGCTGCCTATAAGTTACTTGAGCAGACCCCGGTGAACTTTGCCGGAAACTGCGAGGCGAGGGAGATACTCTCAGGCGACTTTGACGCCATAGTCTGTGATGGCTTCGCGGGAAACATCGTCCTTAAATATACAGAGGGCCTTGCCGCCACGTTAATGGGTATGCTCAAAAAAGAGCTCATGGCAGATACGCGCAGCAAGCTGGGCGCTGCAATGGCGAAGCCCGCCTTCAGGCGCTTCAAAAAGGTAATGGATTATACCGAGTACGGCGGGGCGCCCCTTTTGGGTATTGACGGGGGTGTGATAAAGGCACACGGCAGCTCAAATGCCAAGGCATTTGCGGCGGCGCTGGGTCAGGCGCGGAGCTTTGCTTCCAGCGGCACCAACGAAACCATACGCCGCGCCATAAAGTCGCTGCCCGAGGTAGCGGACTGAATAGAGGATTGACATCAAAATAATATGCGGCTAAACTATAGTTGCTTATTGGTATAATCAGAAAGGCGGTATTATATATGACTTTTGAAAAGATTCGCGAAATGCTCTCCAGGCAGATGGATATCCCCGAGGAGTCCATAACCATGGATTCCAGGCTTGTGGAAGACCTCAAGGCCGATTCACTTGACGTTGTGGAGCTTATAATGGATATTGAGCAGGAGTATGGAATTCAGGTTCCCGAGGAGGAACTGCCAAACGTACATACTGTAGGCGATATATTAAGGGTAATGAACAAATAACTATACTTCAAACAGTACCCGCATCTTATGGTGGATGCGGGTACTTTGGTATGGAGGAAGCAAATGGAGCTGGAATTTGCGAGGCTGCAAAAGCTCAATGAGCTGCAAGCGGCAATTGGCTATAAATTTAAAGACACAGAGCTTTTGAATACGGCCCTTACACATACGTCTTATGTGAAGGGTGACGGCAACGGCAGCGTACACAATGAAAGGCTGGAGTTTTTGGGTGACGCAGTGCTGGAGCTCTGCGTGAGCGAAAAGCTCTACAAGGAATACCCTGAGCTGAACGAGGGCGTGATGACGAGAGTGCGCTCCCTTTCGGTATGCGAGGGCGCGCTGCATAAATCGGCCGTAGGCTTCGGCCTGGGTAATTATCTGCTGCTTAGCCATGGCGAGGAGCACTCGGGCGGCAGGAGCAAGCCGTCTATACTGGCGGACGCAATGGAAGCGGTGATAGGCGCCGTATTTCTGGACGGCGGCATGGGAGAGGCAAAAAGGCTGGTGCTGCATGCGGTGGAGGGCCATATAGAGCGCGCGGTGCGCAACGTGAACACCAAGGATTATAAGACGCTGCTGCAGGAGCATGTGCAGAAGCAGCATCAGGGCAACGTAACGTATGACCTTATAGACACCTCCGGCCCGGACCATCAAAGGGTATTCACCCTTCAGGCGGTCATAGCCGGGGAGCCGAAGGGAGTAGGCAGCGGCGGAAGCAAGCAGGAGGCGGGGCAGAGGGCGGCCAAGGCCACCTTGGAGGGCCTCGGACTGCTGTAATATAATAAGCCGACATTGGCGCAGAGGTTGGAATATTGCGGTTAACAAAAATAGAGATCAACGGATTTAAATCATTCGCTAAAAAGACCGAGATTCAGGTCGAAAAAGGAATAACGGCTATCATAGGTCCCAACGGCAGCGGCAAGAGCAACATAGCCGATGCCGTCCGCTGGGTTTTGGGCGAGCAGAGCGCAAAGGTGCTCCGCGGCAACAAGATGGAGGACGTCATATTTAACGGCACCGAGCAGCGGAAGCCCCAGTCCTTCTGCGAGGTGACGCTGGTATTCGACAACTCGGACGGCAGGCTGCCTACGGATTTCGCTGAGGTCAGTGTTACCCGGCGGGTTTACAGGAGCGGCGAAAGCGAATACCTTATCAACAATACACAGTGCAGGCTGAAGGACATAGGCGAGCTTTTCCGGGATACCGGCATAGGCAAGGAAGGCTATTCCATAATAGGCCAGGGCAAGGTAGAGGAGATACTTTCCAACAAATCAAACGACCGCAGAAACGCCTTTGAGGAGGCTGCGGGCGTGATGAAATACAGGGTGCGCAAGGAAGAGGCCGAACGCAAGCTGGAAAACACGAGAAAAAACCTGGTTCGCCTCAACGACATACTTGAGGAACTGAGCCGCCAGATAGGCCCTCTCGAGGAGCAGAGCGCCGCGGCGAGACAGTATCTGAAGCTTAGGGACGAGCTGAAGGAGATAGAGGTGAACGTGTTCCTCTATCAGTACGATAAGCTCAATGAGCGAATAACTACTTTGAACGACAGCATGGCGCAGTACGCCGAGGCTATACGGCAGTCCACAGGCATTGAGGCCGCGCTTGCCGCAGACTGCAGCGCCGAAGAGGAAAAGGAGCGCAGTCTCAATGCTGCCATAGGCGAGATACAGTCAAAGCTGCTGACTGCAACGACTGGCGTGGAGAACCGCACAGGCGAGGCAAAGGTGGCCCGGGAGCGAATGGCTAACCTTGCCAGGGAAAGGGAGCGCCTTGAGAATGCCGCCGGAGAGGACAGAGTCAGGCTGGAGGAACTGAAGAAATCCATGGCGGAGGTTTCCGCCCGGAGCAGCGACACGGAGGAGACGAAGCAGCGCGAGAGAGCAAAGCTTGCCGGGATAGAAAAGCAGCTTGCCGGCATACAGGCGGAAATATCGGACAAAGAACAGCTTCTGGAAAGCCAGAAGAACAGCATGATAGAGGCCATGAACCGCCTGTCCGATGCAAAGAGCAGGCTTTCGAGATTAGAGGCCATAAAAACAACGCTGCTTGGCCGCATAGACTCCATAAATCAGAAGATGGCGGCTATAGCCGAGGAGGGCGAGAAGCTCTCCCACGAATATGATCAGGTGTTCGGCAGCTACAGCGAGATAAAGCAGGGCTACGATGGCAAAAACGCGGAACGCATGGCGGCGATAGCCCACCTTAACGAGCTGAACGCACAGCTAAAGCAGGATAGTGAAAATATCCGCGCCCTTGAGCAGCAGATAGAGGCGGAAAGCTCAAGGATAAAGGTGCTTCAGGAGATGAAGCGTGCCTACGAGGGATATTACTCAAGCGTCCGGAACGTTCTCAGGGACGCAGCAAGGGACCCCCTCCTTGGCAAGTGCATAGAGGGCGTGGTGGCGGAACTTATACGAGTCCCCTGCGAGTACGAGAGCGCAATAGAGATGACGCTTGGTTCCGCTTTGCAGAACATAGTTACCCCTACCGAGCAGGACGCAAAGCAGGTGATAGGATACCTGCGCTCAAGGCAGTACGGAAGGGCGACCATGCTGCCGGTCTCCAGCATGCGCCCGAGGCTGCTGAGCAATGACGAAAGGTCAATGTGCAACGTGGAGGGCTTTATAGGCGTAGCCTCCGACCTCGTATCCTTTGATGAGAGATACAGGGGCATATTTGAAAACCTTCTTGGCCGCACGATAGTGGTGAAGGATCTTGACGCAGGCATCGCCATAAACAAGCGTGCGAGGTCGTCCTTCAGAATAGCTACATTAAAGGGCGATATAATAAACCCCGGCGGCAGCATGACCGGCGGAAGCACCCAAAAGCGGGAGTTCAGCCTGATAGGCCGCGAGAGGGAGATAGAGACCATAACGGCGGCGCTGAAAAAGCAGCGGGAGCAGCTTGAAAGGTCCAAATCCGAGCGTGAAGGGCTGGAGCGGGATATAGCCCGTGCCGGCGAGGCCGTGGAACAGGCGTCCGAGGCGCTGCACGCGGCGGACGTAGAGCTTGCCACGCACCGCGAAAAGGTGGACGTGGTGCAGAAGTACGTAGAGGAAAACAGGGACGAGATGGAGCAGGCCAGGCTTGAGCTGGCCCAGATAAACGACAGCATAGAAAATATAGACGAGCAGTACCGTGAGGCCAACGAGGACCGCTCTCAGTGGGAGCAGGGCAATGTGGCAAGCCAGGACGACATAAAGAAGCTTCAGGAAGATCTGAATAAGCTCCGGGCGGAAGCCGCAAATGTGAACGACAAGGCTACCGAGCAGAAGGTAGCCCTGATGGCCCTCGAGAAAGAGGCAAACGCCGCTGAAAACGAGGCAAAGCGCATGGAACGCGAGGCCAGTGGCCTTATGGCTGCCATAAAGCGCAGCAAGGATGAGATAGAGCAGGGCAGCAGAAGCTTCCTTCAGCTGCAAGCACAGGTTGCCGCGCTGGATGACAGTATATCCTCCGAGCGCATGGACGTGGACAGGCTAACGGATCAGCTTCATACCATGGAGGAGGAGCGGGCAAAGCGCCTTAACTCCATAGACGAGCTGCGTGAGCGGCGGGACAATATTTCCTCAGAGCTCAACGACATAAGGGAGCGCAGCCATAGGGCGGAGCTGAACCTGAGCAAGGCGCAGCTGGAGCTGCAGAATATGCAGGACAGGATATGGTCGGATTATGAGCTCACCTATGAGAACGCCCAGCCCATGCGGCGGCAGATAGCCATAACCGCATCTCACATCAGGGTAGACGAGCTGAAGGCGGCGATACGCGCTCTGGGCGACGTGAACGTAGGTTCCATAGAGGACTATAAGAACGTCAAGGAGCGCTACGATGAGCTGAATGCCCAGTATGAGGATCTCACCAAGGCGGAGGCTGACCTGCAGGTGCTCATAACCGACCTTGTCTCCACCATGGAGGAGGAGTTCCGCAGGCAGTTCGCGCTTATACAGCAGAACTTCTCGCAGGTATTTGTGGAGCTGTTCGGCGGCGGCAGGGCAGAGCTGATTCTTTCCGACAAGGACGACATACTCAACTGCGATATAGATATAATCGCACAGCCCCCGGGCAAGAAGCTGCAGCTGCTGTCGCTGCTCTCCGGCGGCGAGCGGGCGCTTACCGCAATAGCGCTGTTGTTCGCCATACTCAAGCTGAAGCCCACGGCTTTCTGCATACTGGACGAGATAGAGTCTGCGCTGGACGATGCTAACGTTACGAATTTTGCGGAGTATGTGCGCAACTATTCCGATGACACCCAGTTCATATTAATAACACACAGAAAGGGCAGCATGGCGGTGTGTGACTCGCTTTACGGCGTGGCAATGGAGGAGCGGGGCGTATCCAAGGTGGTATCTGCAAAATTTACCGAATCCGCATAATACCCAAAAAGGAGGAAATACAAATGGCGGGCTTTTTTGATAAGCTCAGGCAGGGGCTTTCCAAGACAGGCAGCGGCATAGCGGCTATATTCACAGGCTCCGGCATAGACGACGAATTCTACGAGGAGCTGGAGGAAGCCCTCATAATGGCAGACGTAGGCATGGCGATCACCGATAAGCTGCTCAGCGGCCTTAGGGATGCGGTGGCCGAAAAGAAGATCAAGGAGCGTTCCGAGGCGCGCAAGGAGCTTATAAGCCTGCTGGCGGATCTCATGCGGCCCGAAAAGCCATTTCTCGACGGGACGGACAGGGCCGTGATAATGGTGGTCGGCGTGAACGGCGTGGGGAAGACTACCTCGTTGGGCAAGATAGCTGCGTATTATAAAAATCAGGGCAGGGACGTAGTCCTTGCGGCGGCGGATACCTTCCGCGCAGCCGCTGCCGAGCAGCTCACCGTATGGGC
>ERZ791603.2410-NODE-2410-length-11933-cov-2.607341_pt1 | contig 11933 bp, 5 predicted proteins | sample MGYA00509966_ERZ791603 | MGnify/ENA primary metagenome ERZ791603 (study PRJEB30046, sample SAMN00791931) | human gut metagenome | study: EMG produced TPA metagenomics assembly of the A metagenome-wide association study of gut microbiota in type 2...
GGTAAGTCTCTGCATCATGTATCAGCTTTTCCATCTCCTCATAATACATAGTATCAGCATGATTCTTCAGCTGTTTTTGCTTGATGCAGTTAAGTGATCTATGGTAAACCGATTTGAGTAAATATCTGCCTAAGGAAGTTTCAACCTGAAGTGTTTCGCGATGTTCCCACAGCCATAAAATAGCGTCACCCGCTATTTCTTTCGACTCTTCATAGTCTACAAACCTATTTCCATACGCACAAAGAATCGGGTAGTATTTTTTAAATATACTATCAAAAGCGATCATCTCCCCTCTCCTTAGTGCCATCAATAAGTACGCATCTTCATTGCTGTATTCCATGGCTGCAATGATAATGCTTATATTTTAAATAAGCGTAAAATAACACAGTTATTAACCATAAAGTTTATTAATGTTAATTATTTAAATAACCTTAGTAGTTTTATTTTCCCGCTTGTCTCTTTAATAAATTTATCATGGAAATGCATCATTCAACTATAGAAGACTTGCTGATCAGCTATTATGATGGTAAAGCAACAGCAGACGAAATTCAGGAAATAGAAGCCTGGATCAAATTGTCAGATGAAAATAAAAAGAAGGCCATGGACATTTACACACTTCTTCTTATGACTGACACGCAACAGGTTACTGAAAAAATGGATATGGATGAGGAGCTATCAAAAGTGAAGGGACGGATGCAAGAGAATAAGTATCATATTTCCTGGTGGGGTTGGATACAACGTGCAGCTGTTGCCTTACTCATACCGATGGCTATTACTATTTTGGTTTTGCTTAACCAACCCCAATCTACCGCCCCCGTCCATGCCCAGATATTCGAAGTCCGGACACAACCCGGAATGATAACTTCTTTCAGATTACCAGACAGCACTTTAGTGTACTTAAACTCCGGCTCAGTCTTAAAGTATCCTTCCATTTTCACCGGTAACATTCGTGAAGTGAGTCTGAATGGCGAAGCGTATTTTGAAGTTGCGAAAGACCCTGAACATAAATTCATTGTTTCGACTCCCCAAAAATCTAAAGTGGAAGTTTTGGGTACACACTTTAACCTGGAAGCATTTGATGAGATGGATGAGGTGATTACCACTTTGGTAGAGGGAAAGGTCGAATTTGTTTATGAGAAAGACGGACAGGGAAGTAAAATACTAATGCGTCCCGGACAAAAAGTGATTTATAATAATAAGGACGGACAGATTCTGTCATACAACACCAATGGCGAATCGGAGCTTGCCTGGATGGACCAAAAGGTTATTTTTGATAAAACTCCATTTAAGGCAGCATTGCATATCCTGAAGAAACGCTATAATGTAGATTTTATTGTAAACACTTCGAAATTTGACAAATATACATTTACCGGAGCGTTTACAGAACAATATATAGAAGAGATTCTGGAGAATTTTAAAATATCCTCACACATACGCTGGCGTAATGTGAAACTGACAAATAATCAAAGTGAAGAAAGGAGGCAGATTGAAATATATTAAAGCCTTTCATGTTTAACCAATAAAATTATAATACGTATGAGAAACTTCCAACCGCCTTAAAAAAAAGCATACAGGCAGATGTTCCCGCATCCAGCCTGTATGAGAAAGCCTTTAACCTGTTTGAATACAAACAGAGAAAATTATTTCTTAACTTTAATTCATGCAAATATATGAAGAAAAACAATTATGTCCAACAATTGTGGGCGGATAATCCCGTTTTTATTGTTTGGAAAAAAATTCCTTTGTCTATGAAACTGCTCTTTGTTTTCTGTTTTTGTTTTGTTGGGCTTCTATGTGCTAACGACAGCTACGCCCAACGTACTATGATCTCTGTGAAAGCACAAAACTTGACTGTGAAAGAAGTTCTGTCACAAATTGAGGCACAATCTGATTTTAGCTTTTTCTACAATGACCATCATATTGATGTAGACCGCCGGGTATCGGTAGTTACCGAACAGAGCAATATATTTACCTTATTGAATGAAGTGTTTAAAAACACCAATGTCAAATATGCCGTACGTAATAAAAAAATAATATTATCTACGCAAATAGTGGAAGCGCCTGCCGCGAAACAAACCGTGCAGATAAAGGGAAAAGTGACGGATATGTTTGGCGATCCGGTCATTGGCGCTACCGTAATGGAAGATGGCACCCAGAATGGTACAATTACAGACCTGGATGGGAATTTCATATTGAATACAGCATCTGCCAATGTGACGATTACGGTTTCTTACGTAGGCTATATGTCCCAGACCGTGAAGGCACAGCCCGGCAAAAGTCTGTCGGTCATCCTGAAAGAGGATACCAAGACACTGGACGAAATCGTTGTCGTAGGTTTTGGTACACAGAAGAAAGTCAACCTGACCGGTTCGGTATCTACGGTAAATGCCGAGGATTTACTGTCACGTCCGGTTTCTAATGTAAGCCAAGCATTACAAGGATTAGTTCCGGGAATGAATTTTTCTTATGCTTCGGATGGCAACGGTGGTGAAATTGGTGCAGACATGAAAGTGAATATCCGTGGAGCCGGTACGATCGGTGACGGTTCCAATGCATCTCCGCTGATTCTGATCGACGGCATGGAAGGAAACATGAATATGCTGAACCCCAATGATATTGAAAGTATTTCGGTGTTGAAGGATGCGGCTGCCTCTTCCATCTATGGTTCCCGTGCGCCATTCGGCGTAGTGTTGATAACGACTAAAAAAGGAAAAGCGGGGAAAGTCAACATTAATTATAATAATAGTTTCCGCTGGTCAGAAGCCATTAATCTGCCGGATGTAGCAGATGCCTACACTTATGCCATGTACTTCAACAAAATGCAGTTGAATGATGGTAAAACAGCGGTACAGTTTGACGATACCCGTCTTCAGGCTATCAAAGATTACGCATCAGGCACAATTACCACTACTACCCAACCGAACAGAAATACTCCCACTATCTGGGACTGGATCGGTAATACGAATACAGACTGGTATGACGTAGTTTTCGGAGGTACGGCATTCTCGCAGGAGCATTCTCTCAGCGTCAGCGGAGGAACAGAAAAAATACAGTATTATTTCTCCGGCAACTATATGGGACAGGAAGGAATGATGGCTATCCGCCGTGATAAATTACAGCGTTATTCGGTGAGCAGCAAGATTAACGCACAGCTTTATCCGTGGCTGAACATGAATTACAGCATGAAATATATGCGGAAAGATTATAGCAAGCCTACCGCGATGACTGATAATACCTTATATCAGAATATAGCCAAACGCTGGCCGATGGAACCAACTGTAGACCCCAACGGTTATCCGATGGGTAATACGATTATCCGGCCGATTCTCTATGGAGGCGATAACAATTCGCAGACTGACTGGCTATACCAACAGTTCCAGGTGGTGATAGAACCGATCAAAGACTGGAAAATCTTCGGAGAAATCAATTATAAAGTGATAGATGCCTTCACCCATACGGATTATTTAAAGGTGCCGCAGATGAATGTAGCCGGCGAACCTTATTCCGGTGATACATGGAAAACGTCGAAAGTTACCGAAGGTGCCGAGCGTACCAATTATTTCAATGCCAACGTCTACAGTGAATATTACAGATCATTTGCCGACGCACACCATCTGAAAGCAATGGTCGGTTTTCAGGCCGAAGTAAATAAATGGCGGCAGTTGCAGGCGTCCAAGCTGGACTTGATCTCAGAATCCGTGCCCAGTATTAATGCCGCTACGGGTGAATCGACTATCGATAAGTCCAAACTGACACATTGGGCAACAGCCGGTTTCTTCGGCCGACTCAATTATGATTATAAAGAACGGTATCTGCTGGAAGTCAATCTCCGGTATGACGGTACTTCACGTTTTGCAAAAGACAAACGCTGGAATTTGTTCCCTTCCTTCTCTGCCGGATGGAACGTAGCCCGTGAGGCATTCATGGAACCTACCAGCCATATCATTAATACGTTAAAGATCCGCGGTTCCTGGGGAGAGCTGGGCAATCAGAATACAGAAAACCTATATCCGTATATCCAGTTAATGAAGTTTGTCGCCCAAGATCCCGACTCCCACTGGCTGATTAACAACAGCCGTCCCAACACAGCGAATGCACCGGATTTGATTTCAGCGCTATTAGGATGGGAAACCATGCGGTCATGGAACATCGGTTTTGACCTGGGTATGCTGAACAATCGTCTGACCGTAAGTTTTGACTGGTTCAACCGGAAGACTATCAATATGGTAGGACCAGCTCCCGAACTTCCTGTAACTTTAGGGGCAAATGTACCCAAAATGAACAATGCGGATATGCAGTCTACCGGTTTTGAATTGGATCTAGGATGGCGGGACCGCATTAAAGATTTTGACTACGGAGTGCACCTGTTGCTTTCGGACGACCGTCAGAAAATCCTCAAATACCCAAACACGACCGGTAAAATAAACACGTGGTATGTCGGTAAATATAATGGAGATATATGGGGATTCGAAACCATTGGCATAGCCAAAAGCCAGGAAGAAATGGATGCTCATCTTGCTTCACTGCCCAACGGCGGACAAGATGCATTAGGAGTCAAATGGGGCGCAGGTGACATCATGTATCGGGACCTGAATGGTGATGGCAAGATTTCCGATGGAGCTACGCTTAATGACCCAGGTGACAAAAAAGTGATTGGCAATACTTCCCCACGATTCCGTTTTGGTCTGGATCTGAATGCATCCTGGAAGGGCATTGATGTACGCTTATTCTTCCAAGGAGTGGCAAAACGCGATGCCTGGTTGAACGACAACATGTTCTGGGGAGCTACAGGAGGGATCTGGCAATCGGCCTGCTTTACTTCTCATCTTGATTTCTTCCGCGAAGAAGGGGATGATTTCTGGAGCGCTAACAAGGACGCTTATTTCCCGCGTATCTTGGTTGATAACTTCGCAAAAAATCAAAAGACGCAAACCCGCTATCTTCAGAATGCCGCCTATGTACGGTTGAAGAATTTGCAGATCGGGTATACCATCCCCGCCCAGATCACACGCAAAATAGGTGTTTCCAACCTGAGAGTCTTCTTCTCGGGAGAAAACTTATTCACCCTTACGGGATTGCCCGGAGGATTCGACCCGGAAACAATTAATACCGGTTATGGAGCGAAAGACGGATCGAACAGTTCAGGAAAAACTTATCCGTTGTCCCGTACTTTTTCCACAGGATTTAGTGTTAACTTTTAATTGATGACGTATGAAAAAGATAATTAAATATTTATTTTTGCTGACAGGGGGAAGCTTTATACTCGCTTCTTGCAATGATTTTTTGGACAGGGAACCTTTAGACAGTGTGACCCCGGACAACTTTTTCTTTACTGAAAATGACTTGGCTGCCTATGCTGTGAAGCATTACAACTTCACGACGCATGAGGGATTTAATGCCGGAATCTGGAAAAACGACAATGCTACAGATAATCAAGCTGCCACTGACTATGATAAGAAATGGATTCCCGGTCAATGGAAAGTTCCGGAAGCTTATGATAATCCAGCAAGTAATGATCCGTGGTATTTCTCTACCATTCGTGAAGCTAATTACTTCCTCGAAACAGTAGTGCCCCGCTTCGAAAAGGGAGAGATAGAAGGTTCGGAAACAAACATAAAGCATTATATAGGTGAAATGTATTTCCTGCGCGCTAAGAATTATTTGTCAAAACTAGAGACCTTCGGTGACTTCCCGATTATAAAAAACACATTGCCGGATGAAAGTGAATCTCTGATTCAGGCCAGCAAACGGGCCCCCCGCTATAAAGTAGCACATTTTATTCTGGAAGATCTGGATCAGGCAATCAGTTTGCTAACCAATAATATATCCGGTGGGAAGAACCGAATTACCAAAAATGCTGCTCTGTTATTGAAATCCAGAGCAGCTCTGTTTGAAGCTTCCTGGCTGACTTATCACAAAGGCACTGCTCTAGTACCGGGTGGTCCGGGATGGCCGGGAAAGGCAGAAGACATTGCGGACTTTAATATCGATACGGAAATCGCATTTTTTCTGAAGGAGGCCAAAGCGGCAGCCAAAGAAGTGATAGGCAATGCAGCCTTGGTACAGAATACAGCAAAAGACTGCATGGATGAAACAGTTAAAACAGACGAAGACAAATATAAAATGAGCAACCCCTATTTTGCTCAGTTCTCAGCGAACAGCCTGGAAGGATATTCAGAAATATTAATGTGGCGTGCGTATAATCTGCTTGACTATAAGATTGTGCACTCAGCTCCTTTCTATATTCGCGTAGGTGGAAATACCGGATTTACCCGGCAATATGTAGAAAGTTTCCTTTGCCGTGACGGTAAGCCGATCTATGCAACCGACCAGTATAAAGGTGACGAATCATTATTGAATGTACGCAAAAACAGAGATCTACGTCTACAACTATTCCTGATGACACCGGGTGAGACTCTCAGCCCGAATGTGATGAATGGTACTCCCGATTTGCTGCCGGAGGTTCCACAACTTCTGGATATAACGGAAAAGAGATGCGTAACAGGCTATCAGGTACGTAAAGGATTATCAGGAAACTGGTATCGGGATGGCAACACAGCGATTGAAGGGTGTCCGGTATACCGTGCAGCCGAAGCTTATCTCAATTACATCGAGGCTGACTGTATGGAACATAATGGAACTTCCATTGGTTCGGAGGCAGCAGGATATTGGGGAGATCTCCGCGAAAGAGCCGGATTACCAAGAGACTATACAGTGACCGTGAACAATACCGATCTGTCCAAAGAACTGGACTGGGCCATATATTCGGCAGGTAAACTAGTCTCTCCTCTACTATATAACATCCGCCGTGAACGGCGTTGTGAGCTACTTGCAGAAGGTTTACGCATGTTAGACTTAAAACGCTGGAGAGCACTGGACCAGGTTAAACAATTTGTAATCGAAGGAGTTAACTTGTGGGAATCCGATTTAAAGGATAAATACATGCAGGACGGAAAAAATCTTCTGATACAGGAAGGAACGGAAGGACAAACCTCCAATGTATCAAGCTATGTTAATAGCGGTAAGTATCTTTGTCCTTACCGTTCTGTGAAGACAAATAATCTGATGTATGATGCAGGATACACATGGTGTGAAGCGCATTATCTGAATCCTATCGCTATCACGCACTTCAGAATTACGGCCTCAAATCCTAACGATCTGAGTACTTCTATTATTTACCAGAATCCAGGATGGCCAATTCAAGCCAATGAAGGCCCGATAGGTATTAAATAAAGATATAGGTCATTTCGGATATGGTAAAAAGTGTAGGACGCACCGGGCTAATGTTTAAGAAAAAATAAAGCTCAGCGTCCTATGCTTCAAACTATTGGAAAATTTGTACCTTGGCGGGACGAAGTTCTAATGCAAAACAAAACAGTCTGACATTAATATATTAAAGATAGATCAATCAAGCAAATCTAAGAATTATGAAAAGTACTTCAACATGGTGGAAAATCTTACTCAGTGGTCTGTTATTGGCTGGAACACTGGTAGCTAACGCCGACACTTACCAGCCATCTTACTCCACAGCAGGCTTTTATCAGCTTTCCAACACAGGCCGCACAGTGTATAACATGAATCCTGCCTGGCGATTTTATAAAGGCAATATCGAAGGAGCGGAATGGCCGAGATTCAATGATAAAGACTGGAACATCGTATCATTACCCGATGGCATAGAATATCTCCCCACCGAGGCAAGCGGATGCATCAATTATCAGGGTGAAATCTGGTATCGCAAGCATTTCACTCCCGAGGAAAACTGGAAAGGAAAACAACAATTCCTCCACTTCGAAGCCATTATGGGAAAATCAAAAATATGGGTGAATGGAAAGTTGCTGAAAGAGCATTTCGGTGGTTTTCTACCTGTCATCGTAGATGTCACTTCCAGTCTGAAGTATGGAGAAGACAATGTTATCACCGTATGGGCAGACAACAGTGACGATCCCTCCTACCCTCCCGGCAAACCGCAAGATGCACTGGACTTTGCATATTTTGGAGGAATTTACCGAGATTGCTGGATGATAGTTCACAACAAAGTATTCATTACCGATCCAAATTATGAGAACGAGACAGCCGGAGGCGGATTGTTTGTCTCTTTCGACAAAGTTTCCGAGCAATCCGCACAGTTGAAACTGGATGCACATATACGTAACACTTCCGGAAAATCCTTCAGTGGTAAAATAATCTATGAACTCTATGACCGCGACGACAAACGTGTTCTCTCTAAGGAGACCGGTTTGTCGGTAAGCAAGGATCTTGCGAAACAAATTTCTTGCAAAGTGACCGTAGAAACACCTCATTTATGGTCACCCGACAGCCCCTATCTTTACAAACTACACATTTATATAAAAGACAAAGCCGGTAACACCATCGACGGATATTACCGCCGTATCGGCATTCGCAGCATTGAATTTAAAGGAAAAGACGGATTCTGGCTAAATGGCAAACCTTACCCCTATCCTCTGATGGGAGCCAACCGTCATCAAGATTTTGCAGTGATTGGCAACGCCTTACCCAACAGCCTTCATTGGCGGGATGCGAAGAAGTTGCGTGATGCCGGAATGCGTGTTATCCGTAACGCCCATTATCCGCAAGATCCGGCGTTTATGGATGCTTGTGATGAATTAGGACTGTTTGTTATTGTCAACACACCGGGATGGCAATTCTGGAATGATCAGCCGATATTTGCTCAGAGAGTATATAGTGATATCCGCAATATGGTTCGCCGCGACCGCAATCACCCCAGTGTATGGATGTGGGAACCGATTCTGAACGAAACATGGTATCCGGCTGACTTTGCTAAAAATGTAGTGGACATTCTCAATGAAGAATATCCGTATCCTTATTGCTATGCCGGATGTGATGTAACCGCACGTGGACACGAATACTTTCCGATACACTTCACCCATCCGATGAACGGAGGTGGAGGAGCCTTTAATACCGAAAATCTGGATCCGAAAATCAGTTATTTCACCCGCGAATGGGGAGATAATGTGGATGACTGGAACTCTCACAACTCACCAAGCCGGGTCAATCGTGGCTGGGGAGAAGTACCGATGCTGATTCAGGCACAGGGATATGCCAAAAACGATTACCAACTCACCAGTTATGATGGACTATACAGAACTTCAAGACAACATATGGGCGGTTGCCTATGGCACTCGTTCGATCACCAGAGAGGATATCATCCTGACCCGTTTTACGGAGGTATCATGGATGCCTTCCGACAACCTAAACTATCTTATTATATGTTCTGTTCCCAGCGTCCTGCCGAACCCAACAAAGAATTGATCGCAGATAATGGACCGATGATTTACATAGCCAATGCCATGACCCCATTCTCTCCGAAAGATGTAACGATATATAGCAACTGTGACGAAGTTCGCCTCACGTATTGCAAGGGAGGCAAAGAATATACTTATCATAAGCCGGCAAATGAAAGCGGAATGCCCTCACCCGTCATCACATTCAAGGATGTATTTGATGTCATGTATGATAAAAAGCTGTCACGCCAAAAGAAACAGGCAGATTCTTACCTTCTGGCAGAAGGATTAATGGACGGAAAAGTGGTTGCGACACATAAAGTAACACCCACACGCCGCCCGTCAAAACTGTTGCTTTGGGCAGATGACGAGAAAATACAGATGAAAGCGGACGGATCGGACATCGTGACGGTCATTGCAGCCATCGCAGATGAAAACGGAAACATCAAGCGTTTGAATAATTATGAAGTAAAGTTCGAAATCGAAGGCCAGGGCCAACTGGTTGCCAATGAAGAAACATTCACCAATCCACGTCCGGTACTTTGGGGAACTGCTCCGGTGCTGGTAAGGTCCACCACTACACCGGGAGAAATTAAAATCCGTGCATCAGTGGTATGGCAAGGCAAACATACGCCGGTTCCGGCAGAACTGATTATTCCTACTTTTCCATCAGAACATACGCTGGTAGCAGACAAAGATGAACTGACACAAGCACAATCCGCAAGCAAAGATGCCGGAAATAAAATAAATACCGCTCCATCCGATTGTGAAAAACGTGTACTTGAATTACAACAGGAACTGAACCGCCTGAAACTGAAAGAAGTCGAAAAACAACAGAGTGACTTTGAATAATGCGCATAGTTCTATCTATAAACAGAAAAAACACAAACTTATTAAAATACAGTTATGATAAATAGAATAGTATATACTTCATTTTTATTAGGAGCGAGTTTCGCCAGTACAGAAGCACAGGTAAGTACTCCTCCCAATATTGTATTGATTTTATGTGACGACATGGGATTCTCCGATCTGGGTTGCTACGGAAGTGAAATCCAGACTCCCAACATAGACCGTCTGGCAGAAAACGGGGTACGCTTCAGCCTGTTCAAAAATACAGGAAGAAGCTGCCCTAGCCGTGCTGCTTTGCTGACAGGACATTATCAGCACGAAGCCGGCATGGGATGGATGACGGCAGTAGATGAACACCGCCCCGGATACAGAGGACAAATTACAAAAAACATCCCCACCATTGCCGAGGTGATGAAAGCGAATGGCTACAGCACATGTATGAGCGGTAAATGGCACGTCACAGTGGACGGAGCTTTTGATACTCCCAATGGCAGCTATCCGGCCCAACGGGGATTTGACAAATATTACGGTTGCCTGAGCGGAGGAGGCAGTTATTATAAACCAACACCGGTATACAGCAATCTGACCCGAATCAAAGAATTCCCCGATGACTATTACTATACCACTGCCATCACCGATTCCGCCGTCAGTTTTGTCAAGCAACACCCTACAGACAAACCGATGTTTATGTACGTAGCTCATTATGCCCCTCACTTACCCCTCCAAGCTCCTGCCGATCGTGTAGAGAAATGCAGAGACCGATATAAAGTGGGATATGACATGTTGCGTAAACAACGTTTCGACAGGTTAAAGGAGCTGAAGTTCATTTTGGACGAAATGGATTATCCTGTCTACCAAAAAGAATTTGACGGAAAACGTCCCTCTTGGGAAACACTCACACCAAAGCAACAGGAGCAATGGATTACCGATATGGCAACCTATGCCGCCATGATCGAAATTGTGGATAGCGGAATCGGTGAACTGGTGGAAACCATCAAGGAGAAAGGGATGCTGGACAATACCGTATTTATCTTCTTAAGCGATAACGGTGCAACCAAAGAAGGCGGATACCTGGGCCAGCTTATGGCTGATTTGAGCAATACTCCTTATAGAAGCTATAAGTCACAATGTTTTCAGGGAGGCACAAGTACCCCTTTTATCTTATCTTATGGCGATGCCGAAAAAAACAAGATGAAAGGTCAGATTTGCAGGCAACCTGCCCACATTATAGACATACTGCCTACCTGCATGGATATTGCCACAGCTACTTATCCGTCAGAATTCAAAGAGAATTTGCCCGGCAAGAGCTTACTCCCTCCAATCCATGGAAAAAAGATAAAGCCCAGAGAATTATACTTTGAGCATCAAAGTTCCTGCGCCATTATTTCCAATCATTGGAAACTGGTACGCGGCAGCCGGAATGAACCATGGGAGCTAATCGACTTATCGGCAGATCCGTTCGAAACCAAGGATTTGTCCGCCCAATATCCGAAGCTAGTGAAAAAACTAGAGGCTAAATGGAATAAATGGGCGAAACAATGTAATGTCTTTCCACTCGAAAACAAACCTTGGACCGAAAGAATTAACTACTATCTGAAACAAAATCCGGATCAAAGCGGAATAGAATAAAATCCGGGAACAATAGCCTTCTTAATACTAGGTTTAGAAAAAAGACTGTTCCTTTTAGACGAACAGTCTTTTTTCTGTTTACAAGACATATTGTTTGTATATAGCTGTTTTTTTATTACTTTTGTGCTTTCAGCCCCAAAGAGCTGTAACACACTTAAATTCATGAAATATACTTGTATCTAATAATAAATA
>ERZ791603.2433-NODE-2433-length-11850-cov-3.807291_pt1 | contig 11850 bp, 9 predicted proteins | sample MGYA00509966_ERZ791603 | MGnify/ENA primary metagenome ERZ791603 (study PRJEB30046, sample SAMN00791931) | human gut metagenome | study: EMG produced TPA metagenomics assembly of the A metagenome-wide association study of gut microbiota in type 2...
CGTTTGCCATGTGCATGACATAAATGTGCGTTGCTATGTCAAGGCGTGGGGCGCACAATGTGCGCCCCTATGCTCCCAACAGAATTTTTAATACACGAAAAATTTCGGAAGAGATTCCGGGCGGCGGACATACGCCTATGCTTGGAACGGCTGTACTGCGCGGCAAGCCTGCCAAATCTGGCAGGCTTTTTTTGTGCTGTTTGCAGATTGACAAATGTACAACAAACACATATGCTGTTATTAGTGCGCAATGCCTGCGCAACATGGGAAAAGGAGGGGGCTGAATGGCAGGTAAGCGTGATGAAGTGACCATCGCGGAAGTGGCGGAGGCATTGGATATATCAAAAACAACGGTATCCCGCGCAATATCCGGCAAGGGGCGCGTGAGCGAGGCTACCCGCGCGCGTGTGTTCGATTATATCGGCAAGGGCCGCCAGGATGCCGCTGCGCCGCTGCGCACTGCGCAACAGGGCCCAACCAACAACCTTGCGCTGGTGATCCCCAAGCATTTTATGCGGCTGGACTTGCCGTTCCTGCGCAAGTGCATGGGCGGTGTGTGGAACATGGCGGCCCAGCGTGGGTATGACCTGCTGCTGTGCTATGCGGGAGAAACCGATGTTGGCCAGCTGGAACGCCAGCTGGAATCCCACAAGGTGGATGGCGTGATTTTGTCCCGTACGATGCTGCACGATGAATGTGTGCAGACTTTGCAGCGCCACAATGTGCCTTTTGTGGCCATTGGCCGCGTGGATGACGATAAGGTGCCCCAGGTGGATAACGACCAGGTAGGAGCGTCCGCCGAGATGACCCGCCTGCTGCTGCAGCTGGGCATGCGCCGCATTGCCTATATGGGCGGCTGCACCGACTATACCGTCAACGCGGACCGGCTGCGCGGCTACCTGCGCGGATTTTCCGACTGTGGGGTGCAGGTGGACCAGAAATTGATTTGGACTGGCATTGAAACCAGCGAACAGCGGATCGATGCATTGGAAGGTGCGCTGGAGCAAAAGCCCGCTGACTTTGACGCATTGTTGAAACTGCTTACAGAAATGGGCTGCGAAGTATCTCGGCGCGGGAAAGCAATCCGCCTTAAAGCTCCCGGCTGGAAGAATGTAGCCCGTATGGATGACAAGCTGGGAGCCGGGTACAGCGAAACAGAAATCCGTGCGGTGCTGGCTGGAGAAAAGCAGCACACGCCCCGCAAGAAATCCACCGTGCAGCCGGAGCCACCCAAGGTCAATTTGCTGGTGGATATTCAGGCAAAATTGCAGGCCGGGAAAGGTGCTGGATATGCACGCTGGGCCAAGGTTTTTAACTTAAAACAGATGGCGCAGACCGTGAATTTTCTTACCGAACATCACCTACTGGACTATACAGAGCTGGAAGAAAAAGCGGTGGCGGCTACCGCCCATCACAATGAGCTGTCAGCGCAGATTAAGGCGACGGAGAAACGCATGGCAGAGATCGCCGTCCTGCGTACCCATATCGTTAATTATGCCAAGACCCGCGAGACCTATGTGGCCTACCGGAAAGCTGGTTACTCCAAGAAATTCCGCGAGGAACATGAAGAAGAAATCCTGCTTCATCAGGCGGCAAAAAACGCCTTTGACGAGATGGGTGTGAAGAAGCTGCCCAAGGTCAAGGACCTGCAAGCCGAGTATGCCAAGCTGCTGGAAGAAAAGAAGAAAACCTACGCCGAGTACCGGCGCTCCCGTGAAGAAATGCGGGAGCTTTTGACGGCCAAAGCCAATGTGGACCGGCTGCTGAAAATGGATGAGGAACAGAAAAAAGAACAGGAAAAAGACCACGGCCAGCGGTAAGCCGGTCATGGTCCAAAGCGTTCGCAGAACGCGCAGCCGCAGAATGAAATTCTGCGTTCAAGGGGGGTTGGGGGCGCTGCCCCAGGCAAGCAAAGCGGAGGGGAAAATCACGGCAGGATTTTTCCCTCTGCGGGCCGAGTGTATTAACACCGGCATTGCTTGCCAGATTTACCCCGAATTCGGGACAAGTACTACAAGCAATTTGATAAGTACTTTATTTTTGTTGAGCAGGCTATCAGAAAAACAAAGGATGCAGGCTACATTTGTTATATTGTCCCAAACAAATTTTTCAAAGTTGGTGCAGGAGAACATCTGCGAAGCTTAATTGCAAAAGGCCGATACTTGGTAAGCCTTGATGATTTTGGGGATGCACAGTTGTTTGAGGATAAGACTATTTATAGCTCCATCCTCCTTTTATGTAAGTCTCCACAAGAGAAATTCCGTTACACTGGCGTGGATTCTGCCGATAAGCTATGGGTTGGAGAGGAAGTCAGTTCCATAGAATTTGGCTCCTCTATTCTCAACAAGCTTAGAATGGCAATAACACAAGGGAGAGACGGCTCAAAGAGCTATCTCTCCCTGTTTATCATTACGGCCAACAACCCTTTTAATCCGAAACAACTTCGTTCAGCCATTGCTGTATCAGTTTTCGTTTTGGGGAAGTAGGTTTATAAATTACGTAGTTCTTCATTGAAGGTATCTCTTCATTCAAAATTGTAACCTCAAACAATGATTCGTTGGACAATTCCTGCTCCACCATCTTTCGCGGCACAAAGGCATAGCCGTCATCATTCAATAAGTATGGAACGATATTTTCCCCTATATCTATATCGAGCTGAAATGCCTTGTATCTTGAAAAAATCCTGTTATGTGTATCCGCATATAGGAAATTTGAATTGTAGATGCGCAGCGTTTCCATGTCTTTCAGTGTTATGCATTCATTTAGATCAGTAGGTTGTTTACTGGTAACAAGTATGATTTCATCTTCACACACAAGATCACACTGGAAACCGGTATGCCTAAACGGGTGATGTGAATAGCCTATATCAATCTTTCCTTGGTGCATAGCAGAAATAATATGTCTTGAATGCCCGAACTCTATGCGAACAGAAATGTCACTATGCTTTTCCAAAAAACGTCTGGTTCCTTGCACCAGATAACACTTGTGGAAAGCATAAACCGTTCCGATTGTCAATCGCTCAGAAAACTGACCAACCAAGCCAATTCTATCAATTGCTCTGTTCTCTAATTCCACTATGTTTTTTGCATATTCCAGAAAGGCCTGCCCTGCTAAAGTAAGTTCGGCGTGGTTGTAGCTACGAATAAAAAGACTCTGCCCCAACTCTTTTTCCAGTTCCTGTATTCGGCTGCTGACCGTGGACTGGACTACAATGTGCTCTTTCGCCGTTTCGGAGAAGCTTCCATTCTCCGCAAGTGTTAGAAATGTTCTCAGGTAATCTATATTCATGTACTCCTCCATGCTATCAATAATTCCGATTAAGTTTGTAAAAACTATTCGTTGGACAAATTATATGGCAAGAACTACAATATGTCAATAGGAGCGTCATAACCACATTGACTATGATGCTCTCTATTAAAAGAAATGGAGGAATAGCAATGGCACATTTGCTTATGATTGAAAGCTGGGTCGGAGCAAGCGGAAACCTCTTACCACCTTTATTGAGGGAACTCGGACATAGCTATACTTTTGTAACCCGGAAGGCATCACATTATCAAAATCCGATGAGCTCGGAAAAGCACGCTGTTTTCCGTTATGCTGACGATGTTGTCGAAACAGAAACGAACGATCTGCAACAGCTGATCGAATCGGTTAGGCACGTGCGGTTCGATGGTGTGATAACGGTGTGTGATTATTACATCGAAACGGTTTGTGAAGTTGCAAAGGCTTACAATGTACCGTGTCCGTTTTCAGCCAACGTTAAGACCGCACGACAGAAACATTTAATGCGGCAGGCTGTAGATCGTGCTGGATTGTCCAATCCAAAGTACATGCTTGCTTATAATTGGGAGGAAGTTGAAAAGGCAGCGCAAGAAATAGGTTATCCTCTTGTTCTTAAACCTGTGGATTTAGCCTCAAGCGCATTTGTTAAACTTATTCAGACTTCAAATGATCTGCAACAGGCATATCGTGATTTGGAGAATTTCCCGCTTAATTTCCGTGATCAAGAAAGAGAGCGAGCATTTTTGATTGAAGAATATATATGCGGAGAAGAAGTCAGTGTGGAGACGGTTTCAAATAACGGTGAGATTACCGTTGTAGGTATTACGGACAAGTCTGTGACTGGCAGTCCGTACTTTATAGAAAACGGACATATGTTCCCGGCAAAACTGGATGAGGACGTGAAAGAGGAGATAGGCGATTATGTGCGCAATGTATTGCTGGCAACAGGATATGACCACGGAATCGCTCACACAGAGATAAAACTCACGAAGGATGGTCCCAAAGTGGTGGAAATCAACCCTCGTACAGCAGGAAACTATATCGTGGAACTCATTGAATATGTGACCGGCGTAAATATGCTTAAAGCCTTTGTATCCCTTGCTTTAGGACAGCAACCGTCCGTTACTGTATCTGATACCAACGTGAGCAGTGCTGCGATTATGTTTATTGTTCCGGATTGCGGCGGCAAGATAAGGCAGATTAAGGGCGCTGACACGTTAAGGGAAGATTCAAATATCATACGGTATAGAATCGAGGACTGTGTGGGTAAATCCATTGAAAAACCAATCGACAATGCCTGCTATTTGGGACACGTTATAACGCGAGATTGCGATGGGTACGGCGCTCGCATGTTCGCTGAAACTGCATTGAGAAGGTTGGAAATTGAGTTTGAGGAAACGGAGCGAGTACATGAAGCAATATAAAAATGTTAATGAATTATGGGGTGCTATCGTGAATGGAGATATGGATCCCTCTGTTTCTGATTTTTTCGTAACAGGAGCGTCTTATATTTATCAGACAACGCAATTTCCAAACTCCATTAATAAATACCACAACTATTATCTATTACTGAGAGTCGGGACATACTTTGGAGCATGCTCTCATGTGCCGGAGCAATTAGGCATTGAAGCAGGAAGAGAGTTTTCAGGCAAGTCTCTCAAAAGCTGCGTGATTGACCCGCGTTTGCCGGTTAGAATTGCAGCAATGGACGCTTATCTTGGCACAGTATATCCTCACGAAAGGCAATGCAGCGATGCTGTGGAACTACCGGGGGGAACCCCGGCCGAGAAAGCGGATTTTCGTGACAACCTGATTGCTGATATTGCCAACATAGAACAGGGCATGAGGATTGCGTTGATTGGGGTTGTAAACCCGCTTATAGCTGCAATACGAAAGCGCGGAGGAACCTGCCTTCCCTGCGATTTGCAAATGGAAAGAACACAATGGGGCGACCCCGTAGAAAAGGATATGGAAAAAGTATTGGATTCTGCAGACGGGGTAATCTGTACAGGAATGACCCTAAGCAACGGAACCTTTGATCGAGTCGTAGAACGGGTACTGGAGCGCAATATTCCGCTGACTGTTTATGCGCAAACTGGCAGTGCTGTTGCTGCGAGGTTTGTGGGCAACGGAATCACCTCTCTCTTAGCGGAATCGTTTCCTTTTTCGCAATTCAGTGCAAACGCGACCCGTGTTTTTTGCTACAAAGGATAAGGTGACTAGAATTGATTCGTTTAAAAACAAATACCGACAACTTGCTGCACTCCAATCCGGAACTGTATGCTGTGTTTGAAAACGATAAGTCTTTTGAAATGGCGCGTTTTATACACGCGATACTCCAAAAATACGAAACAGGAAAAAAGGTATTGGATGTTGGATCGGGTTTGGGGAGAGAAGTAGCTTTTCTAAGAGAAAAAGGATACGATGCTGTAGGCATAGATGCTTCGGAAGATATGGTTGCCTGGTCACAAAAGCACTATCCAAACGCCAATTTTTATATTGGGCAACAGGCAATGTTTGACCTAAACCAGACATTTGATGCTCTGGTTTGCGTTGGGAGCACCTTCCTGTATAACTACACCAACGAAGATGCTGGTTCTACTCTGACGAATTTCCGAAAGCATCTTAAAGATGGCGGCATTTTGTATCTTGATATGAGGAATGCAGCTTTTTTCTTAACAAAGGAGGGACAGAGATGGTTGACGGACGAGCTTTTGGAGGAAGCGATATTCGATGGTAAACCAGCAATTGTAAAAACACGCTTTTACATTGATTTAGCAAAACAGATTTTAAAACGTGACTATAATTGGAAAATTGGAACTCGTGAGGCGATTATTGAGCACTTGGAGCATCGTCTTTTCTTCCCGCAGGAAATAGCAGGGTTGTTATCAGCAAATGGCTTTGAGGTTGTTGAGTTGTTCGATAAACCGGAACCTCATATCAGTTCATTTACTGATATCCGTCCATTTCAATTTGGATATGAACTAAGTGGGCGGAGGCTTCAAGTAATAGCAAAAGCAATCTAAGGCAGTAAGGAGGTGTTAGGAAGCGTGGAAACGCAGATCAATCAACGCCGCGGCTTGCTCATACTTTTATTTTTTACGTTTTTCATGGTGGTTGGATTTGATATGATTATGCCGCTGGTTATCGGGCATTATGTCAACAACGTTGGCCTTACTGCGACTGCCGTCTCAGTAGCGCTTGCAATACGGCAGTTTTCGCAGCAGGGTCTTGCGATGATCGGTGGTGCCTTGGCAGATCGGTTTCAGGTCAAAACACTTATCAGCGTGGGCGTATTTCTAAGAGTTCTTGGATTTCTGACCCTGGCATTTTCAAGTGCCTATGGGATGCTGATTGCTGCCATGATATTGATCGGCCTAGGCGGAGTTCTTTTTGAAATGCCATATCAGTCTGCGATTGCAATGCTCACAACAAATGACAATCGTCCTAAATATTATTCGCTGAATAACACAATTACGGGGATAGCAAGCGCAATCGGCCCCCTTTTGGGAGTAGCCCTGCTTCGACTGGATTTTAAAGTTGTCTGCTTTGGCGCAGCGAGTTGCTTTATGATTAATTTCGTATTATCACGTGTTGCCATGCCACCGATTATGCGGCAGGCAAAGTCGTATGCGGTTATGCCTGCTGTCAAAAGAATTGCAAAAGACAGACCATATCAAATATTCGTCCTTTTGATGATGGTGTTTTGGCTGGGAGCGTCCCAGATTGATATTACATACCCCCTAAGAGTCCAGGAAATTTACGGCTCAGCTGATGGTGTGGGTATTATGTATACGGTGTATGCCGTTGTCATGGCAGTATTACAGTATCCTCTGGTAGCACTTGCTTCCAAACGATTCTCGTCTCGGGCAGCGGTAGTAATCGGAACCGGAATCATCACAGCGGCATTGATTGCTACCCCGTTCGCCGCCGATGTAAAGTCGTTTATGGCAATTGTGGCCTGCTACGCAGTGGGCATGATACTGGCGAGACCGAACCAGCAGAATATCGCTGTATCAATGGCAGATACACGAGCGTTGGGAATGTATTTAGGGGTGAATTCTACAGCTTTTGCGATTGGCAAAGGTTTTGGAACGATTATTGGCGGCGCGTCCTTTGATATGGCAAAAAAATACACTCTAGAGAATGCGCCGTGGTACTTGTATGGCGTTCTGGTAGGAACGGCAATGATTGGATTTATGTTGTATAAGAATTTCGGCACCCCAAAAGATGAAACAGAAAAACAAAAACAATAGATACGGAGGAGGCAAAAAATGACTGGTACGAAAAATAGACAAAAATCGATCCTTATGATTTGCTGCTTGCTGGCAGTTTCAATGCTTGCTGGCTGCGGTGCAAAACCGACCGATGAGAGCAGCAATGCTCTAACTGAAAGTAATGCTACTATTTCTGCATCTGAACTGGTAGTTGCGGGAAATGAAATTGCCATTGGCGTAGATCCTACCGTATATCCTGCGGCGGATTATCTGCTGAATATGGGCGCTGGAGAAATTCTATTCAAAGCGGATGCAAACGGTGTGATTCAACCCTATTTTGCCAAAGATGTTTCACAACTTGATGAATATACATGGGAGATCAAACTGCATCCCAATGCCACGTTCTGGAGCGGCGACCCGGCCGATGCAGAAGCCGTAATCGCTTCCTTGATGCGATCAAAGGCGCTTGATCCAAAAGCCAACCCCTTCTTACAAGGGATTGATTTTACTGCGGTAGATTCCGAGACCATACAGGCCGTGACAGAAACTCCTAATGTGGATATTACTTTGAATTTGTCATCCCCACAGTTGCTCATTCATAATACCGCAGAAAAATATACTTATGAGAGCATCGAGACAGCAGACTATACCGGTATGTACCGAATTGTAGAGTTTAAGCCTGCACAGTGCATGGTTTTTGAAAAGAATGAAAACTATTGGGGTACAAAACCTGAGATCCAGAGGGTCGTACATGAACAGATTGGTGATGCGGACGCCCGTGTCATCGCTGCACTGAGTGGACGATACCATGTGGTAATGGATATTCCTCAGTCGGCTTATAGTCAGTTTGATAACAGTGAAGAGGCGAAGATTGTACTGGTTCCGGGTGCGCAGACCCAGACAATTTATCTCAACTGTGAAAAAGAGGCACTGAATGATTATCGTGTGCGTCAGGCTTTAGGTTGGGCTTTAGATCGTGAGGAGCTGATTGCTCTGGGTATGGAAGGATTAAGCGAGCCGGTTACTACATGGCTTGGTTCCAATCCCACATATGAAAAAGTAAAAAATGCGTATTACGATTCCTGCAACGTGGAGAAGTCCGCGCAGCTATTGGATGATGCTGGCTGGATTCTGGACGAGGATGGCTTCCGCTACAAAGATGGACAGCAGCTTACCATCCTGCTTCGTACTTTCCGAAACGATCAGGCACTCGGCGAAACCATTCAGATGCAGTGGAAGAAAATCGGTGTTAATGTTTCTGTGCAACACGGAGATTATTCGTTAATCACCACAGCGCGTGAAACGGGTGATTGGGATGCATCTGTCGAAGCATGGGGGACGTTCGGAAATGTGTCGGCGCTTCTGAACGCCCAATACGCTGCCGACGGCGCAGCCAATTACGGACGATTCCAGGATAAAAAATTGGCAGGAATGCTAGAGAGTCTGGCGCAAGCGGCAACCACGGAAGAACGCATAAAAATCGGTGAGGAGATTTCTCTTTACGTAGCAGAGCAATCCCCTGCGCTCTATATTGCACCAAGGCCGCAAATCACTGCTGTTAGCACCTCACTTGAGGGATTTGTCCCGCATTTCCGTCAGTTTGAAAATGTGGTGAATGCCAATCTTAGGATTAAATAATATCGAAAACGGCAGCAGGAGATACGGAACTGGACTCCTGCTGCCATTTTTTAAGTGAGGTGACATGATGATCAGAAATATGGTTCTGAAAAGGATTGGCAGTGCTCTTCTTGCTCTGCTCCTGTCCTCAGTTGTTATTTTTTTATTAGTTAGACTTGCTCCGGGCGACCCGATCAACCTGGTACTTGGAGAGGGGCCGGGCGATATTGGCGTAAACACGGAACTGCTTGAAGAACGTAGAGAATCTTTACGGGAAGCGCATGGATTAAATGACAGTATTCCTGTTCAGTATGCAAACTGGTTCAAAAAGATCATAACCCTGGACATGGGGACTTCTATTCGTAGCGGCAGACCCATCACTCAGGAACTATGGAGTAGAGTGCCCGCAACATTCACTCTCGCTCTGGCGGCATTATTTATCGAAACGATATTGGGTGTGCTGTTTGGTATCTATTCGGCAGTCCATGCCGGCAAATTACAGGATCGCGCAATCCGTCTGTTTTGTGTTATCCTTGCTTCGCTTCCTGCTTTCGTGTTGTCGTTGTTGTTTCTGTTTTTATTTGCTGTTCGGCTTCATTGGTATGAAATTAGCAGCCAAATGGAGTGGGGCAGATTGTGGCTGCCTGCAATTACACTAGGGATAATTGGAGCGCCCAGATGTATCCGCATGGTTCGTGCAGCAATGCTGACTGAGTTGGGTCAGTTATATGTTTCCTCGGCACTTTCACGAGGACTTACCTCCAAGATGGTTCTTCAGGGAGCGTTTCAGAACGCACTGCTCCCTGCCATTACAACCGTAGCCCTGTCCTTTGCACATATGATAGGCGGCTCCGTTGTGATTGAAGCTATTTTTAATTGGCCGGGAATTGGAAATTACGCAATCAACAGCATATTGGTACATGATTACCCTGCTGTTCAAGGATATACTGTGTTGACGGTTGCTACAGTCATTTTGATCAACCTGACTGTAGAAATCACCTATATACTTAGCAACCCGATGGTGCGCAGAGGCGGAATTTCCCGCCCTACTGCACAGCAATAGGAGGTGACTTTGTATGGGAAACAGAAAAATTCCAAGCACTGTTTTACTTGGCTCAATACTATTACTGGTTATTATCCTGCTTGTTATCGCTGCCCCTCTTTTTACCAGCTATGCGCCCGATGAAGCAATTGCGGAACGATTGCAGGAATTTAGCTTTTCACATCCCTTTGGAACGGATCGCTATGGGCGTGATATTTTCTGCCGAACGCTGTATGGCGGCAGGACTACCCTCACCGCGTGCTTTCTTGCCCTTGTAATGGCGTTGTTTATAGGCACGTTCTTTGGTATTATCACCGGCATGAGAAGTCGCGGCCTTTTGGATACGATCATAATGCGGGTTATAGATGTCCTGATGGCGTTTCCCTTCATGGTGTTTGCTATGGTGTTTGCCGCGCTGTGGGGCACTGGGTTGGCCAATTTACTTATTGCAGTAGTCGCAGTCTGGTGGGTTCCGTTTGCGAGACTGGCAAGAAGCATCGTTCTTCAGGTAAAGAATGACCCGTCTATACAGGCTGCTCGTGTGCTGGGAGCGTCTGGGTGGCGGATGGGAGTTTTTGAGCTGCTCCCCAAGATGATTGGTTCTCTATTGGTACTGGCCACGTTTGAATTGGGCACACTGATACTCTCTGTTTCGGCCCTTTCATTCTTAGGCATGGGAGCGTTACCGCCAACCCCGGAATGGGGAAGCATGCTGTCTGACGCCCGGGCACATTTCTTTCAGGCTCCGCACATTTTATTGGGTCCTGCTTTGTTCATTGTTCTTACGGTCCTTTCGCTTAATTTGATTGGAGAAGGTTTGCGGGATATGCTGGACCCGTATGAACATATTGATATTTTGAATTAGGAGGTCGCTATGGATAATTATTTGAAAGCCGCACTATCTGTCGAGCAACTCAAGGTTAGCTATGTGCAAAACAAAAAACGACTTCCCGTGCTGGACGGAATTTCTTTTGTATTGGAAAAAGGAAAGATTCTTGCTCTGCTCGGAGAAAGTGGTTCGGGGAAATCCACTTGTGGGAAATCGCTCATAGGCGTATTGCCGCCATCGGCAAAAATTGATAGTGGTACTGTCCGTTTCGGGAACGGTGATTATGTGGATATTTCTGACAATGATATCAATTGGAAAACAATACGTGGAATGCGTATTGGGATGATTTATCAGGACGCACAGCTTGCACTTAATCCCGTGAAAACAATACGTGTGCATTTTGAGGAGACTCTAAGAAACAAGCCATTTCCATCAAAAGAAGCTATGGAGAAAGTTTGTTATGATATGCTCCGGTTACTGAACTTTGATGATCCTGAGCGGGTACTGAATGCTTATCCTTTTGAGCTAAGCGGCGGGATGTGCCAGAGGGTTTATATTGCGATGATACTCAGCCTTGAGCCGGAAGTTCTTATTGCCGATGAGCCTACTTCTGCGCTAGATACAGTAAGTCAAAAAGAAGTGCTGCAGTTACTTCGGGACACACAAAAAAAGCTGGGATTATCTATTGTTTTAATTACCCATGATATTGGTGTCGTTCATGAAATCTGTGACCGCGTAATTGTTTTAAATGAAGGGAAAATTGTGGAACAAGGGGCAGTACAGGATGTTCTTTTACACCCAAAGGAACATTATACAAAACAACTGATTGAGGCGCGAAACTTACCCGCTTTTTCGCTGCCATG
>ERZ791603.2437-NODE-2437-length-11831-cov-3.532694_pt1 | contig 11831 bp, 6 predicted proteins | sample MGYA00509966_ERZ791603 | MGnify/ENA primary metagenome ERZ791603 (study PRJEB30046, sample SAMN00791931) | human gut metagenome | study: EMG produced TPA metagenomics assembly of the A metagenome-wide association study of gut microbiota in type 2...
GATCTCTCATTTCTTATCCTTGTTTTAAGTTGTGCTTGCGGCCAGCCAGGGCAGGAGATGTATCCTGATATAGCGGATGCTGCGCGTACCTCATTTTGTGTGGCATCCGATGATACGGCCCTGGTGAAGATCTTCGATTGGGCCGTAAGTAATTCGAATCGGTATGTCGGGGAGGATTCCGATCCGGTCGGACCTTGGTACGAAGCGGCTTTGCCGAATCGCCAGGCTTTCTGCATGCGGGATGTCTCTCATCAATGTATAGGCGAGGAGCTGAACGGGTATGGCAGGCAAAATGCGAATATGATGGGTAAGTTTGTCGAGAATATTTCCGAGTCGAAGGACTATTGCAGCTATTGGGAGATAGACAGGAATAACCTGCCGGCTTCGGCTGATTATGTCTCGGATCAGGATTTCTGGTATAACCTGAATGCGAACTTCGATGTGATGAACGCTTGTTACCGTTTGTACCTCTGGACAGGAAATGAAGTCTACATCAATGATCCTCGTTTTGAAGAGTTCTTCCGTTTATCGGCCAATGAATATATCGACAGATGGCAGTTGCAGGCGGATAAGATCATGGAACGTCCGGGGGTGATGCACGAAGACGATGCACGTGTCGATCCGAAGTTCAAAACCTTCCGTGGGCTCCCTTCTTATGAGGAATCGGTTCGTGGGCTGACGGTAACCGGCGATTTGATCGCTACGATCTACCGAGGATTGAAATCGTATGCACAGATTCAACGGCTGGGAGGAAATGAAGAGGCCGCCCTCCACTATGAGTCGAAGGCGGAAGAGTATGCCCGCCTATATAATACCGGTTGGTGGAATGAAGAGACTCAAAACTATTATGCCTATAAGTTGGAGAATGAAAACCTGAAAGAAGGCGGATGTAATGTTTTTCCTCTTTGGTTCGGTATCGTAGACAAGCCGGAACGTATCAATCGTTTATTGGCGATCCTGTCGGAGAAAGAGACAAACGTGGAAAGCATGTCTTACTATCCGAAGATCTTTTATAAATACGGCAGGCAGGATATGGGCTATCATTATCTAAAGGAGCTTTATGCGAATGAACGTCGGGATTATCCCGAAGTAGCCAGCGGTGTGATCGAAGGAATTGTGTGTGGACTTGCCGGCGTAGATGCCGATGTCACGGCAAACCGTATTACCACCCTTCCGCGCTTTACGGATGCTACCCGTTGGATTTCGATAGAAAATATTCCTGTATTCTCAGGAAAAATATCTATCTTGCATCAATCTGCCGGAAGTAGTACCTTCGCGAACAAGTCCGGGAAAGAATTGATTTGGAGAGCCATGTTTCCGGGTAATGTAGCCATGATTAGCGGGATGGATGCCAAACATACGAACGATGAACTGGGTAATTCGTTCAGTTATCTCGATATTGTTTGTAAACCGGGTGAAACGAAAACTGCTGAAGCATGTAAATATAAACTTGAAGAAGATGAAAAATTCGATTAAACTTGTTACCTTGTTGTTAACCGCTGGATTTTATTCCGCTTGTACCCGACAACTACCTCCTGATACCCAGAGTCGCATTCCCTTGGAGGGTAATTGGGGATTGCAACTGGATACTGCCGGTGCGGGGATTGCTCCTGATTGGTTGACAAAGTCTTGTACGGATTCTCTTTTTCTGCCCGGTACTACCGATATGGGGAAAAAAGGAACTTACAATACGGATATGACACTGACTACATCCCTTTCCAGAGAATATGTGTTTGAAGGGAAAGCGCTGTACACAAAGCAGGTCGATATACCGGAAGAATGGGATGGAACATCCGTCCGCCTGGTAATGGAACGCACGAAGCCCACGACGATCTGGATCGATGGAAAAGAAGTTGGGGCAAATAACGATATCTCTACGGCTCAACAATATGATCTGTCCTCTTATCTGTTTCCCGGAACCCATACCGTTGCTATTTTAGTCGATAACGGCAAGCAGGCCGTGCCAGAAAAGGTCTACGGCTCTTCACATGCTTATTCTGCTTCCACACAGACAAACTGGAATGGAATTATCGGTGATTTTTATCTGGAAAGCGTACCTCTTTGCGGGATCGATGACATCCAGCTGTATCCGGATGTCGCGAAAAAAGTCGTGACTGCCAGAGTAACCCTTCGTAACCCGGACAAAGGGGCGGGAAAAGGTATATTGTCCTTTTATGCCGAAGCCTGGAATACGGATAAACAACATAAAACACCGGTACAGACAGTTGAAGTGGACTGGACGAAGCCGGAACAGGAGCTCGAACTTGCGCTGGGGGATAAGGCTTTGCTTTGGAGTGAATTTACACCGTCTCTATATCGTTTCTCTGTCTCACTAAAAACAGATCAATCGGTCGATACGGAGCAGGCGACTTTCGGTTTGCGCGATTTCAAAACAAAAGGACGGCAGTTCACCATGAATGGCAAGACTACGTTCCTGCGCGGAAAACATGACGCCTGTGTCTTCCCTCTGATTGCCCATACCGCAATGGATGTGGAGACTTGGCGACACTATTTCCAGGTAGCGAAACAGTACGGCATCAACCATTATCGTTTCCACTCCTGGTGTCCTCCCGAAGCTTGTTTTGAGGCAGCCGACATCGAAGGCATTTACCTGCAACCGGAACTTCCTATTTGGGGAAATATCGATATCGATGATACCGAATTATGCGATTATCTGTTAAAAGAAGGGCGAAACCTGCATCGGGCCTATAGTAATCATGCCTCTTTTGTGATGTTCGAATTAGGAAATGAGATGTCCGGCGAGGAAGGGCTTGCCATGTTGATCCAGACCTTCAAAAAGGAGGATAACCGTCATATCTATTCTTCCGGTTCAAATAATTATCTGGGCTTTAAAGGAAAGCAAGCGAATGAAGATTATTTCACGACTTGTCGTGTCGGGCGTGAAGGCGACAAGCAGTTCAACACGCATGCCCGTGCCTCTTTTTCCTTTGCCGACGCTTATGACGGTGGGTATCTGAATCACACGTACCCAAACTCGGAGATGGATTTCTCGTCTGCCAATGTATTATGCGATGTTCCGATTATCAGCCACGAGACAGGGCAGTTCCAGGTATATCCGAATTATGAAGAGATCAAGAAATATACGGGTGTATTGAAGCCACGCAATTTCGAAATCTTCAAGAAACGCTTGGAAGAGGCCGGTATGATTAACCTGGCGTATGACTTTATGATGGCTTCCGGCAAATGGTCGGCCCTGCTGTACCGGGCGGATATCGAGATGAACCTGCGTACGCCGGAATGGGGCGGTTTCCAGTTGCTTGATTTGCAGGATTATCCGGGACAGGGCTCAGCTTATGTCGGAATCTTGGATGCTTTTATGGAAAGTAAAGGGTTGATCGCGCCGGAAGAATGGCGGCATTTCTGTTCGGAAGTGGTTCCTCTGTTCTGCACGGAGAAGTTCTGTTGGACAAACGATGAGGCGCTCACCGGAGAGGTTGAGATAGCCAATTATTCTGAAAGCGATTTGAATAGTAAACAATTGTCTTGGACATTGACCGACAGCAAACAACAAGTTTTAGATAAGGGAGTTTTACCTTTGCAGGTTAAACAAGGAGAGCTGGCAAAGGTAGGCACATTGAAACCGGCTATCGCTTCTGTCCGGAAGGCTGAAAAAGTCACGCTCGCCTTGTCGATAGACGGCACTCCTTACCGGAATGATTATTCCCTTTGGATTTATCCGGCGGCTGATAAAGAGGTTGCACCATCTGAAGACATTTGTGTGACGGATGATTTGGATGCCCATCTGAAATACCTGACAGAGGGGGGCAAAGTCCTTTGGTTCCCTTCGAAAGACAAACATAAGGATCAAACGGTAGGCGGACTTTTCCAGACGGATTATTGGAATTACCGTATGTTCCGGACTATCTGCGAAAACTTGGACCGCCCAGTTTCTCCCGGTACATTGGGAATCTTGACTGATCCCGGCCACCCTGCATTGGCTGATTTCCCGACCGAGTTCCACACCAACTGGCAATGGTTCCCAATCATCAAGCAGAGCTACCCTATGATTCTGGATCGTCTGTCCGATGATTACCGGCCGATCGTACAGGTAATCGACAATGTCGAACGCAACCATAAGTTGGGTCTGTTGTTTGAATTCAAGGTTGGGAACGGTAAACTCTTAGTTTGCATGTCTGATCTGAAAGCAGTACAGGACAAACCGGAAGCCCGGCAGTTCTACCGTAGCATTTTGGAATACATGGAATCCTCTGCTTTCGCTCCCTCTTACTCCTTATCTGCTAAGGATTTGCAAGACCTGTTTACGGCTAAGGTGAAAACGGGTGAGATGAAGAAGTTATTCAATATTTCGTCTTATAAGTAGTCCTAGTTTACTTATCTACATAGCATAAGAAAACATCGGAGTGCCTACTAATCTGTAATCGGCGTCAGTGATTACAGAATTAGTAGACATTTAAAAAAGAATTATTCGGGATGAAAAAAGATTTTTTAGGGATTCTGTAAAATCAAACTCAACGCTTTTAAGTCGTCGGCCCCGATCAAATCCACCCCTTCTTTAATAAAAAGTTTCTTGAACAGTGGTGTGTCCGGTGCGCCCCACCAGCGGAACAGTTTGCCTTCCGCATGGGTTTGCCGGATATATTCTCGCACCTTTTCGAGCTTTTCAGCGGGAATCTCTCCCTGGCCTTTCCAGCCGATATATTTGGAATAATTATCGCTAATGACAGGCATTAGGACGGCCGGAATGCCCTTCCCTAAATCTTCTATCGTACCGTCCAGAAAGATAAAACGGTTGGTTTCGGCGGCAATAGCTTTGCGGGGACTTTTTCCTGACAGGTAGAACAACACGGCACTTTCTTGCAGTTTCCCGTCCTTTTCATGACAGAAAAGAGATTCGTATGGTTTCAGTTTCTTTTTCAAGACGGGGTACATTGCTTCGCCGTCTGTCTTGCAATCGACCATCAGGTAAAACGGGCGGTCGCTGTCCGGATATACTTTGCCTCCGTTCTTTTTGATCCGTTCGACTAATGGCAAGAGATACAGTTTCTCGAATGTGATATCCGGGTTGGGGGCGACCGAATCGTGGGACACATACAGTTCGCCGTCGATTAGCCATAAATCCGCTTCCACACAATTGAATTGGAATGAAAGGGCATCGAATAGCGGACGGGGACGTTCATAATCGTTGTGTGAGAAAGCATTGTAATGAATTGTCTGGGCTTCGATAGAGCCGGATAACAGACTGATAAGCAGGATAATTACTTTTAGTTTCATATAGCAGATTCGTATTTGATAAGGCAAAGGTAAACAGTTTTATCCAATTCTCCGGGAATATTGTTTACATTTGCCCTGATCAATCTGATAAACCATGAATAGACGATTATTTTTTTAGAGATCATGCGCTGGGGCATTGCTTTTATCCTGTCCGGGCTTGTTGGCGCGGGAAAATGAAAAGAGACAGCGCTTTGGCTTGGTAACGGATATACATTTTGCTCATCGGAATGTACACGGAACTCGCTATTATGAACAATCCATCACAAAGTTATCGGAAGCAATAGACGTTTTTAATAGGCGGAAATTAGATTTCATGATTGAACTTGGAGACTTGAAGGATATGGGGGATATTCCTGAAAGAGGGCAGACTTTGTCGTTTTTAGATGAGATAGAAGCAAAGTTTCAGACCTTCGACGGCCCTGTTTATCATGTGTTGGGCAATCATGATATGGATAGTATCTCAAAATCTGAATTTCTCGCACATACGAGCAATTACGGGAGTGCGAAAGGAAAACCTTATTATTCCTTCGTACGGAACCAGATCAAGTTTATCGTGCTCGACGGTAATTGCAACGAGGATGGTTCCGATTATGATTCCGGTGATTTCGATTGGACGAAAGCGTTTGTCCCGGCCGGGCAGAAGGAATGGCTCTGGCAGGAACTGAAGAAAGACGATTTGCCGGTCGTGATCTTTATCCACGAATTGTTGGATACTTTCTCCGGGATTGACAAGGAACTTTGTATCGGCAATGCGGAAGAGATCGTTTCGATACTTGAGCAAAGCGGCAAGGTAGTAGCCGTTATCCAAGGGCACCATCATGCCGGGAACTATAGTTTTCGGCATGGAATCCACTATTTTACAATGAAAGGAATGATAGAAGGAAGCCTTCCCGAAAATAATAGTTTTGCCGTCATTGAGATAGACAAAGATTTGAATATCTATATAGAGGGTTTCTATAATTGCAAGAATAAGGAGATGAAACATAATAGATAATCATTATGAAAAACTTCACAGACGAGAAGACTCTTCTTCGGGAGATAAAGAACGGAAACGGCGAAGCATTCGAATTTCTGTTCAATAGCTATTATCCTCGGTTGCGGGGATATGCTGCTCGTTTTGTGACGGATGAGGAAGCAGTCAGAGATATCATACAGGAGAGTTTTTTGAGATTTTGGGAAAAACGTGATCTGATAGAAGCTGTTTCCATTTCATCTCTTCTTTTCGCAATGGTGAGGAATGCCTGTCTGAATTATTTGAAGCATCTGCAACTGGTCGAGCAGCATAATCTGGAACATTTGGATAGGGTGGCCGGGCAGGAAGAACTTTATTATTGGGACTTTAACCTAAGTCCGGAATATACGCTTCTGTATAAGGAATTGCAACAACAGATCAGTCTTGTTATGAGTGATTTGCCTTCCCGTTGCCGTGAAGTATTTGAGATGAGCCGTTTTAAGAAAATGAAAAACCGGGAGATCGCAGATGCTCTCCAAATATCGACTACTGCAGTGGAAAAACATATAGCCAAAGCCTTAGCACGCTTTTCCGCACATTTTAAAGATAAATATCCGTTGGATGTCTATATCGCGATATTAGCTTGGCTGCTTTCCGAATGAACGAAGTCCTGTTTCTTTTGTTTTGGGGAATTTTTTTCAGGAAGGGGGTTGGGTAAAATTCATTTGGGTTGTTACATCATATAGAAAGCAAAAATTATGAAAGAGCAGGAGATCTATAATCACCAGTTGGCAATACGTTATTTTGAAGGACGCATTACTCCCTCCGAAGAAGAGATTCTTTTCCGGTTTGTGAATGATGCACCTTCTAATGAAAGAATGTTCCGCCAATGGGAGGAGGAGTGGATGCTTTCCTATAAACTGATTCCTGAAGTTTCGAATGAATGGAAACAGTTGCAACGCCGGATGCAGGTGCGTCAATCGCTGAATGGTGTGTTTAGTACTAAACACATGCAATTGCAGCGGTTTATCGCTGTTGCTGCAATTGCATGTGTTCTATTATTGAGTGGAACATATAGTTTCTATCTTTATCGGAATACGGAAACCACCGATAACCGGTTTGCTTTAGAAACTGCCTATGGAGAAAAAAGCAAGCTGATACTGGCGGATGGAACAGTTGTATGGTTGAATGCCGGTTCTTCCTTACAGTATGCCGGTAACTTCAATTCTAAAAACAGGGAAGTCTTTTTAACTGGTGAAGCTTATTTCGAAGTGACTAAACAGTCAGATGGAACTCCTTTTGTGGTTAAAACGGATCAGTATAGTGTATTGGTGAAAGGAACAAAGTTTAATGTATCTTCTTACCCTGAAGATATTTCTGCTAAAACGACATTATTGGAAGGCTCTATCGATATTTTATATAAAGGGAGGCATATTCCGGTTGCACCGGGAGAATTGCTGAGTCTTGACAAACAAAACGGAAGTTTTTCCCGTCAGAAGGTTCAGGCTTCTCAATATAAATCCTGGACAGAAGGGAGAGTTGAATATGATAAAATCACGCTCAATGAGTTGGCAGTCCGCCTATCCCGTAAATATGACGTTCAGATTCATTTGGGAGACGACTTGGAAAAAGATATAGCTTTCGCGTATCACTTCGCAATGAAGAGACGGTCGGAGATGTCTTTCACGCTCTATCCGAGATTATTCCGATCCGTTATGAACGGCGGGACCGGGATATTTATATTAGAAAACAATAGCGCAATTGTTAATATATTATTAAATCTAATTCTTTAATTTATTGGTTTATGTATAGAAAACATGTAGGAAGGGCGTTAATCCTTGCCTTGATGCTTTCTGGGGCTACCTCCATGAATGCACAGCGGATTACCCGGCAATTTAAAAATGTTCCTTTAAAAACGGTATTAGCGGAAGTCGAGAAAGAACTACAGTATTCCATCATTTACAAGAAAGACGAGGTAAATGAACGGAAGCAGATTACGCGAGATTTTAAAGATGCTTCTTTGGAAGAAGTTCTATCTGCCGTATTGGATAACGGATTGTCTTATTCCGTCCAGGGCAAGATGATTGTGATTTCCAAGAAGGAAGCCGCAGGATCATCTATCACTCAGCAAAAGCAGATCATTGTGAAAGGTATCGTGAAAGATGAAAATGGCGAACCAGTTGTTGGGGCGAATGTTGTTGAAAAGGGAACGTCTAATGGTACGATTACGGATATGGATGGGAATTTCTCTTTGTCGATATCCGAAGGTTCCAAATTAAGTATAACGTACATCGGATATTTGGACAAGGATGTTGCGGTTAGTAAAGGTAAGACAACATTGAACATCCAATTGAAGGAAGATACGCAAGCTTTGGATGAAGTGGTTGTGGTAGGTTATGGTTCTGTCAAAAAACGTGACCTAACAGGATCTGTTTCACAGATTTCTTCTTCATCGATTCAGAATCAGGCTGTGATGAAAGATCCTATGCAAGCATTGCAAGGTAAAATTGCAGGTGCGGATATTACGATGGGAAACTCTCCCGGAGCATCTTCTACCATTGTGATCCGTGGATATAATTCGATCAATGCGGGCAATGATCCGTTGATAGTGGTGGATGATGCTCCGTTCGGAGGAAAGATCGATGAGATCAATCCGGCAGAAATCGAGTCGATTGATGTTTTGAAAGATGCTTCATCCACTGCTATTTATGGTTCTCGAGGAGCAAATGGTGTTGTTATCATTACGACAAAACGTGCCCGTAAGGAAGCTAAACTGTCTGTTAGTTATGACGGATATGTCGGTGTGTCCAAGTCATTCAAAAATTATGATATGATGAGCGGTGAAAAATATGCAGACTGGAAAAGAATGGCTAATTATGGAAAGACAGATAAGGAAATATTTGATGATATTCAATTAAAAGCCTTGAACTCCGGACAGTTTGTAGATTGGCAAGATTTGATGTTTAGCGGTACGGGCTATAAAACGGATCATAATGTCAGTATCAATCAATCGAATGGTCGTAATCGTAATATGTTAGTGTTAGGCTATAATAAAGACCAAAGTATTATTGATAATATGGGATATGAACGTTTCTCAGCCCGTATTAACGGGGATATGGAATTAGCAAAGAACTTGACGGTAGGCTATTCTTCTCTTTTAGCATTGACAACTCGTAATAATGGAGATAATAGTGTTTGGAAATATGGAACAGTTATTGATCCACTAACGGAGGTTTATGACGAGAATGGAGATATGCGCTTTTACAATAGCGGTTGGTATCAGACGGTATTGCATTCGAATCCTTTGTTTGATACTGATAAGAATAATGTAGACAATAAAGAAAAACGTACCCGTATCCTTTTGAACTTATTTGCAGATTGGGAAATAATCAAAGGCTTGAAATTCCGAACAAGTTTGACATATGGCTTGTCGTCAATCGAAAATGGAGTTTATAAGAGTTCTACTTCTCAAGCTCGCCAGTTGGCTTCTCCGTCTGCTGAATACAAAAAAACGAACGAGCAACAGATTACTTTTACGAATGTTCTGAATTATAAGAAGGTATTGAATGATCATAGTTTGGATGTATCGTTGGTGCATGATATGCAGACAGATAAAGCAGAATTGGTCGGTTTGACTGGACAGGATATGCCTTATTACGGTTCGTGGTTTAATGTGAATGAAGCACCAGATGTATTTACACGTCTTTCTTCTGTACGTAAATGGGCTTTGTTGTCATTTATGGGAAGAGTTAATTATACATTTAAGGATCGGTATTTGTTGACATTGACTGGACGTTACGATGGCTCTTCTCGTTTGGCAAAAGGTAATAAATGGGACTTCTTTCCGTCTGTTGCATTGGCTTGGCGTATGAATGATGAGTCTTTCCTTCGGGAAGTTGATTGGCTTTCTAATCTGAAATTACGTTTGAGCTGGGGTAATTCCGGTAATACAGCAATTTCTGAGTATGCAACACAAGGAGCTTTAGGTAAATATGTGTATTATTTCGGGACAACTGAGCAGTCGGCAATGGGATATCTGCCTACCGAGTTGGCTAATAATCAATTGGGGTGGGAAAGTACAGAAGAATATAATGTCGGCGTGGATTTTGGCTTCTTGAATAACAGGATCAGTGGTTCTATTGACGGATATATTCGTAATACACGTGATCTATTGATGAAACGCAATTTGCCGATCAATACAGGGTATGAATTTACTTGGCAAAATGTAGGTAAGACACGTAATTCGGGTATTGAAATAGCCTTGAACACTGTACCTGTTGTGACAAAAGATTTCAGATGGACAGTAGATTTGACTTTTGGCTATAACAAGAATGAAATTGTCGAGTTGTTCAATGGAAAGGAAGATAGTCCGGGAAATAAATGGTTCATTGGGCAACCTCTCTACGTTGAACGTCTGTATAAATATATAGGAGTTTGGCAATATGGAGAAGAAGAGGAAGCGGCAAAGTATGGACGTGAACCTGGTAATCCTAAAATAGAAGATGTAAATAATAATGGGGTTTATGATGAAGGCGATTTGCATACATTCAATAAAATACCCAAATGGACAGCAGGACTTTCTACAGGATTCTATTATAAGAATTTCGATTTGAATGTTTATTTCTATACACGTCAGAAGTATGGACAGCTATTAGGAGTATTGACTGACGAGGCTGGATCAACTCGTTATAATCATCTGGATGTTGATTTTTGGACACCGGATAATCCTTCTAATGCTTGTCCGAAACCTGCGATAACTAATCCACAGGAGTTATTGGTGTCAAGTGATTATGCTTATCGGGATCTGTCATTTATACTAGCTTCTAGAACTTTTCCGCTCTCTGGCCGACGGTTTCCCGGCCCTCAACGTCTTCAACTACCTGACGCTGCGCGCGGTGCTTGCCGCGTTCACCTCCATGGGGATCGGGTTTGCGCTCGGTCCCTGGATGATCGCCCGCCTTAAGAACCTGCATTTCGGACAGGCCGTGCGCACCGACGGGCCCAAGACCCATCTCGTCAAGGACGGCACGCCGACGATGGGCGGCGCGCTCATTCTCTTCGCCATCACGGTTTCGACTCTGCTCTGGGCTGATCTCTCCAACCGCTTCATCTGGGTCGTGCTCTTCGTGACGCTCGGCTACGGCTCCATCGGCTGGATCGACGACTACCGCAAGGTCGTGCACCACAATCCCAAGGGCATGAGCGCGAGGGAGAAGTTCTCGTGGCAGTCCGTGATCGGCCTTGCCGCAGCCTTCTACCTTGTCTTTGCGCTTTCCGTTCCTGCGGGCGGAACGCTCACCGAGACGATTGCGGGCTGGGTCGAGGCAGGCTTCCCGCTCGACATCTCGAGCAACCTCCACCTTCTCATCCCGTGCTTCAAGGACATCGCCCTTCCGCTCGGCCTGGTGGGCTTCATGGTCTTCACGTACGTGGTGATCGTCGGCAGCTCCAACGCCGTGAACCTCACCGACGGTCTTGACGGCCTCGACGCTGATCTGCTTGCGGTCTACGGTGATGCCCTTGGCAGCGAGCGCCTCGGCGAGGTCCGTTGCCGTGACCGTACCGAAGAGTTTGCCCTCCTCGGCCTTCACGGCCAGCGACAGCGGCAGGGTGGCGATGGTCTCGG
>ERZ791603.2443-NODE-2443-length-11809-cov-8.465288_pt1 | contig 11809 bp, 9 predicted proteins | sample MGYA00509966_ERZ791603 | MGnify/ENA primary metagenome ERZ791603 (study PRJEB30046, sample SAMN00791931) | human gut metagenome | study: EMG produced TPA metagenomics assembly of the A metagenome-wide association study of gut microbiota in type 2...
GTCAATTTTCTGGGGATGGTCGAATGACGCTCCCGGAACGCCGGGCGGAGACGAATCCGGCCGGCGGAAGCGTGAGACCGTCCCGTTGGCGGGCCGACCGCCCCGACGATAAAACAAGAGCTTCCGGAACCTCCGGAAGCTCTTGCCGTTCTATCTGTGCCGCAGCATCGCTTTGGCTTTCTCGGCGTCCTCCTCGCGGACGACGACCTGTGCGGGCATGGTGCCTATGGGGTAAATGGCCGACATATATTCGTTGCGGATCATCGACCAGATCCCTGCGCTGTCGAGCATGGATTTCGCGATCTCGGCTTCTGTGATGGTGTTGTATTCCGCCAATACAACCATGGTTTCGTCTTGCATAATCTCTCGGTTTTTGTTGGATACCTAAAGTTAGGAATTTTGTTGATAAAATGCAAGAGCCCTGCCACGAATTCTGCGGAAATATCCCTATCTTTGTTGTGCGATAAATTTGAAGAGTTACGACCATGCCTGAATTCGTCCATCTGCACGTACATACCCAATATTCGATCCTCGACGGCGCCGCGGCCATCAAGCCGCTCATCAAACGCGCCAAAGCATTGGGGATGAATGCCATCGCCATCACCGACCACGGCAACATGTACGGTGTCAAGAATTTCCACGACACCGCTACGGACGCCGGGGTGAAGCCGATCCTCGGCTGTGAGGTCTACGTGGTGAAAAACCGTTTCGAGAAGGACAAGGACGAGAAGGCCGGCGACCACCTGATCCTGCTGGCCAAGAACCTCGAAGGCTACCACAACCTCTGCAAGATGGTCTCCTACTCGTTTACCGAGGGGTTCTATTACAAGCCGCGCATCGACAAGCAACTGCTCGAACAGTACCACGAAGGGCTGATCTGCTGCTCGGCATGTCTGGGCGGCGAGGTGCCCCAGGCCATCATGCACAACGACATGGAGGAGGCCGAGCGCGTGGTGCAGTGGTTCAAGGGGGTCTTCGGCGACGACTATTACCTCGAATTGCAGCTGCATCCCTCGGGCGACCCGCAGAAGGATGCGGACGTCTACGAGAACCAGCTGCGGGTGAACAAGGCGCTGCTGGAGCTGGCCGCCAAGTTCGGCGTGAAGTACATCTGTTCCAACGACGTGCACTTCATCCTCGCGGAGGATGCCGTGGCGCACGACCACCTGATATGCCTCAATACGGGGCGCGACCTGGACGACCCTAACCGTATGCGTTACACGTTCCAGGAGTACCTCAAATCACCCGAGGAGATGGCCGCGCTGTTCCCCGACCACCCCGAGGCACTGGCCACGACGCTCGAGATCGCCGCCAAATGCGAGGACTACAAGCTCACGCACGCCCCCCTGATGCCGAACTTCCCGCCGCCGGAGGATTTCAAGATCGACCTCGCGGAGCTCCGCGAATCCTTCGTCAAGAAGATCGAGGACGCGGAGTTGCTGGCCAGGATCGGCGCCTGTGTGTCGGTCGAAGAGCTGGAGCGGCTCGTCGCCCATGACAAGGAGCTGTCGGACAGGCTGATGGTCGCCAAGCAATATTGCTACCTCGTAGACCTCACCTACAAGGGCGCGCACCGTCGTTACGGCGAGGTGCTGGACGAGAAGGTCGAGCAACGGCTCAAATACGAGCTGGATACGATCGAGTGGATGGGTTTCCCGGGCTACTTCCTGATCGTGTGGGACTACATCCGCGCCGCCCGCGAAATGGGGGTCTCGGTGGGCCCCGGCCGTGGTTCGGCCGCGGGTTCGGTGGTCGCCTACTGCCTGAAGATCACCAATATCGACCCGCTGAAATACGACCTGCTGTTCGAGCGTTTCCTCAACCCCGAGCGTATCTCGCTGCCCGATGTCGACGTCGACTTCGATGAGGACGGCCGCGCCGACGTATTGCGCTACTGCGTGCAGAAATACGGCCAGAAGCGCGTTGCCCAAATCGTGACGTTCGGCACCATGGCGCCCAAGATGGCCATCAAGGACGTTGCCCGTGTGCAGAAGCTCGCCCTCTCGGAGAGCGACCGCCTGTCGAAACTGGTGCCCGACAAGATCACCCCCGACAAGAAACACGGCGAGACGCCGTTCGATTTCGTATACAAGGAGTCTCCCGAACTGGCCGCCGAGCGCGAGTCGCCCAACCAGCTGATACGCAATACGCTCAAGTACGCCGAGAAACTCGAAGGCTCGATCCGCCAGACGGGCGTGCACGCCTGCGGCGTGATCATCGGCCAGGACGACCTCGAGAAGTTCGCGCCGATGGCCATTGCCAAGGATGCCGAGCTGAACGTGGTTGAATTCGAGGGCAAGGAGGTCGAGAGCGTCGGCCTGATCAAGATGGACTTCCTGGGACTGCGTACGCTGTCGATCATCAAGGACGCCGTGGAGAATGTCAAGGCGGTGCACGGCGTGGACGTGGACATCGACGACATCCCGCTGGACGACGCCCAGACCTACGAGGTCTTTGCACGCGGCGATACCACCGGCCTGTTCCAGTTCGAGTCCCCGGGCATGAAGAAGCACCTGCGCAACCTCAAGCCCAACCGTTTCGAAGACCTGATCGCCATGAACGCCCTCTACCGTCCGGGCCCGATGGAGTACATCCCCAATTTCATCGCCCGCAAGCACGGGCAGGAGCCGGTGACCTACGAGATCGCCGACATGGAGGAGTACCTGAGCGACACCTACGGCATCACGGTCTACCAGGAGCAGGTCATGTTGCTGTCGCAGAAGCTCGCCGGGTTCACGGGCGGCGAGGCCGACACGCTGCGTAAGGCCATGGGTAAGAAGAAGCGCGACGTGCTGGACAAGATGAAGCCCAAGTTCATCAACGGCTGTAAGGAGCGCGGGCACGACGAGAAGATCTGCGACAAGATCTGGGGCGACTGGGAGGCGTTCGCATCCTATGCCTTCAACAAGTCGCACTCGACCTGCTACGCCTACGTGGCCTACCAGACCGGTTACCTGAAGGCGCACTACCCTTCGGAGTTCATGGCGGCGCTGCTGAGCCGAAACCTGGCGGACATCAAGCAGCTGACGCTCTACATGAACGAGTGCAAGCGCATGGGCATCCGGGTGCTGGGCCCCGACATCAACGAGTCGATGCGCACCTTTTCGTCGAACAAGTCGGGCGACGTGCGTTTCGGGCTGGGGGCCGTGAAGGGCGTCGGCGAAGCCGCCGTGGAGAGCATCATCGCCGAACGCAATGCCAACGGCCGCTTCAAGGATATATACGACCTGATGGAACGGGTGAATTTCACGGCCGTGAACCGCAAATGCTTCGAGAACCTGGCCTATGCCGGCGGGTTCGATTCGATATCGGGCTTCCACCGGGGCAAGTTCTTCGGAGCGGATGCACGTGACAATACCGGCATTACCTTCATCGAACAGCTGATGCGTTACGGACAGCGTTTCCAGGCCGAGAAGAACAACGCCCAGCAGAGCCTTTTCGGAGGCGGCGGGCAGGTGGACATCCAGCGCCCCGTGTTGCCGGCGTGCGCCGACTGGACGCAGCTGGAGACCCTTGCCAAGGAGCGCGAGATGATCGGCCTTTACCTGTCAGCACACCCGCTGGACGACTATAAGGTCATCATCAACCACATGTGCAAGACCCAGCTCACGGAGCTGGAGAACCTCGAACCTTTCAAGGGGCAGGAGATCGCCGTGGCGGGCATGGTCGTGAGCGTGCAGAACCTGATGACCAAAACCGGCAAGCCGTGGGGCAAATTCGTGCTGGAGGATTACAACGGCACGCACGAGTTCGCGCTGTTCGGCAAGGACTACGAGAATTTCCGCAAATACCTCTTCTCGGACTATTTCCTCTTTATCCGCGGCCGCGTGCAGCCCAAGCCCTATAACGACAAGGAGCTGGAATTCAAGATCATCTCGATGGTGCAGCTCTCGGAGATGCGCGACACGATGATCAAGGAGATGCACGTGCAGCTGCCCGTGCAGGAGGTGACGCAGGAGCTGATCCGCGACCTGTCGGAACGTGTCCGCGAAGCTCGGGGCGAAACCCTGTTCCGGGTCAATGTCTACGACCGCGACGCGCATGTCTCGCTGAGCCTTTTCTCGAAGAGCTACAAGGTCAGCCTCACGCAGTCGCTGGTAGGCTATTTGGAGGACAACGACATAAAGTATTCGATCGCATAAACTATACAAACAATTAAAAACCTTGTAATTATGGCTTTAGCAATCACAAAGGAGAATTTTCAGGAAGTACTTTCGTCAGAGCTGCCCGTCGTCATCGACTTCTGGGCCGAATGGTGCGGTCCCTGCCGCATGGTAGCCCCCATTGTGGACGAGCTCGCCACCGAGTATGAGGGCCGCGTTCTGATCGCCAAGTGCGACGTGGAGGAGAACGATGAGATCACGGCGAAATACGGCGTGCGCAACATCCCCACCATTATCTTCCTCAAGGGCGGGGAACTGGTGGACAAGCAGGTCGGCGCCGCATCGAAGGATGCGCTGGTCGCCAAGATCGAAAAGCTGCTCTAAGATGCTGCGCAGCATAGCGTGGCATGGAATGCGGGCCGTGGAGTTTTCGAAAGGGGACTACGCGGCCCTGCTGGTTCCGGACATGGGCGCCAACCTCGTGCGGCTGGCCGACACGCGGCGCGGTATCGAAATCCTGCGTGCACCCGCCGGGGATGAGGTCGAAGAGTTCCGGCGGCGCCCGCATGTGTTCGGACTGCCGATCCTCTTCCCGCCCAACCGCATTGCAGACGGGCAATACACGTTCGACGGGCGCACCTACCGCTTCCCGATCACCGACGCGAAAGGAGGCCACTATCACCACGGTATTCTCAAGAGCCAGCCTTTCGCCGTGTCGAAGGCGTGGGAAACCGCGGACGAGGTGCTGGTCGAATGCCGCTACTATTCGAATGCGGGGAACGATGCGATATTCCGCGATTTCCCGCACGAGTTCAAGTGCAAGATCGTATACCGCCTCACGGCCCGGGGGCTGGAACAGGAGGTGATGTTCGCCAACCGCAGCAAGGAGCCGATGCCCGTCGGCGTGGGGTTCCATACACCGATGCGGATTCCCTTCGCCGGAGGTGCGGCAGGCGATTACGTGATGCGTGCGGCGGTTGGAGAACGGGTTGAGCTGAGCGAACGTAACATCCCGACGGGCCGCAAGTTGCCGTTGTCGGAGAAGTTTGCCCGACTGCGCGGTGCGGGGTTGCAGGTAACGGACTGCGATCCGATCGAGGCGGCTTTCACAGTGCGCGAGATCGAGGTGGACGGCAAGCCGTTCCGCGGCGCGTTGGTCGAGAACCTGCGCACGGGTGTACGCACCTGCTACGAGGTCGACGGACAGACGATGCTGGACGATCTGGAACAACGGCGGCAAGGTTCCCTACTGCTGCCCCGAGCCGCAGTCGTGGACGACCAACGCCCCGAACATGCCCGACCCCGAAGCCGAAGGTTTCCGGTCGATCGCCCCGGGCGGGACGTGGAGCATGAAATTCCGGTTGTACGCCAAATAGTTGTTGTTCCGGAATCCGGAACCGTGTCCGATGAAAACGGGCGCCGCAGGTCGGTATGAACCTTGCGGCGCCCGTTTTTCGGGGATTATCGGGGTGTCGGATGCCGGCATGGATGAATTCGGAGCCGATCCGGTTCATGGGGGCGGGACGCGGGCAGCCTCCGGCTCGACGGACGAGCGGACGGCCGCCGGGCATTGCCGCAGCACCCCGGCTGTGTTCTCCCGGATTGTTTTTAGCGGGGCGGAGGCTCAGAATCGTTCTTCGACGACCGTCTCCGACAGCGGTTTGCGCAGCAGCTCATGGCGGCCTGGGTCGGCCGGGATGCCGGCGCCGTAGCCCACGAGCAGGATATTCACCGGTTCGACATGCTCCGGCAGGTTGAATTCCGCGCGTACGGCTTCGGGTTTGAACATGCAGATCCACAGCGTGTCGAGCCCCAGCGACGCGGCGCAAAGCATCATGTGGTCGGTGACGATCGAAGCGTCGATGTCGCCGATCACCTTGCCGTCGTATTTCCGCTCCCAGGCCTGGCCGGTATCGGCGCATACGATGATGGCGCAGGGCGCCCCGAAATCGCGCGTGCAGCGTGCCAGGCGTGCCATGCCTTCTTCGGAACGCACGACGATGAGCCGCTGGGGCTGGCGGTTGGCGCCTGTGGGAGCCACGCGGCCGGCTTCGAGGATCGTGTCGAGTTTTGCCTGTTCGACCTTTTGGGCCGTATATTTACGGCAGGCATACCGTTTCTTGGCTAACGAGAGGAAATCCATAGTTGGTCGTGTGTTTGAATCCGTCGTACAAATATAAGGCAAAACTCTCGCTGCGGCAACTTTTTTTCGGCATATGCTGTCATGCGCGACTGACAGTTTGGCAGGAATCGGGGGCTGGCACACGGTTTGTTGAAACTGGGGCAGAGACGAATCAAATTATAATACAACGATAAAACTATGAAAAACGGAAAAATCGGAGTGACGACGGAGAACATATTCCCCGTGATCAAAAAATTCCTTTATTCAGACCATGAGATTTTCCTGCGCGAGCTGATCTCCAATGCAGTCGACGCAACCCAGAAACTGAAGACCCTCTCGTCGATCGGCGAAATGAAGGGCGACCTGGGCGACCTGACGATCCGCGTTTCGGCGGACAAGGATGCCAAAACGCTGACCGTAACCGACCGCGGCATCGGCATGACGGCCGAAGAGGTCGACAAATACATCAACCAGATCGCTTTCTCGGGAGCCGAGGAGTTCATGGAGAAGTACAAGAACCAGGCGATCATCGGGCATTTCGGACTGGGTTTCTACTCGTCGTTCATGGTGGCCGACAAGGTGGAGATCATTACGAAATCCTGGAAGGAGGGTGCCAAGACCGTGCGCTGGAGCTGCACCGGGACGCCCGAATTCGAAATGGAGGAGACCGACGAGGCGCATGACCGCGGTACGACCATCGTCCTGCACCTGTCGGAGGATGCGCTCGAATATGCCGAGGATTCGAAAGTCGAGGGGCTGCTGCGCAAGTACTGCCGTTTCCTGCCGATCCCGATTGCCTTCGGCAAGGTCAAGGAGTGGAAGGACGGCAAGTACGTCGACACGGACAAGGACAACGTCATCAACAACGTCGACCCGCTGTGGACGCGCAAGCCGGCCGACATTACCGAGGAGCAATACAAGGAGTTTTACCACGAGCTCTACCCCATGAGCGACGAGCCGCTGTTCTCGATCCACCTGAACATCGACTACCCGTTCCACCTGACGGGCATCCTCTATTTCCCGAAGATACACAACAACTTCGAGATTCAGAAGAACAAGATACAGCTCTATTCGAACCAGGTCTACGTGACCGACCAGGTCGAAGGCATCGTGCCCGAATACCTGACGCTGCTGCACGGCGTGATCGACTCGCCGGACATTCCGCTGAACGTGTCGCGGAGCTACCTGCAGAGCGATGCCAACGTGAAGAAGATCTCGAATTACATCACCCGCAAGGTCGCAGACCGGCTGCAGGAGCTGTTCAACACGATGCGCCCGGATTACGAGTCGAAATGGGACGACCTGAAGATCTTTATCCAGTACGGCATCCTCACCGACGAGAAGTTCGCCGAGAAGGCGCAGGATTTCATGCTCTGGAAGAACGTCGAGGGCAAGTATTTCACGCCCAAGGAGTATCTCGAGAAGGTAAAGGAGAACCAGACCGACAAGAACAAGACCGTCGTGCTGCTCTATGTGGACGACCCCGTGGAAAAACACACGTTCCTCGAAGCCGCCAGGGGCAAGGGCTACGACGTGCTGCTGATGGACGGCCAGCTGGACAACCACTATGTCAACTGGTACGAGTCGAAAAACAAGGAGACGCGTTTCGTGCGCGTGGACAGCGATGTGATCGACAAGCTCATCCAGAAGGAGGACAACATCAGGATGTCGCTCACCGAAGCGCAGCAGGAGTTGTTGCGCCCGGTATTCGAGAGCCAGATGCCCAAGGACGAAAAGATACACTACAACATTTCGTTCGAGGCGATGTCGCCCGACGAGGCGCCCGTGGTGATTACGCAGAACGAATTCATGCGCCGTATGAAGGAGATGGCCGCAGCGGGCGGCGGGGGCATGAGCCAGTTCTACGGGCAGATGCCCGACAACTTCACCATCGCGGTGAACGGCAACCACCCCATCGTCGCGGACATCCTCTCCGATGCCGAGAAGGCTTACGGCGACAAGCTGAAGTCCATCACCAAGAAGATCGACGCGGCCGTGGCCGAGGAAAACCGCTTCGAGGAGGTTACCAAGGGCAAGAAAGAGGAGGAGCTTACCCCCGAAGAGAAATCCATGCGCGAGGAGTTGTCGAAGAAGGTCGTCACGCTGCGCGATGAGCGCAACGAGCGGCTGCGCGAGATCGGCGGCGAAAACAGGCTCGTGAAACAGATCATCGACCTGGCGTTGCTCACGAACGGCATGCTCAAGGGCAAGAGCCTGACGGATTTCATCCAGCGCTCGATTTCGCTGATCGAAAAGTAACGGGCAGGGGTTAATGAGGAGGGGGCTGCGCCGCAGGGTGCAGCCCCCTTTTATTTGCCGGCGGGCCGTAAAATACTTGTGCGGAAATAGTTGCGCAAAGGAATAAAAGGTTATATTTGTCATAACCTAAAACCCCGAATTATGAGAAAACTGCTAACCTCCGGTGCGGTGGCGGTCGGGATGCTCCTTGCGTCATGCACCCCGGCAAACCGTGTCGTCGAGAACCCCCTGATCGGGGCTGCCAACACCATGACGCTCGACTTTCCGAAAATAGAACTGAGCGACACGGCGACCGTGCTGCATGTCGATGCCTATTTCCGGCCGCACAACTGTATCCGCATCGACGCGGGCACCTACCTGCTGGCCGACGGGCAGAAATACATGTTGCAGGGCAGCGAAGGTATCCTCCCCGATTCGCTCTTCTGGATGCCCGACTCGGGCGAAGCGTCGTTCGTGCTGAAATTCGGGCCGCTGCCGCGGGGAACCAAATCGTTCGATTTCATCGAATCGGACTGCGACGACTGCTTCAAACTCTACGGGGTCGACCTGACGGGTAAAAAGGAGTATCCGCGTTATCCCGAGGGATTACCCCGCGCACTGCGGAAGGCCCCCGAAGACGGCCCCGTTCCCGAACCGATTCTCGCTGTGGGGACGACCACCGTGAACGTCCGCCTGCTGGGGTACCGCAGGGGAATGGTGAAGGAGGTCGCCATGTATGTCAATTCGCTGCTGAACGGTCAGGAAGAGCATACGGCGGCCATCGACCCCGAAAGCGGCACGGCAACCCTGCGATTCGAACAGTACGGTACGGCCATGGCCTATGTTTCGTGCGGCCCGGTATTCGGGATGTGCTGGATTGCCCCCGGTGAAACGCTGGACATGTATATCGCTATGGAGGCAGGCGGCCGGGCCATCGTGCAGCGCCGCGACAAGGAATGCGAGCCTGCGCCCGGGCGCAGGCTCTATACGACCGGGGCGTATGCGGATCTCAATGCGCTGGTGGATGCGAGCGGCGGCAGCAGTATCCGCATGAACCTCTATTCGGGCGATTTCGCGGATTACCGCATGAGTGCCGACGAGTATACGCAGATGGTCGTGTCGAAATACGAAATCCTGGCGGACAGCATCGCGCGCAGCCCGGTGTCCGGGATGATGAAGGAATTGTCCCTGCTCACGTTGCAGCAGGAGGCGCTCGGGGCCATGTCCAACGGGCCCGGACTGTTGGAACACAATTACCGGAGCCGGCACGAGGATTGGGATTACGGCAAGAAGGTTGACTACGAATTCGCCGTTTTCGCACCGGAGCATTATACGGTGCTGGCCGGGCTTTTCGACCTGAATAACCCGAAACTGCTGATGGGCATGTCCTCCTCGGACTATTGCTACTCCATCATCGCCCCGCATATCGGCTGGGCGAATATCGCGCACGCTACCGAGGGCATCCTGGCCGACCTTCCCAAGGTATATCAGCTTCCGTCCAAGGCCGAGAACAACGCCCTTACGCAGGAAGACCTCGACCTGTTGCATTCGCTCAAGGAGCCGTTCTACGCCGAGGCCTGCGAGGCGATGCAGGCGCGTGTACGCAAGGAGCTGGAGTCGGTGAAGGATGTTCGTATCGAAACGACGCCCGAGGTTGCCGTCGACAAGCTGTTCGATGCGATTGTAGCGCCCTACAAGGGCAAGGTGGTGTTCGTCGATTTCTGGAACACGTGGTGCGGCCCCTGCCGGGCTTCGATCAAAGCGAACGAGCCGCTCAAGAGCGGGGAACTGAAGAGCGACGACCTGGTGTGGATATACATCGCCAACGAGACCTCGCCGCTGGTCGCCTACAAGACCAGCATCGCCAAAATCGCGGGCAAGCATTACCGGCTCGACGACGCACAGTGGAAATACCTTTGCGAGAAATTCCAGATCGACGGCATTCCGTCCTACGTGCTGGTCGACCGCGACGGCAGCTATGAGCTGCGTAACGACTTCCGCGACCACGACCTGATGAAAAAGACGCTCAAGGGGATGCTCGAATGACTTTGCGGGAGCCTGCCGGTCGTCGGGAACAGTTTTTCCCGCCACGAGTCGGCCCCGCTCCCCGGAAAGCCGGAATTCCGGATCGACGCTTCCGGATCGACGAAAATGCAGAAGGCCGTTCGCAGGAACGGCCTTCTGTATTTTCCGGGTGGCAGCCTGGTTTCACAGGCTCCGCCATCGAGCTGCGTCCGCTTCGGCGGGATGGAACCCGGCCCTTTGCAGGACGCGATGCGAGGCGCGGTATCCGGTTCGGTCTCGGCAGTGATGTGCCGGACACCGGGCTGTTGCTTCGCCCAGGCGCACAATGCCCGGACGGTTTCGGTCATGTAACCCTGTTTTTCAAAGGCTTTTCCAGTCCGTAGCCGATCTCTACCCTTCCGTCGGCATCCGCCGCCCCTTTGAAGCAGGCCGATCCGGCAACGGCACCGCCATCCCGTAAGATCAGGAACCAGAAGGTGTGGAAGAGGTGATTGCCGGGGTCGGCGGCGGCAAGTGCGTGCTGCCCCTCGACGATCCGGCGGAAGTCGCCGTGCGGGCTTCCGGCTGTGTAGCGGCAATCCAGTTCCTTTCCCAGTGCCGGAATGTCATACAGCCAGAGCCCCAGCTGCCGGGGTGTCAGCGGAACGATCCGGAGCCTTTCGGTCGTGAGAAGCATCGAAGTGCCGCGGCGGCCTCTACTCTTCCGTCCATTTGTCGGCGACCAGTTTCAGGAACCAGTCGGGGACGCGGCACGGGCGGCGTGTGTCGCTGTGGATGAAGCCCAGTTGCGTCATGCCCGTGTTGAGCAGCTCGCCCTTCTCGTTGTAGATTTCGTAGAAAAAGTTGATGCGCGCCGTGGGCAGTTCGCGGAGCATGATGCGCACGGTGAGCAGCTCGTCGTAGTAGGCCGGGCGGTGGTATTTGGACTGCACCTCGAGGATGGGCATCATGATGCCCCGCTTCTCGACTTCGGCGAAGGACATGCCCAGATAGCGGAGCAGTTCGCTGCGTGCGGCTTCGTAGTAACAGATGTAGTTCGAATGGTGGCAGATGGCCATCTGGTCGGTGTGCTTGTACCACACGCGGATTTGGCAATCGTAACTCAGCATGGTGCTTAAAAGGTTAGGACGGCACGCCCGTCGGGGCAGCCGTCGCGGATTATCAGATTTTGTGATGTGTCGACAGTCAGCCTTGCAGGCCGGCCGCCGATGCGGACTTGGTACGACCCTGCGGGCGGCAGGAGCTTGAGGGGGTCGTCGGTGCGGATGCGTCCGGCCGCCGCCGTCCAGTATTATCTGGAAAATCACACGCTGGAAATTCC
>ERZ791603.2455-NODE-2455-length-11757-cov-3.984703_pt1 | contig 11757 bp, 9 predicted proteins | sample MGYA00509966_ERZ791603 | MGnify/ENA primary metagenome ERZ791603 (study PRJEB30046, sample SAMN00791931) | human gut metagenome | study: EMG produced TPA metagenomics assembly of the A metagenome-wide association study of gut microbiota in type 2...
CCAAGCCCGCCATTACGCCCATCAATGGAGAGGACGACACCCTGTGGGCCTGCAACAAGTGGCTGCTGGCCCACGCCGACAGCAGTGAGGCCGCCCAGGACGCCCCCGTGCGGCTGGCCGGTATCAATGTGGATATTGCCGCTGACCTGTAAGCGGCATACGTGAAATGCGTGAGAAAGAGAGGATCGATCAATATGATGACCAATATTCCCCAGGTTAAGCTGGGTATTATCGCCGTATCCCGGGACTGCTTCCCCATTGCCCTGTCCACCCAGCGCCGCCAGAACATCGTGGCGGCCTACGGCGAGGGCCTCTATGAGTGCCCCATCACTGTGGAGAATGAGACAGATGCTCTCAAGGCTCTGGAGGATGTGAAGGCCCATGATGTCAACGCCCTGGTGGTGTTCCTGGGCAACTTCGGCCCCGAGACCCCCAATGCCAATGAACGAACATTGCTTGAAATAAAACAGGAAGCCTTTTGTCGTATCTTTGCCGATAGTTACCAAATGGTGAACAGCGGGGTGAACACTTGCCCCAAGCATTCACCTTTTCGGCTCAGGGGTGAACCCTAGTAAAAAGAACTTTGTATATACAGCGCATGCTAGAAATATAAGAGTCTCTATTATAATGGGTTATATAGTGTTTTTAACACATTATTAACGCTAAAGGTTGGCATCGGGGTTCACCCTTCACCGACTTCATCGCCAAGTGTTCACCCACACTCTTACTTAGAGAACGTTGGAAACGACTGAATAGTATATAACAACAACAATTTTAAAACGAAATGGAAAAAGAATCAAACACCAACTGTATGGAAGAGACAGCTACGATGCCATCGTACTTCCCTTGTATCAAATCTTCGGAGAGCCATCCACTTGCCGACTTCCTCAAACCGACCTACATGTTCCAGCTCGACTTCGACCATGTGAAGAAGGAAGATATGGAGCAGCTTATCCAACTGGTGAGAGGCGACAATCATACGATGGTAGAGTATATCACCGTGAGCGGCAGGGGATTCAGAGTATTCTGTGCCTACCATCCTGTAGATGACGACGACATCAGCGTGCTCGAACTCTTCGATGCCGTGCTGCAGAAGGCGATGGCTTACTACACCCAGCTCCTGGGTATCGCTCCCGACAAGCAGTGTGTAGACATCACCCGATGCGCCGGTCTTGCCTACGACCCGGATGCCTATTTCCGTTGGGATGCCGAGCCTTTTGCCTTGGGACCGAAGAATCTGAAACCCCTCTACACGAAGAAGGCATTGCAGGCGAAGTATTCTGCCAGGCGAAACGCCAAGGGAGGAAAGCGAAGCAGCAAGGTGAAAGAGGAGGCGAAGTCAGGCGACAAGGGTGCGCCTACCATCGAGGAGGCAGCTTCCCATATCAAGGAACTGCTCGACCTGTGGGGCTATCGGTTCGAGCCTGAGCATCACAACGAGTATGTATGGCACTTTGCCGACATCTGCATCTACTATGGCATCCCGCAGGAAGAAGTTCTGACCTACGCCGACCGTGAGTTTGGCACCAGCTACGAAGATACGGCTTCTGTCATCAAGTCTCGCTACAAGCATCTGAACAAATTTGGTATCTGGCATTTCTATCGCCATGGCGAGGGGCGCAGCGCCAAGCCATCGGTAAGGGGCATCAAGCAGTGGCTACTCACCCACTATCTGTTCCGCCGAAACGTGCTGACGGGATTTTACGAGGTGGAGAGCCGCTTCGTTGTAGACGGCAAGTATCCTGACTGGGTACGCATCGACGACAATATCGAGAACTCCATCTGGAGCGAGATGGACGAGTCGGGACTGCATCTCTCAGAGAAGACCTTGCACAACATCATCAACAGCGACTTCAGCGAGCCGTTCGACCCCTTGGACGATTACCTGCGCAGTCTGCCGAAATGGAAGAAGGGAGAGGATCCCGACTACATCGACCAGCTCGCCGACCGCATCGAGGTAGAGAACCTGCCCGACAACGAGCATACGCAGAGCCTCTTCCGCTATTTCTTCAAGAAGTGGCTGGTGGCGATGGTAGTGGCATGGGTAACGCTGAAGGTGGTGAACCAGATGATACTCATCTTCGTGGGCAAGGGCGGCATCTTCAAGACCACGTTCTTCCACATGCTGTTGCCCCCACAGTTGCGCCAGTACTTCCTCAACGACTCGACGGGCGCCTATACCGACAAGGACTTCATGGAGGCTTTCAGCAGCAAGGCTCTGCTCTGTCTCGACGAGTTTGAGATGGTATTCGGCAAGAACCTGAGCGCCTTCAAGAGCAACATGACCAAGGTGACATTCTCCATTCGCCGACCTTACGACAAGTACCGTTCGGAGATGCCCCACCGCGGATCGCTCTGCGGCACCACCAACAACCAGCAGTTCATCACCGACGAGGAGAACCGCCGCTACTGTCCTTGGCTGGTAAAGAGCATCGAGAGTCCGATAGAGCACCCGATAGACTACGACCACGTGTTTGCCGAGGCAGTGGCACTGGGCCAGGAGGTGATGAGCCATCCTAAGGGCGAGCCCCTGGAGTGGACATACTGGTTGACGAGGGATGACATCGAGCTGATGCGCTGCCACAACCGCCTCTTCATGGTAGCCAACTATGCCGAGGAGCAGATACTCCGTTACTACCGGGTGCCGGAGCCAGATACGCCGCTACAGTTTATCAAGTTCCGCTACAGTGCTGAGATACTGGAGAGGATAGGTGTGAACCCTGCCCTTCGCCAGAACCTGAACAACCAGAACATCGGTAACGTGATGAAGCGTCTTGGATTCAAGAAGATTCACAAGAAGAACGGCAACGGCTGGGCTGTGATAGAGAAGGAAGGTAGCGAAATCAACAACGATGCCTTCATCGATCCTAACGATACCGTGGAGGATTAAGTATCTTGGTTACGACCACTAAGTATCATGGTTACGATGGCTAAGTATCATATTTACGAAGCATAACCCTAATAGATAACATTCAACATTATTCTTAGTCTCCCACAGATCTCACAGATTTACACAGATAATCTTGTTGCAAGCAACAGGTACTCACTATGCCTCATAGCAAATAACTCCGAAGGAGTCGAAATCCGTGAAAATCTGTGAGATCTGTGGGAAAATTCAACATTACAAGAAAATGGATTTACGAAGTTACACCAAGCAGGAGTTAGCCCTGCTCTATTTTCCGGATTCCGACCCGGACGTGGCAAGAGCCCATCTGATGAGATGGATTGTAAGATGCACCCAGCTCTACGAGCAGCTGCTGAAGAGTGGATACAACAAGAGCTGCAAGGAGTTCAATCCTCTGCAAGTATCCTATATTTTCTTCCATTTGGGAGAACCCTGATATTTATCAGTGATAATCGGTGAGTATCGTTGAGCAACAATGAGCATCGGTGAGTTGGGAAAATGAAATGTTGTATCTTTGCAATGTGATTCAGAAAGAGTCTCCCACAGATCTCACAGATTTGCACAGATTCTCTTCGTTGCAAGCAACGGTACTCACTAAGGCTCACAGCAAAGACTCCGCGAGGAGTCAAAAATCTGTGAAAATCTGTGAGATCTGTGGGAAAACAAAAACTCCGCGAGGAGAAAAATTCGTTCGATTCGAGAGATTCGTGTTCAAGAATCAGGCACTGCGCAGCGCCCACTCAACATTAACCATTAACACTTAAAAACTTATGTTGCTTTACGTACTAAAACTAAATCAGAACGCCAAGATGCCAGAGGCATACGGCAAGTATTACGCCTATCCAGTCATCACTCAGACGGTAGACATCGACGGCCTGGCCGAACACATGGCTAGCCACAACACTCCTTTCTCTAAGGGAGCCATCAAGGGCATGATTACCGATATGGTATCGTGCATCAAGGAACTCACCTTGCAAGGTTTCGCTGTGAAGATTGACGACCTCGCCATCTTCTCCATCGGCATCCGCAACAAGGAGGGAGCCGCCTCAGAGAAGGAGTTCACCATCGCCAAGAACATCGAAGGTTTCCGTCTCCGTGCTCGTGGCACCGGTGAGTTCAGCGCCAAGACCATCAACCTCGAAGCTACGCTGAAGAAGGCCTCTGCTCTGTTAGGTGATGGCACCACTCCGGATACCACCCCGGATCCCGGGAAGGATACCCCTGGTGGTGACAACACCGACCAGGGCGGTAGCGGAACCACTGGAGAAGGAGGAGGCGACGGCTTAGAGTAGCCCTACCCGCCTCGCATCTGAAACAAGAGAAAGCGCATCGGCAGGATGCAGTCCGGAGTAATCCGAGGGCCCCATCAGGAATGAGTTCATCACTCACCATTCAACATTGTCAAATCATCGCCCTAAACGGATACTTGCTCATCCTGCCCGCTTCCTCTCTTTTATCTCCCACAGATCTCACAGGTTTACACAGATAATTCTTCGTTGCAAGCAACGGTCTTATACTCATCAGGTCTCACTGCAAAAACTCCGAAGGAGTCTATAATCTGTGAAAATCTGTGTAATCTGTGGGAAAATTAAACATTAATCACTAATTACACTAATCACTAATTAAAATGAAAAAGGAAACAATCCAGAAAGTCATCAACTTCGTCATCACCGTCCTCACTGCCGTTCTCAGCTCCTTCTGTGTGCAGAGCTGCAAGTGATATTTTAGTTCTCCCACAGATCTCACGGATATACACAGATAATCTTGTTGCAAGCAACAGTTATCACCAAACCTCAATGGAAAAACTCCGAAGGAGTCAAAAATCTGTGAAAATCTGTGGGAAACAATCATTAACCCTTTAAAATCCATAGAATCCAATGAAGAATCAAAGAAAAATCGATTTGATCGTGGTACATTGCAGTGCCACACGTATTAACCAGGACTTCCCAGTAGAAGCCTTAGAAGCCTGCCACAAGGCCCGTGGTTTCCACTCCATCGGTTACCACTATTACATTACGAAGGATGGCGTGGTCTATCCCTGCCGTCCAGAAAGCGAGGAGGGCGCTCACGCCCGCCACTACAACGCCCATAGCATCGGAATCTGCTACGAGGGTGGGCTCGACGAGAAAGGAAAGCCTGCCGACACTCGCACGCCAGCCCAGAAAGCATCTCTGGAAGACCTCCTCTACAGTCTCGTCCTCGACTATCCCGATGCCGAGATTCTAGGTCATCGTGACCTTCCCTGGGTTCGCAAGAGCTGTCCTTGCTTCGATGTCAAGGAATGGCTGAAGGAAATCGACTTCCATCTCTAGAAAGCCCGGACAGTTCCCAGATATTCGTGCTATTCGAGTTATTCGTGTTCAGAATCATCCCAGCTTGTAAGTCTTAAAAAGCTTATGGGTTGGGATTTTTCTTTGTATATTCACATCATTTTCCCAACACTTTCTTTACCGCCTTTACGCCAGCATCGCCCAAGACTTGCTTTACGGCAGCCTTCGTCAGCATCTTCGCCTTGCGTATCACCCTTCGATACAGAGGTATGTGCAAACAGATAGCTACAGCTTGTCTTACAGTCGCTCCCTGCCAAATCAATTTAAAGAATAAAGAGCGTTTAGGATTCAACCATGCATAAGGAGAGAAACCACCATTTGCCCTACTAACCAAAGCATACGACGATTCCCACTTTTCCATTTTAACCTTTTGCAAGAACTCTTTACCCTTAGGGGTATTTATGAGAACCAAACTCACACCTTTATCATCATCGAATGAAGGATTAAATTTATCAATACCCCAAAAATCTCCCAAGGAGATATCACTATGATGCTTTCCATCTTTACATTTACAATCATGACAGGAAGGCCTCAAATAGAGGTTTGAAAGAAATCCCTTCATATATACATTATCATAATGTATATCAGACGACAAAACGGAATTTTTGTCCGCCGTAGAGGCGGACTTTGACCGGACGACAAAACGGAATTTTTTCCAGCCACTCACCGTCTTATCTCTAAATTTAATGTCCCCTATGGGGGACTTTGCATTTAGAGATTGATACAAAACGGTATTTTTTCCAGCTGCCGCCTTCAGGCGGCTTTTGATAAATTCTTCTTCACTATAAGTCTCGGCTAGATATTGTCTCCAAACTCCTGGGCTAGGAGCTCCATGACAAACAACATCTATAGTCAGTAAGTTAGGATATACCTTATGCCTGAGAAATCCATGTAAACCTGCTATTTGGCAAGGAGTGCCAACAAACATCACTTTTCGACCGCATTTCAAAAACTTTTCAGCTTCCTTATATGTGTTTTCTATTCTGCTCTGCAGATATTTGCTCATCATCAAAGCATAAAGTCCTGATATATTTTCAACGCCGACATGATGCACTTCCCAATTTGAATCATAATCAGCACCGAAAACAATACCACCTTCATTGATGATACTTTTAGCTAATGGAAGGAATAATCCACCCGAAGAACTACCAAGTCTTTCCTCCGTATTTGTGTTTTTTGCAGCAAGTACCTGTAAAGGCAAAGTCTCCTCTTGCGGATTAAGAATGGGACAAATCTTCTCACACAATCCACATTCCACGCAACTCTCTTCATTTACATAAGGATAGAGAAAGCCTTCTTCATCTTCAGTAAGAGAAATGCATTGTTTTGGACAACGCTGCACACAAGCCGAACAACCGCAGCAGTTTTTTTTCTCTGAAATATGAATCATTATTTCAAGATTGTATGTTTAATATTGCGCAAAAGACAATATATTCTGCCATAATACTTATAATAAAGAGGTTTTAGACCTGTTTCATAAGAAGCAATAAGCTTTTGATAGTTCGTATCATCACAGAACTTTTTAATCGTTGGAAGTTGCTTTATAAACAAAGTCACTTCAGAGCGATACATAGCATGCTTTAGCTTAACTTTAAGAATCTGACGAGTCATGTCGGTAATTCGTCTAGCAGACAATCCAACAAGATTAGCAGCAATTAATCTTAGTCTGATGTACTTGAAATCAAAAAGTACTGCTTCTTCTGATGTTTCAAAGTGACATAAAGAACGCTCCAAAACACGATAAGCAGTAATAATATCCGGTAGAAATGCAATCTTTCCAGCCATTCCCATTGTCACATTCAATATAGTTCCCTCACCAGCTGTATCTTTAACGGTAATCAGATCCTCGTATTTTCTACAGCCTTCAAGATAGACCTCTCTTCTGAAACATGAAGAACTACCTAAAGGGTAATAGCTATAATCCTCGATCAATAAGGCATAAACGCTATCTTTACCATAAGTATGAGCCATAGGAGAATCCCATTTTGTAAAAGTGCGAATGGTTAAACCTGTTTTATCATTGAATGACTGATATCCTCCATGCACCAAACTAACATCCTCATTCTTCTCAAGAACATCAACGAGCTTGACAAGGGCATCTTTGGCCAAGTAATAATCATCACCATCCAAAGTGGCAATATACTTGCCTCGTGCCTCATGAATGGCATTCACATAGTTGCGAGTAACCATCATATTCTTATCATTAAAGATAAGTTTTAAGTTCTCAGGATATTTTTCCTGTAACTTTTTCAATAGTTCACGCTCTCCATCATTACTGCCATCATCACCCACTACAACCTCGAATGGGAATGGACATTGCTGTGTAAGAGCAGACATGACAGTCTGCTCTATGTATTTCACCTGATTGTATGTAGCTATGACTACAGAAACCAAAGGATTGGCTACTAATTGGGAAGATGCTATAATCATTTGAAAGAATTTAATGTGTTAATAACTTTGTTGATTTCCTCATCAGTCAATACCGATGACATAGGGATAGACAGGATTTCACTTTGAACCTTATCTGCTACTGGACACAAAGCGTCAGCATATTGCTTATAACACTTTTGCTTTGGTACTGGTGTCGGGTAATGGATCAAGCTCTCGATACCATTGTCCGCCAAGAACTGACGAAGTTCATCACGACGCTCACAACGAACAACAAAAAGATGGAATACGTGGCCGTCTGCTGTTTCATTTACCAACTTAGGCAATTTTATCAAAGGATTCTTAATACCCTCGAAGTACTTCTGGGCATTCTGACGACGGATTTCATTACGCTCATCAATACGCTGAAGCTTGATATCAAGGAACGCAGCCTGAAGTTCATCCATACGGCTATTCAAACCTGCATATTCATGGACATAGCGGATATGAGATCCATAACTACCCAAAGCTTCTACAATATCAGCAAGTTTGTCATCATTGGTAGTAACGGCACCGCTATCACCTAACGCTCCAAGATTCTTTCCTGGATAGAAACTAAAGCCTGCTGCATCACCCAAGTTTCCTGTTCGAATACCATGCCATTTAGCACCTATTGCCTGAGCATTATCCTCAACTATCTTGAGATTATATTTTTCCTTCAATTCGTTGAGTTTTTCAGACCAACATGCCTGACCATAAAGATGAACCACAGCAATTGCTTTAGTCTTTGGAGTGATGGCTTCCTCAATCTTGTCAATATCTATATTGAAAGATTCCTCAGATGGATCAACAAAAACTGGGTTAAGATGATTATCAGTAATGGCAAGAACTGTAGCAATATATGTATTAGCTGGTACTATCACCTCATCTCCATCTTGCATTACACCCATTTCCTTATAAGCACGGAAAATCATGCGAAGCGCATCCAAACCATTACCGCAAGGAACTACATGCTTAGTACCTATGAAGTTTTTCAAATCATTGGCAAACTTCTCATTGTATTTGCCATGCAAAAACCAACCATTATCAATAATCTCACTAGCAGCAGCCTTCATATCTGCAGCATACAGTGCATTCACTTTCTGTAAATCTAAAAATCTTATCATAATTATTATTTTATTTCTTATTAAATTTTGCCAAAACCATTTGTTTTGCTTTTTGTCTCTCTTCTTTATTCAAGATGCATAAGGCTGAAAGTATCGAAGTAAACAGACTTGCAAAACATACAACTATTAATCGAATAAAGCCCTCATCCAATTGTGTTTTTGCAGCTAGAGTAATTACATAGAAAGCAGCAAATATAACGACTGCTTTAAGTATTACCTTTTTACAAAAATCTACAAGAGAGAACTCTTTCATTTGAATATGAAGAATTGTAGCATTGATAAAAATACCTATGATTACAAAAATGATATTCAATACAAATGAAGTCTCAGGAGCAAATCCCATCTTATACAGAATATATGCAATAGGTATAACCGAGAGGTAAAGGCATCCCAATATAGTTGACTGTCGTTTGATGTTACCAGTAGCTTCTATTCCTGTACTTACTAATCTAAAAGAATTTGCTATTACTCCAAAAATAAGAGTTAACTGACACAAAGAAACTGCATAAGCAGGGACTTCTTTCAACCAAATACCCAAGATATAATTAGCTTCCTGAATGATAGGCATCGACAATAGAAGGAGCAAAATAAAAGTTATCAATGTGAATTTATGCAAGAGATAATTCATTCTGTCATAATCCTTCACTGAATATGATTTTATCAACTGAGGTGTGACAGCCATAAGTACATTATTACCAAATCCCATCACAGCTCCCTGCACTTGATTGGCTACTCCAGCAGCCGCATTTAAAATAGTTCCAAAGAATACATTCAGAAGTAGATTAATACCTTGCGTTCTAGCAACAACACTCAAATTACCAAACAAATCAAATGCAGCAAAACTTGTCATAGTCTTGAACAGAGATTTATCTATTAGGAAAGCATAATGCGTTTCCTCAAAATGCCTGCTGCAATAATTTCCATAGATAAAACGAATAAAAATCTGAACTGCCAATATCAACACGGCATATAGTATTAATTTGTCAATTGGAGAAATAACCAACAAAAAAACAATAAGCAACTTTAATGTTACTTCCAATATTGATATATAAGCAAAAGCTGACATTTTTTCATGCGCAACAATAGAAGCATTGTACGGGACAGACATGACATTTACAACCGTAGCAAGAATACTACATTGTAAAGTCCAAAAGGCAGCATTTATTCTTCCATCAGGAATCTGCATCTTATTATATAAAAACCATAATCCTACAGTTTCAACCAAGAGAACGATTATTAAAGATATAATAGCATGAATATTTAAACTAGTACAAAATACAGTATGTAATCTATCTTTATTACCTTGTCCTAACTCGAATGTTATAAATCGCTGTGTTGCATTAATCATTGATGAATTAATGAAAGTAAACATAGCAACAACACCACCCACAACATTATATATACCATAGTCTGAGACTCCCAGCGTTGACAATACTACTCGTGAAGTATAAAGACTCACAGCCATTGTAAAGAACATTCTGATATAGAGCATCAGGGTATTTTTGGCTATCTTTTTGTTTCCTGTATTATTTGCCATTTTCCTTTCTAAATTGTACAAATTCATCATAGGATCTGATATAATCAGATGCCTTATATACATCAGATGCTAATACCATACAGACTGCTCCTGAAGAAAAATCTTCTAAGGTTCGCCACATACCAGACTTTACATAAAGACCTTGATATGGTCGATTAAGGAAGAAGGAACGCTTACAGTTACCATCATCCAACGTTACAGTAAAAGAGCCTGAAACAGCAACTATCAATTGCTCTAATTCTCTATGAGCATGGGCTCCTCTAGATTCACCGCCAGGGACATCATAAAGGTAATATACACGCTTCACATCAAATGGCAAGGTCTTTCCATTTTCTACAACTGTCAGATTTCCTCGTCTGTCACTATGATGCTTGTCAAGTTCAACGATGGTACTATCAAAAACACCATGAAGTTTGATTTTCGAAAGTGACTCTGTTGGCATGTTCTGCTTCTCCGTATTACAAGCAGAAACATTCTCTACCGACTTTGCATAAGCCTTGAATGCCTCATAATTACGGATGTAATCATTGATATCATAAGGAATACTACCAAACTCCAATGCTACAGCATTTGTTGAAAACTCCTTTATTTCTCTCCATAATCCTTTAGGAATATAAAGACCATAATAGGAACGATTAAGTGTAAAAGTCTTACGCTCCTTACCATCGTCTACCACAATATCAAATGCACCAGAAAGAGCAATTACCAACTCTTCGTTATTGATTTCGGCATGACCTCCCCGATTTTCTCCACCAGGTACATCATACAACCAATAAGTTCTCTTTACTTCAAAAGGTATTTGAGTAAAGTTTTCGGCAAAAGAAAGATTGCCCCTCGCATCCAAAAACTTAGGAAGTTCTATTATTCTACAATCTTGTATCGTCATATTAATCAATAATTAAATTTCGTTTTTATGAGCTTGAACATACAAGCTACATTTTAATATGTTCTCAGGACTATTTGTATCTAGCCAAATACAATTCGAATCCAACTTCTGAATTTGAAGTTTGTTCTCAACTAAATATTTTCGATTTACATCAAGAATCTCATAGCGATTTCGTTCAGAAAGACGAATGTCTTTTACTTTTGATTTTACATTATTAGGATATACATAAATACCTGATATATAAAACTCACGAGTAGTATTTTCTCCTATACCAATGAGCTGTTTGTCACTAGGAGTTTGACCTACGAGCAACTTTCCATACTGTTCCCCATCAACATGGTCTGCGACAAAGATGGTAGCATTAGCACTCTTTGAAGCAGCCTTAATAGCTTTACCTAATTGTGCCAGAAACGGTTTACCAAATATAAGCGTATCTCCTGTTATCAAACAAACTTGATCAATACCAATAAAATCACTAGCAATAGTTATTGCTTGCGCTATACCCTCTGGCTTTTGTTGAATAGCATAAGCGATTCGCACATTTAAATTATGACCATCTCCTAAAG
>ERZ791603.2459-NODE-2459-length-11750-cov-3.945874_pt1 | contig 11750 bp, 10 predicted proteins | sample MGYA00509966_ERZ791603 | MGnify/ENA primary metagenome ERZ791603 (study PRJEB30046, sample SAMN00791931) | human gut metagenome | study: EMG produced TPA metagenomics assembly of the A metagenome-wide association study of gut microbiota in type 2...
TCTGCGGTCTCACGGTGCGCTTCACAACGAAGTGCGCCGGCACATACTCCGGCACCTCATTCACCCCGTCGCGGATATGGCGCATCGCCGCACCACAGTCCGGGCAGGTACTGCCGGTGTCGGGTGCCAGTGTGGTCTCTTTACGCGGCAGGTCTGCCAGCGGTTTCTGGCTGGCCGCCGGCAGACGCTCGCTTTTACGCCCGAAGCGCCACTGCTGTGCCAGCTTCAGGGCCTCCTCCAGTTCGCGGATGCGCTGTTCCAGGGCCGACTTTTCTGCCTGCATGATGGTGTTAAGGTTGTGGATGTGATTTTCGAGGGCGTTTTTTTCTGCTTCGAGAGTGTGGATACATTGAGCCTGCTCATCCAGCAGGCGTAGTGCCTGCCGGTGCAGTTCGTCAGGTTTTTGTGTGGTGTTCAGGATGTCAGTTTTCATGCTGCCATGATGACAGATGAGGACAGGAACATCCTGATAACAGGCTGATCGTATTCTGATCGATGGGTTATTCAGTCCATGTCGGAAGGGCCCCGGCAGAGAGACTCTGCCAGTCAACACCGGCGGTAAGCCAGGTGAACTGTTCCGTCGTGAGCGACCAGGGGGACGTCCCCGTCACGGGGCCAGTAGAAGGTTCCCTGGTGGAGACGGCGGGCGCAGAGCCAGACCCCCTGGCGGTCCCACATCAGGAGCTTCATGCGGGTACGGTTTTCCCGGTAAAGAGGAAGGCCTCGCCGTGACGGGGCGGATGACCCGCCGCCACAGTGGCAAGGCGGGTCAGTATGGTGATACAGGCGCGCATGTCAGCACGCTCACGGACGAGGCAGAGCTAGAGGGGGTTCAGCACAGGTTAAGCTCCCAGATGATGGCAGCGATGGCGGCCGGGGTAGAGGTGACACTGGCACGATGAAGTTTCAGGATGGCAGAGTCACTGACGGCGGGGGTGATCGGCAGGAGGCCGGCCTGTGGTCTGCCGGAGAGGTGGCTGGGGAGAGCTGCCTCTCCGGCAGAGATGCCAGAAAGCTTTATTGTTGATGCCGTGGAGGCAGGCATACGCGGACTTGCTCATTCCTCTGGTGAGCCAGTCGTCGTAGTGCTGGCGCCGCTGCGCCGGGGTCATTTTTTTCGCCATCAGTTCTCTCGCTTGTGCAGATAAGGAAGTGGCTGAAGAATGGCGCTGATCACGACGACCTGCAATGTGAGTTCACCGGACCCTTACAATCTATGTACAGGCTCGGAGATTTCTTTTAGGAGGGGATTACTGATCGCTCAGTGTCTGGTTACTTCTTCTGGTGACATTACTAAACAGGTCAACACGGCGAGCCCCGCAGCAAAAATGTTACGAGCGCCGTTTACATCAGCGTTTGCTGTATATCCACACGCCTGACACACTGATTTACTTTGTGACAGGCGATTTTCTTTCGCTGTATGGTCGCAGTACGCGCAACGCTGCCTTGTGTACGCTGGCGGAACAGCTAGTACCTGACCTCCTCGCCAGAGCTGCTTATACTCAAGTTGGTGGCGCATTTCCTATCAGCCCTGGTCCAGTATCGAATGGTTTAAGCCCAATTTTGCCGAATATTGCGTCCCGGCTGGCTGAGCGTACCCGCTGCAGTCTTTGATATGTATTTTTCATTTAAATCCTCAATGACTGTCATTGGGGTGTGCGAGTTTACTTTTCATTTGTTGCAGGGAACAGGGCAACCACCCCCTCGGTTTTAATGTTAATTTTCATAAGGTTTGCTAACGATAATAAAATCTATTGTTATAAGGCTAGTATGGGAAGCTGCAGGTACGATGCAACCAAAGTTGGTAGATAAGATATTACTATAATCAAAAGATACTTGTTAAGAGTATTCAAATTATTCACATAAAAATGCTTCTATTTTATCACTTTTTATAATTAAAAGTATTTTTACATCTAGAGAAGTCTGTTAATTAAAGCTTCAGCAGACACTAAATACGGTGGATCTATTTGCGATTCCACGAATTTCACAGCGGCCGCAAAACCTGAATAAATTTCGGAAAACCGTATTATGGATACCGCTCTGCCACCACCTGCAGCACGACAATAACGGGTTCGTTACGCTTGGTATCCGGACGATAATGGTAAACTACTCAGACTCAGGCTTTGGTAGGCCTGACGAATACTGAGTCGAATATCATTATCAGCTAAGCTACAAGCTAACGCTTAAAGTGCGATTTTTAAGCTTTTTTCGATAACATATTTCAATACACGCTTCTCCAGACTGAGCTCGGTAAATATCTGTTTGAGACGGAGACTCTCATCTTAAAGAACCTTTATCTTTTTAATATCAGAAGATTCCATGCATTCGCACTTGGATTTTCAGTTATAGTAAGTCGCCTCAGAAATAACGACATCCTGGCAGACATCCTTAGCAGCTCATCCTGTTTTAACCGACTTAATCATGGAGACCTCCTTCATTGGCAAAAGCTCTCTAAATGTGAATGGCACGATTATGCGGGACACTTACATAATCGATGCCATTCAATGTTTAATATTGTTAACAAAAATAATCTTGCAACCAGGTTTTAATTATATGATTTGTAATGTTTGCATGGGTTATATTTACAGCATGAGCTCCCTGCGGAATAATAGCTAGTCGAGCGTATTTTAAATTAGCACGCAATTTTATTGCAGCTTCTACCGGTATCCCGAGATCTTGCTCACCATGAATAACCAATACAGGAATAGTAATATGTTTTATCTGCTGAATTATTTCATCACGTGTCAACATAGCGTGCATAGCATTTTTTATGATTTCATTATCATAACTCCCCCAGGTTACTCGCCATGAATCTTGGTCGCGTTCATTTTTACCAATAATAATTGGAAGCAATTGTTCAATTATGTTATTTCTTATGTTTATATCTCCCCAGCTTTTACTTAAAAAGTAATAATTTTGGACCGTTTCTTCATTGTCACGCTCGGCTTGAGAACCGATCAGAATCAAACCACACACTCTTTCACGATAGCGCAAACATGCCCTTAGAGCAATATACCCCCCCATTGACATACCACATATCACAAACTTAGTGAGTTTTAAATGGTCTGCTAATTTTATAATGTCATCTGCAATATCATATAGCGTAAACTTTGATTTAGCACAATGGCTTCTACCAAATCCCCTTATATCCATACAAATAATTCTATATTTATCCTGAAGATAATGAATTTGTTTTTTAAACATCCTGCTATCCATGAAAAAACCATGTATAAATATAACGGGAGGAAAGCCTGGCCCGTGAGAAGGACCATTATCTGTGTAATAAATAGCATTTAAATAAGCCATATAACTTCCTTACAAAGTTTCTATTGTTTTTATTCTATATAAGAATATTGACAGTAAAAAAATGCTGTCTCTGCATTTCAAATCTCAAGTAAGATATAAATATAATTAAATTAACTGGTCTGTTTCCAGGTAGCTGTCAAGTTAATAGAAGATGAGTATGTTCCCTGCTTGGGAATACCATACTTACATAGCAAAAAATATATTTTTGTGTCGGGAAAGTTTGAGCGCCCTGTAGTTGCACTGACTTTACCAATTAGATAATTTTTATTAAAATCCTCATTGCTATTACAATCATTAATATCTTTCCATGAGTAAGCCACGCCCAAAGCACCTGTCCCTTGAGAATTATTCGCTAAATTTAAATAACCACCAGTATCTACTATTGAATTTGGTACTAACTTAACGTTTAGCTCAACGGGCTTATCAATACCAATACAGTGAGATTTGATAGTTATATTTTTTTTGTCTTGAACATCATTTTCATCACCTGATGCTACTTTTTGAAAAGTAATATTATTATCCGATAATTCTAAAAAACAACGCTCTGGTAAAACAATTGTACCGGTGGCATAGAGTTGCGCAGTTGCTGAGTGTACGTATGATGGACTGGACTGCCTTGGTGTAAATACCGTCTTATACTCCCCCAGAAGTATATTAAAGGGATACTGACCACTTTTTATATTTGAAGGTACTGTTAAATTTATTAATACATTTCCAGCATGGAGTGCAGCACGGAATTCATAATTACGACAACCACTTGTGTTACCGCATCTTCCAATGGTTATACTTTTACCATCACCAACCGAGCCAGTTGTCTCCGCATAACCGCCTGAGTCATTATTTCGTAAAAAATAATTATATCGTAAATTTTCAAAGGTGATATTAAATGTAAAAGGTATTCCATTTATAGTTGTAGTGACGATATTTTTAGGATACCACTCACCTCTACCCAAAGGACTGGCAAGCCAAGCAGTAGCGACGTTGCGAGAACCTGTCACTCCACATAAAAAGTCCTTACTTCCACAGCTGAGTACTCCATCCCCGGTAACAGGAGTAGAGCTGGTAGTTGAAATGTCAAGTTTACCTATCGAGATATTTTTTCCTGAATATTGAGTTTTATCGATAGTGACAATAGGATAACGAGCACTATAATTATTGCTTAACGCGTAGCTAGCAAGAGGCCACATAAATAAGATAAGAGGAAACATGTTTTTATTCATTTTTCATGCCTTTAGTTCAGTTGTATGTAATCAATAAATTTATATTTGTATCAATAACGCCTGGCGTTGCAATACCAGAATGTTGAATCAGTCTTGCTGTAAAAACAATCCTGTTATTCTGCGTTTGTGACAAATTGTCTAGATTGAATCCAGAACTGAAGTTGACCTCTTTATTGTTCGCATCAATGATCTGTATTCCTATATTGCTTGCAGCATTATTATTTTTATCATTATTATTTATAATGTTAGATGTGTAATCAATACGATCGCCACTAAACTCGATTTGAGCTGAAGATGTATTACAATTTTTCAATGTTAAATAAAACTCTTTACTAACGCCACGATTCAATTGTGAAAGTTCTATATGTCCAAAGTCTACCGTTCCTGGCCATTCCACTGTACATGATGATGGTATTACCTCCACAGAAAAATTAATATTATTTGATGAGTTAACTAATTCTTCAGCAGAAAGAGGTGAAATACGGAAGATAAGAAAAAGAAAAATTATAAGTTTGACTAAATGCATATAATATCACTCTCAACTTCAGTTCCTTGATCATCTATAGAATATAGCTTAAACTTTGATGTGTTATGAGCCTTAGTTATAATTAAACCATCGTTAGGTTTAAGTATTTCTGTTTTTTTTAGTTTAATTCTTTCTTTATCATCAGTCACTCTTGTTAAAGTGATAATAAATGATGAAAAGTTCATTATTTTTACTGCCTCCTCATTTATTCTTTTACATACAAAACTCTCTCTCCTTGTTTCTAAATGAGGAGGACGCAAAAAGACCTTTAATTTATAAATAATAGGAATTTCTAATTTGTTTTTTTTTGAAGCATCAAGTGGAGGTATAATCTTAATATATAACCATAACATTTTTTCATGCTCAGCACTCCATTGCTCTTTTTTTGTGGATATCTTTAATACCTGGCTTTGAAAACCATCAATTCTAAATAAATTTGGATATATGGAATTATACTTCATTCCATTTTCATCCTCAACCCAACTCTGTACTAACCAGGCTCTTTCTCCGGGATTCGTAACGGTAAAACTGCCGGTGGCATTCTCTGTGCCTCTAATTATTACTCGATTAGTTTCCGGATAAGGAGTATTAGCCTTCTGAATAGCGCACTGTGCTGCATGACAGAAACATAACAGAGTGATAAATATCATTATGTTCATTTATTTTAAATACTTTAAATAATTAATGTTGATTTTGTGTTTTGATTAACCATTATACTTGCAAAATTTATATATCATTGTAATATTTGTGTTTTCATTCTTTAACGCTAACAAAAACTAAAGACATAAATATTTATAAAATAACCTGCAAGATTTTTTCTACAATTGATAAGCATTATTTACAAACCAAGTTCTTTTCAAATATAACTCCTGATTTTTTGTCACTCTGTTGAATGTTATTAAATATTACCTGGCATGAATTGTTTTTACCCCAAGATGCGATCAGTTTCCCTTTTTCTGGTATACCCGCCAAATAGACTCTTCCTTCATCCCCAACAATTCCAGTATTTTCTATATCATTATTATCCAGAGAAACAATCGCTCCAAAAGGTAATTTTTTACCTTTGTCATCTTGTAAACTAAAAACAACCTGGCTACCTTTTAATGTATTAAACCTCAACAATGTAACTGCACCTTTTGCGGGAACTGTACGTTTAGATGTTTCAGTAAGAGTAATGCCATCAGGTAGACCATCCGGAACAAGATTAATCTGATTTTCATTATAATAATCAAGAGATGTAACAACTGCCGTTCCTAAAAATGATGTTTGTCCATCTCCTTGCTGCACCCTTACTCCTTTTGTACCTGGCGTCTCCACCACAGCGACCCCGTTCATCACACTACCTGAATCAAAAGCAGCTCCAAATGGATAAATTACAGCACCACCATTCACATCATAGCTCATTGTTCTATTTTTATTGGACTTCACGTAACTGACAGATGTGTTAATCAAATCTCCTTGCCAGTTTAAAGACACGGAACGGTTATCATCAGACTTGTTATTTCCCCATCCCCGTCCAATGCTATAAGTTGCCTTTGTTTCGGGTATTTCTCCGCTAAGATTTGTCATATGACTTACTTTATCGTTACTATTGTTTGCTCGATAAGTTAAAGACATATTTCTATTATACTGCGAAGTTATAAATTTATTTAATGGTACGCTTACATAGAACCCAATCCTATGATTAACAGAGCTTTTCCACGTTGAGTTGAAACTTTGATCCATTGAATAAGCAGTACTGAAGTATATGTCTTTCCAACTAAAGCTGTGAGTAATTGACGCATTTCTACTCACGGTTTTGGTCGACCAATATTCCTGCTGTGAACCACTAAAATTTAAATATCCCCACTCACCAAGTGATTGACTCAATGATAGTGACATTTTATTTTTAATTTTATTATCCCATAAATGATCAAGACTACTACTTTTTGATGCAAACTCTCTGAATGAATAGTAATCTTCTGTTGAATATCGGTAAGTTGCCAGTGTTACTGTTGTTCCTGTACTTACTTGGCTTTTAGAATATTTTAATCCATAAGACTGACCACTATAATTTTCATTATTTTTATTTGCCTGCGACAGTGATACATCTGCTGACAACGCACCGAGGATACCTAGTGATAACGTGCTACCGAGACCTAAAGATTTGTATCTTTCGGCTAACAGAAGATCACCATAAGTTGTAACCCCATTCATGATACCTTTCGATAAAGAACTATATAAAAATGTCGGATTGTGATAATTGTTACCACTGTCTAATTTACCGATAGAGATGCTGTAATCAGCTACTCCCTCTCTCTTCATTTCAGGAAGAGAAGAGTAAGGTTGTATGAAACTGTGTTCTGAGCCATCAGACTCTTTTACAGTAACGACCAAATCACCGGATAATCCTGAGATATAAAAATCATTGAGTTCAAAAGGACCAGCAGGTACATTGGTTTGATAAACTATACGATCATTTTGACGAATGGTAACCACAGCCTGGCTATTGGCAAACCCAATTACTTTTGGTGTATAATTACGAAGAATACTTTTAAGCATCTCATCATTACTGAACAAACTTGCCCCCTTATAAGAAAAAGGCTCCATTATCATCCCACCTGTATTTAACTCACCTAATTTAAAAGTTGAGCGAAATTTACCAAAGTCTTTCTCAATATAGGTATTATAAAAATTTGCACTTGACGTACTTGATTGAGTATAAAGCGAACTCGTTTCAAATGCTGACCATGAAGCATTTGTACGAAGCTTCCATGCCAGCGCATTAACTCCTAAATTAAATAGGGCATACTGACTTTTAGTAGTGGTTTTTTCGTACTTATTATAATTTCCTGAAAAACGATAATCCATCAAAAAAGCGGGGACTCCATATTCCCAGCTTTCTGGATTAGATTTTAGCTGATTATAGGAACTTAAATAAGCCTGAGGGATACTGATGTCAACTCTTGACGTGACTTGTTCAAATTCAACACTACTATATGGGATAATTTTTATTATATTATCAGCAGTGTATTGAGCTCCAATATAAAACCCGGGAATGGTATTTTTTTTAATTAGCGGGTCAAAAAAACCTGACGGAAATGTTGGTGCCAAGGCTCCTTTTTCACCATTTTTAAAAAAAAGTTGCTTTCTGGTATAAAACTGACCATTAATATATATGCTTACATCACGCTCCCCTTCAAGACCGCCGCCTGGCCGAGAAAAAATGCTCAAATCAATAGCAACCTCCTGCCCAGAGACATCTGATGCCAAAAGAGACGGGTCGAAATAATCTTCAGCAAAAGAATTAGCACTTATACCACATATAATAATTGAGATAATATAATTACTTCGATTCATCACTTTATATATTTCTTGATTTAATTAAAAACGATTGGCATATTCTGCGTCACAACTATTGGCACATCAATCGTTACATTTTGATAATTATCCCTTTTGGGTATAGCGGAAACAGATAAAAAGTAAAGGTCATTAACCTCACATTCTTTTTTTCTTCCTAAATATATTACTCCAAGATTTGTTTGTGTATTTTGTTTTGCAAGCCTGATTGGCGGATTAACTAAAAAAGGAGCATCTCTACACTTATCCTCAACAGCAGCATCATATGTGACTCTTGAATGTAATATATAATCCTCATTAGTTTCATTATAAAAGATGACATTAGAAACTTTGTTTTTAGTCACAGTAATTGACATTGGTTCTATAGCTAATCCATTTGCTTTTATTGCAAATGAAAGAAGAACCAAATATAGCATCATAAAAAATCGCATTTTATTTATTCTTTTTTATTTGTGATGTGTAATTTTTTAGGGCTCCATAATCATTAATAATAGCATATTGAATTTTATCTCCTCCCTGCGCTTTAACTTTCAATGTGGTTGATGTCATTGGTAAAATAATATATGAAACACCATCTCCTTGGTGTTTTTTACCATTAATGTTCACATGGTGTAACTGTACTGCATATTTTGTTGGATTATTAACGCGAATTTCCCCATTTGAGCCTACATTCCACTCTAATTTTTCTGGCTCAGGATTTGCAGGTAATGTTTCTGGACGGTAAAACATAGGAACTTTAAATCGAAAAGCCAATGTTAACCTTGCTTCATTCTCTGTCTGTGTATCTCTCTTTCCTAATCCTGCAGGAATAGAATGAGATACTATCCAATACAGAGACTCATGATCTGGCTGAGGGTTTGCTTTTTTTATTATACGAACTACCGGTTTTGATTTAGGTTCAACCCTTATAACTTCTGGTAATGTGACAAAATCATCTGTTTTATTTCCATTAGCATCTTCTATCCATGATTGTACAAGCCATGCTTTATTTGGGTCAGTATTATCTATCGAATAGATAGCCCTCCCATCCTTTTCGTCAAAAATTATTTTTGATTCATGAGGACCAAAAGTCGAAGCTAAAGTTTCTCCTCCGCATATACATATAAAACAAAAAGATAAAAGATATTTCAAAATAGGATTTATCATAACTTTAATTTCTAGATTTAACGTTTTTATTAAGAGGGAATCCTTTCCCTCTAAGCATGAAAAAACTGATTTATGATTAAGGCTGCCCTGGTGCTGCCACAGCAGCGGCTTTCACAGTAATGAAACCAACTGCATTCACATTACCTGCTGTCACGTTTGTTGTACCCACTTTTTTCATATAAGCTTGCAATTCGATTTTTTGATTAGGAGCTGCACCACCACCAATATCATTAATGACAGTAGCAGTTTGCTCAGCACCCATATTAATTGCAGTTGGTCCACTTGCATCAGCTGTCGTAATATAAACACCCACATTGTTTGCAGATGTATCTCCGGCATCTGGAGAGATATAAGTTGTATCACCTTGGTTTTTAGATGTAATCTGATATTTGATGCTATTTACAGTCGAGTCACAGTTTTCAAGATTAACAGTAAAGGATTGTGGTTTCGATGTACCATTAGCGTTTAATGCAGTTGCCTGAACTTCGCCTAAATTAATGTCAATGCCAGCGGTATCTGCAGTATTAATCTGACAAAGGCTGGATGTCACTTTGCCGTTGAAGTTTAACTGGGTTGAACTGCTGTCATTTGTAGCAGCCATAGCTGAGCCGCTTACGACCATTGATGCGATGAACAGAGACATGACTGTCTTTTTCATATACATAATTCCTTAAAAATTTTCAACAAAGGTCTCTGAATTCTAATTAATTTGAATTCAGATGCGGGCATTAATAAATGCCTTCGTTTACTACGTAGTTATATAGAGCATATTCTACAATGCTTCACAACCAGCAAAAACAGAATACATCTCTCTCCGTAAAACTGGAATAGCAAAAAACCACACAAAAATCAAACCAAATAAATACCCACTCAATGTTAAAATAAGTGCATCACAATTAAATAAATCTATGAACAAGTCTTTTAGGATTTACAACAAAATAATTGTTATAAATTTTGATAAGTTTGATATGCGTTTAACTAATCTCTAATGAAGTCATTGCTGTTTTTTTATCGGTAATTTTATTAATTCACGGTTCTTTTCAGTTTAAAATATAAATAATTTTATATAGTTTATATTTGAAGGAGTCAACCGCGCCTGTCTGGATGCTGCCTGTAATGCTGATGCTTGTAATATGTCGACGGTCGATATTCAGTTCGCCTCCATGCACAACAGGATATCGTAACTGCGGCGCAGTTCGTGAGACTCCCGCTCCTGAGCCTTAAAACCCTAACGTTCAGTGATATCAGTCTGCCATCATCACCACCGGTGTTCCGTTCACGCCTACGAAGCCAGGTTCGTAGCGTCTCTGGCGTTCAGTCAATCTTCGGGGCAATGGAAGTGATAACTGCCCACTGTGAGCCGTATTCGTTCTGCCCCTTCAGAACCATGCGTATGGCTTGCTGACGGCTCTCTGGGGATATTCGGTATTCACTGTAGCGTTTATTACACGCAGGTGAAGCGTCCTGTTAACGTGCAACGAATTGAATTACGAAGTCGGGTGAGGGCTTTCCATGCTCTCAGGCGTGGCGCGCCGGGAAATCAGTCAGATGTTGCGCCAGAGTGGCGTTGATGCAGGCCGGTGGCTGGCACGACGACTGATGTGGGAATGCGGGCTGACAAGTCGACAGCCGGTTAAACATCACTACCGGGTAAACGAAGACAAAAGTCTGCCATTGCCAAATATATTGAACCGGCAATTTAACCCCGCCGCACCAGACCGCGTCTGGTGCGGCGACATCAGTTTTATTCTCCTGCAGGACAAATGGTGTTATCTCGCGCTCGTTGTTGAGCTATATTCACGGCGGATTATCGGTTCAGCCCTCTCATTAACCGCTGATGCTGAGTTGGTGTGCAGGGCTTTGCGTAATGCACTGGAAACACGACCGCGTGATGGCGCCTGCTGTTTCATTCAGATCAAGGTGTTCAGTATAAAAGCAATAAATACAGAAAGTTACTCTGGCGTTATGGGGTAATGCAACGTATGAGTCGCAGAGGGAATTGCCTGGATAATTCGCCGATGGAAAGAGTCTTTCGCAGTCTTAAAAGTGAATGGCTTCCGAAAGGTGGTTATGGTGATTTTAGCCATGCGGTACGCGATATAAACCAGTGGATTAATGGTTATTACAACGTTTATCGACCTCATACAAACAACGGTGGTTTGATCCTACCCACGTAATATGGACACAGGCCTAAGCGAGGTTCTTGTTTTCAA
>ERZ791603.2475-NODE-2475-length-11681-cov-13.805522_pt1 | contig 11681 bp, 8 predicted proteins | sample MGYA00509966_ERZ791603 | MGnify/ENA primary metagenome ERZ791603 (study PRJEB30046, sample SAMN00791931) | human gut metagenome | study: EMG produced TPA metagenomics assembly of the A metagenome-wide association study of gut microbiota in type 2...
GGCGCACTACTGGTTAGCCGTCCGCTGGACATCGACCTGCCGCAGTTAATCGTCAAGGATACGCGTCTGGCGTTTGGTGAACTGGCTGCATGGGTTCGCCAGCAAGTTCCGGCGCGCGTGGTTGCTCTGACGGGGTCCTCCGGCAAAACCTCCGTTAAAGAGATGACGGCGGCGATTTTAAGCCAGTGCGGCAACACGCTTTATACGGCAGGCAATCTCAACAACGACATCGGTGTACCGATGACGCTGTTGCGCTTAACGCCGGAATACGATTACGCAGTTATTGAACTTGGCGCGAACCATCAGGGCGAAATAGCCTGGACTGTGAGTCTGACTCGCCCGGAAGCTGCGCTGGTCAACAACCTGGCAGCGGCGCATCTGGAAGGTTTTGGCTCGCTTGCGGGTGTCGCGAAAGCGAAAGGTGAAATCTTTAGCGGCCTGCCGGAAAACGGTATCGCCATTATGAACGCCGACAACAACGACTGGCTGAACTGGCAGAGCGTAATTGGCTCACGCAAAGTGTGGCGTTTCTCACCCAATGCCGCCAACAGCGATTTCACCGCCACCAATATCCATGTGACCTCGCACGGTACGGAATTTACCCTACAAACCCCAACCGGTAGCGTCGATGTTCTGCTGCCGTTGCCGGGGCGTCACAATATTGCGAATGCGCTGGCAGCCGCTGCGCTCTCCATGTCCGTGGGCGCAACGCTTGATGCTATCAAAGCGGGGCTGGCAAATCTGAAAGCTGTTCCAGGCCGTCTGTTCCCCATCCAACTGGCAGAAAACCAGTTGCTGCTCGACGACTCCTACAACGCCAATGTCGGTTCAATGACCGCCGCTGTTCAGGTACTGGCTGAAATGCCGGGCTACCGCGTGCTGGTGGTGGGCGATATGGCGGAACTGGGCGCTGAAAGCGAAGCCTGCCATGTACAGGTGGGCGAGGCGGCAAAAGCTGCTGGTATTGACCGCGTGTTAAGCGTGGGTAAACAAAGCCATGCTATCAGCACCGCCAGCGGCGTTGGCGAACATTTTGCTGATAAAACTGCGTTAATTACGCGTCTTAAATCACTGATTGCTGAGCAACAGGTAATTACGATTTTAGTTAAGGGTTCACGTAGTGCCGCCATGGAAGAGGTAGTACGCGCATTACAGGAGACTGGGACATGTTAGTATGGCTGGCCGAACACTTGGTCAAATATTATTCCGGCTTTAACGTCTTTTCATATCTGACGTTTCGCGCCATCGTCAGCCTGCTGACCGCGCTGTTCATCTCGTTGTGGATGGGCCCGCGCATGATCGCCCGTCTGCAAAAACTCGCCTTTGGCCAGGTCGTACGTAACGACGGCCCGGAGTCTCATTTCAGTAAACGCGGTACTCCGACCATGGGCGGGATCATGATCCTCACCGCGATCACCGTTTCCGTTCTGCTGTGGGCCTATCCATCTAACCCGTACGTCTGGTGCGTACTGACGGTATTAATCGGCTACGGCATCATCGGTTTCGTTGATGATTACCGTAAAGTCGTGCGCAAAGATACCAAAGGCCTGATCGCCCGCTGGAAGTATTTCTGGATGTCGGTGATCGCCCTGGGCGTGGCCTTCGCGCTGTATCTGGCGGGGAAAGATACCCCGGCAACCGAGCTGGTGGTGCCGTTCTTTAAAGACGTAATGCCGCAGCTGGGGCTGTTCTATATCTTGCTGGCCTACTTCGTTATCGTCGGTACCGGCAACGCCGTCAACCTGACCGACGGCCTCGACGGCCTGGCGATTATGCCGACCGTTTTCGTCGCGGCAGGCTTTGCGCTGGTGGCATGGGCCACCGGCAACATGAATTTTGCCAACTACCTGCATATCCCGTATCTGCGCCACGCTGGCGAGCTGGTGATCGTCTGTACGGCGATTGTCGGGGCGGGGCTGGGCTTCCTGTGGTTCAACACCTACCCGGCGCAAGTCTTTATGGGCGACGTCGGTTCACTGGCGCTCGGCGGCGCGTTGGGCATTATCGCCGTGCTGCTGCGTCAGGAGTTCCTGCTGGTGATCATGGGCGGGGTTTTCGTGGTGGAAACGCTGTCGGTTATTCTGCAGGTCGGCTCCTTTAAGCTGCGCGGTCAGCGCATCTTCCGCATGGCGCCGATCCACCACCACTATGAACTGAAAGGCTGGCCGGAGCCGCGCGTTATCGTGCGCTTCTGGATTATTTCGCTGATGCTGGTGCTGATTGGCCTGGCGACGCTGAAGGTACGTTAATCATGGCAGATTATCAGGGTAAAAAAGTCGTCATTATTGGGCTGGGTATGACCGGCCTGTCATGCGTGGACTTTTTCATGGCGCGCGGCGTAACCCCGCGCGTGATGGACACCCGCGTCGCGCCTCCGGGGCTGGATAAATTACCCGAATCGGTCGAATGCCATGTCGGCGGACTCAATGATACCTGGCTGCTGGCGGCGGACCTGATTGTCGCCAGTCCGGGGATTGCGCTGGCCCATCCTTCGCTCAGCGCAGCGGCCGACGCTGGCGTAGAGATCGTTGGCGATATCGAACTGTTCTGCCGCGAAGCGCAGGCGCCGATTATCGCCATTACCGGTTCTAACGGCAAAAGCACTGTTACTACCCTGGTGGGCGAGATGGCGAAAGCCGCTGGAGTTAACGTCGGCGTGGGCGGCAATATCGGCCTGCCGGCGCTGATGCTGCTGGACACCGATCGAGAGCTGTATGTGCTGGAGCTCTCCAGCTTCCAGCTGGAAACCACCTCCAGCCTGCAGGCGGTGGCGGCAACCATCCTCAACGTGACTGAGGACCATATGGACCGCTACCCGCTGGGGCTGCAGCAGTATCGCGCGGCGAAGCTGCGGATTTACGAGAATGCGAAGACCTGCGTGGTGAACGCGGACGATGCGCTCACCATGCCGGTACGCGGGGCGGACGAACGCTGCATTAGCTTTGGCGTCGATGTCGGTGACTACCACCTTAACCGCCAGCAGGGCGAAACCTGGCTGCGCGTTAAAGGTGAGAAAGTCCTCAATGTGAAAGAGATGCCTCTCACCGGTCAGCATAACTACAGCAACGCCCTGGCGGCGCTGGCGCTGGCCGAGCTATGCTACAACACCTTACTCGAAGAGGGTGAAAAAGCGATGCTGGCCGCCGAACAGCACGTGGTCACCCCGGCGCTGGAGCGGGTGGTGGAAGCCAACACCTATCTGAGCGGCGTGGGTTTCGAAAGCGGTGGTCTCGCGGCGGCGCACGCGATTCATAACGGCATGACGGCCATCCCTGACGCCCATCACTATTATCACGGGGAAAAAGTGGCGTTTGGAACCCTGACGCAGCTGGTGCTGGAAAATGCGCCGGTGGACGAAATAGAGACCGTCGCCGCGCTGTGCCACAGCGTTGGGCTGCCGATCACCCTGGCGCAGCTGGATATCAAAGGTGATATCCCGACCAAAATGCGTCTGGTGGCGGAAGCCGCCTGCGCTGAAGGCGAAACCATTCACAATATGCCGGGCGGCGTTGATTCCGACCAGGTCTACGCCGCGCTGCTGGTGGCCGACCAGTATGGTCAGCGCTTCCTGCAGGAATGGGAATAAACCAGAGCAAAACACCCGGCGTCAGCCGGGTGTTTTTTATGCATCTCTGCAGGCCGGAGCAGGCTATGCCCCTCGTCTCTTGATACTGATCATCGCCAACGCCAGTACTATCAACGCAATGCCACAACCTTCCACCTTTCCTGGATTTTCATGTAGTAGACACCAGGAAAATAGCACGCCACAGACCGGTACGGCCAGCGTACTCAGACCGGCTATACTTGCCGGTAAATTACGCAGTACAAAAAGCCACAGACTCCAGGCCAGCGCCGTTGCAAGGATTGCGCTGTAAGCCAGGGCCCAGAAAACGTCGGGCTGCCAGTCTACCGCCCGTTGCGGGACGAGCCAGGCCACTACGCTCATTACTACGGCGGCATATAGCATCTGCCATGTCGTTAGCGCCAGCAAATCAACCTGCGGATACCGGGTATACATACGCTTCGCGACGATCGCACCTGCCCCCCAGCTCACGCCGGAGAGGATCGCCAGCAAGGCGCTTTTCAGGGAGGTAAAATCGAGTTGCCAAGGCTGAAGTACGAGTATCAGGCCCACGCATGCCACCCCGATGGCGATATACTGCCATCGCCGCATGCGCTCACCTAAGAATAACGCGGCCATCACCACTACCCAGAATGGCATGGTATAACTCAGGATCGCCACTTTACCGGCGCCACCGCTCATTAGCGCCCACTGTGCCAGACCGACCATGCCGCAGGTTTGCAATAACGCGATCGCCAGGGTGTAGCCGAAAGGCGTCGGCTTGAGCGCTTTACCGCGGATCAACATCACTATCCATAGCACCACGGCGCCAAAAATACAGCGCAGCGCCGTGAAGTCAAAAGCGCCGATATAGCTCGTCACTTGCTTCATCGCGATCCAGCTAAAGCTCCAGATCAGCGTTAATAACGCCAAACCGCCAAACGCCAGTGGATCGCTCTTCCTTGCCATTGCATAACCCATCCCTGTCAATTATCAGGCTGGCACTATACGCGCTTTATCTTCTGCTCTCCCCTGACCTGTATCAGCGTTTTGGGCAAAAAAAAGCGATGGCGAATACCGGCTTCGCCATCGCACTAAACGTTAATGAAAACTCAGGCCGGGCGTACGCCCAGCGTATGGCAGATGGCGTAGCTCATCTCGGCGCGGTTCAGGGTGTAGAAGTGGAAATCCTTGACCCCTTCCCGGCTTAAGATCTTCACCATGTCCATGGCGATATTCGCCCCCACCAGTTGACGGGTTTCGGCGTCGTTATCCAGCCCTTCGAACATTTTTGACATCCACACCGGGATACGGACGTTGGTCATATCCGCAAACTTTTTCGCCTGTTTAAAGTTGGAGACCGGCAGGATACCGGGAATGATTTCCACGTCGATGCCTGCCGAGACGCAGCGATCGCGAAAACGCAGGTAGCTTTCCACATCGAAGAAGAACTGGGTGATCGCGCGGTTGGCCCCTGCTTCTACTTTGCGTTTCAGGTTCAGTAAATCCGCCTGCGCGCTTTTCGCCTCCGGATGCACTTCCGGATACGCGGCGACAGAGATATCAAAATCGCCTACCTCTTTCAGCAACGTCACCAGATCGGCGGCGTACATATCCGGTTTACCGCTGCCCGGCGGCAGGTCGCCGCGCAGGGCGACGATATGGCGGATACCGTTGTTCCAGTAATCCTGAGCGATAGTGCGCAACTCATCGCGGCTGGCATCGATACAGGTCAGGTGCGGCGCTGCTTCCAGGCCGGTTCGCTCTTTAATGCCTTTGATGATGCTGTGGGTGCGATCGCGCTCGCCAGAGTTCGCGCCATAGGTTACCGAAACAAACTTCGGTTTCAGACTGCTCAGGCGATCGATGGATTTCCACAGGGTTTGCTCCATTTCACTGGTGCGCGGCGGAAAGAATTCAAAAGACACATTAATCTGGCCCTGGACTTCCGCCAGGCTCTGATTCAGGGCTTCCCGCTGATTGGCGTGAAAAAAGCTCATACCTTACCTCATCAATCGCATGTAATGGCTGTTATATTGCGAACTTCTATACGTTTAGACGTCCAGATGTAAAAATGACGGAAAAGCGCGCGGGCGTCAATAGAAAAATCTGCGTAAAGAGTGAGGAATAGGTCACCTACTTGAAAAAAGTTCATCTTCCGATCACCTGACCACGCACAGGAAGCGGCTCGGTGGGCAATATAAGGTGGCTCGCGAGTCAGCCTGAGACTAGCCAGTCGCCAGAATGCCATCCAGCAGAGAAAGCCATTGCTGCACGGACTCTGCCTGGTGAGGCGGATAAATCACCCCAAGGCTTAACGGCATCGCGTCGCCCTCAGCCACCGGGCAGAACGCCACCCCCTGACGCTGAATCGCGGAAAAGGACGCCGGCAGCAGGATCATGCCTTCCCCGCGCGCAATACGCGCCAGCAGCACATCATGCTCGGCCGGCTCTTCCACATACGTCGGGGCATAGCCAGCCCGGTCGAAAATACGGCGCGTGTAGTCAAAGAAACCAGGATTACGCTCGCGTTTAAACCAGAACAGCGGCCGATGATTGAGCGCGCTTAACGTCAGCCCTGGCCTGGCGGCTTCCGGCCAGGAGGCAGGTAATGCCGCAATGAGCGGCTCATGATACGGCAATGGGTGCAGGTGCAGCCCTTCAGTATTGAGCGGCAACGCGACCAGCGCCGCATCGAGTTTGCCTTTGCGTACCTGCTGAGCCAGCGCCGGTGAGGCGTGGCGGGTGATATGCAACGCGCGGGTATGTTCGCTCAGCGCAGCCTCAACGGCGGCGAAAATGCCCTGTTCGAAGGCCGTCGTCACGCCCAGACGTAGAGCCTGCGGCGAGTGGGCGGCGAGCTCACTCAATGCCGCCAGCGTGCGTTCCTGGAGCGCCAGCAGAGGTTGAATCATCTCCAGCACCTCTTTACCCGCGTCGGTCAGGATCAGGCCTTTGCTATGGCGCTGAAACAGCGTCACCCCCAGCTGCGCTTCCAGATGGCGGATATGGCGGGTCAGCGGCGGCTGCGAGATAAATAACCGCTGCGCCGCCCGGCTGATGTTATTTTCCTCCGCTACCACGGCAAAGGCGCGCAGCAGGCGAATATCCAGGGAATGTAATCGCGAAGTTGTCATACTGAAAAGGTATCACGAAAAGGGTATTACTCAAGTCCGGCACACTTCCCTACCCTTCCTCTTAACGCACCATCACAGAGAGGAAAAAACGATGTCCAGCGAACGTTACATCATCGGTCAGGAAATGCTTCAGCGGGTGGATGGTAAGGGCGGGGAAGCCGTCGTCGACAGCCTGCGGGATATCGCCCCCGATTTCGCCCGCTATCTGATTGAGTTCCCCTTCGGCGATATTTACGCCAGGCCAGGGCTCGATTTACGCAGCCGGGAAATCGCCACCATCGCCGCGCTCACGGCGTTGGGTAACGCCGAGCCACAGCTGAAAGTACACATTGCCGCAGGATTAAACGTCGGCCTGACGCAAGAGGAGATTACGGAAGCGATCATGCAGATGGCAGTCTATGCCGGATTCCCGGCGGCCCTCAACGGCCTGTTTGCCGCCAGGGCGGTATTTGCGGCCCACTGATCGCTTAAGGCCGGGCTGACTGCCCGGCCTTAAAAACTTATTTCTTCACATCGACAACGCGCTGCCCGCTAAGCTGCTCATCCGTTATCTTTTGCCCGGCTTTGAAATAGTCTACGACCGCATTTGAAACGTAATAGCCGCCGGAGGTATTACGCGCCTGCCCCTCGGTAAACGCGACAAAACCATCGCCGCCATCTGCAAGGAAGCTGTTGGTGGCAATATGGTAAACCGTCGTATCGTCAATCGGTTTACCGTTTAGCCTGAATAACACAACGCGCTGGCCCACAGGTTTGCTGCTGTCATACTTCATTTCCAGTCCCCGGGAGACCTGCAGCACGCCGTTGCTCAACCCGGCGCCATGCTCCATCAGGCTACGCAACTGCTTCCCGGTTAGATCCATGGTGACCAGCTCGTTGGGAAACGGGAAGGTGCTGATAACGGCGCCCATGCTCACCGCCCCGGCGGGGATCTCATTCCGGATCCCGCCCGAGTTGGTTAACGCCATCTGCGTACTCCTACCTGCTGCCAACAGCAAGGCGTCAGCGGCAAGATTGCCCAGCGGCGAAGAGATACCATACGCACGGGTCAGTTCAACGGGCGATTGTGTAATGACCTGCTGCACCAGTTGATCAAGTTGCTTATTCCAGCCGTCGATGACCTGTTTTGTCTGCGGATCAGGCTTCCACTCATCGGCATAAAGCGTCTTCAGCTCAAAGTGCTTCACCGTGAATTGGTGCGGTTTCTCCTGATAATCCAGCACCAGTTTACCCACATCGATGCCGCCGCTATCGGTAGAAAGGATCAACGTATTACCCACTTTAATGGGCTCCGGTGTGCCAACGTGAGCATGGCCGGTAATTAAAACGTCCAGGCCTTTCACCTGACCCGCAGTCTGAATATCTTTATCCAGCGCACGACGCACATCGGTTCCCCCCTGGCTCGACTGACGCGCCGGGACGCCTTCATGGATCAGGGCCACGGTCAGATCCACTTTACCGTTAAGTTCATCGATATAATGCTGTAGCCATTTCACCTCATCGCGCGCTTCGATACCCACTCGCGTCGCGGCAGAAACGGTGTCATTAAAAGCAAACACGCCGTGCAGGCCAATCACGCCAATTTTCACGCCATCTTTTTCGATAATGGTATAGGGTTTATCCCAGAACGATTTATCGCTGTTCTGATAAAAAATATTGCCCTGAACAATCGGGAATGTCGCCTGGCTAAGCTGAAGCAACGTATTATCCCAGCCGTGATCGAACTCATGATTACCGATAGTCACCGCATCGTAGGACATCGTATTCATAATATCGATTATCGCTTTGCCCTTAGTCAGGCTACTGATGTAAGGCCCGGTAAAATAATCTCCGGCATCAAAAAACCAGGTCGCGTTATTTTTCGCTTTTTCCTGTTTCACCATCGTCGTGATATTCGCCCAACCGCCAATATCTCGTTTACCATCCGCTATCCATGGCACTTTATAAGGTTCGACATGGGCATGAAGATCGTTGGTATAAATTATGGTGACATCTTTGGCGCAGGCCCAGAAAGGCAAAGTCAACAGAAGTGCTGCGCTCATTGTTTTTAGTTTCATCGGAGTTCCTTTCAGAGTGATAAAGAACCGCTAAGTTACGTTCTGAAAGACTTTTTTATGTGAGAGCATTCACAGTTGTATGCAACCTGAGCAGGACAAAATTAACGACCTGTAAAAATCGTTGGTATTGACCTGCCAGTGGATACTCTCTTTACCATTAACGCCTGTAAAACTTTTGGCTGCCGCAATTTAGGTTTACCGTCTGCGGCTGAGTATCATTTCCCGAATTTTCGGCTGGGCTACCCGGCGCTCTACTGCGCAGCCTGCGGCAGCTATCCCCCCCTGTTTAACGAACGGGAATTCCGCCCCTGGCTGGCGGCTTATCTGACGGATCATGCCCGCCGCTACGGCTATTTTTGCCCGGTATGCTATCAGCGGGATATTATTCGCTACGGCCGCAATCCGCAGGGTACGCAACGCCTTCAGTGCCGCCACTGTAAAAAGGTCTGGACGCCAAAATTCCCACACATCGCCCCAATTGAAGCCCCACGACGTATTTGCAGCGTACCGTTGATAGCGCCATTCCAGGGTAATGCCGCCGGGCAAAAGCTCTATTTTTTATTAAGCTTTGATGCCGTGCGCGGTAATGTTATTCATCTTACCTCTAATTTCACTCCTTTCGCGGTAGGCGAATCATTACGCTATCACTGGCGCGGCGGACAAGCCGACAGGGAGGAGACTGACGATATTATTCAACGTATTTCTCTCACTGAAATGCGCTTTTTACAACGCAGTCAGTTCGATGAAATCCAGTACGGCAGCGCAATGCAAAAGCGCCATGCCCGCGGCAATATATTGCGCCCGGTTATCGCCGCGCACGGTCATTTCAAACTGCTCAGCCAGCGGTTTCCAGAGGTGAAAACGCACGTTATTGCGCATGAATGCTTTTTACGCGGCGCGGCGATCGTTGCCTGGGCGCCGCTTTTTCGTCAGCGGCAAGGCGATCTATGGTATGTGGAAGAAGAGATAAGGAACCCAGCCAGCCCGGATCCGTGGCAGCTACAGGGGAAAACCCATCATGGCTGGTGGCAAAATTCATGGCAGCGTTGGACGCAGGAAGAGAATCAGAAAATGGTCTGCCGGCTTGCCGGCACTGAAGAAGAGAACGCCTTTCTACCAGACCTTGCGGCCAGCCGACGGTTTACAATATGGCTGAAAAACAGACCCGCGTTTGCGCAGAGCGCCCTGTATTCCGCAGGGCGCGTAACGCAAATAGTGGCCTCACTGGTTCAAGAGTATAACGCGACGCTTACAGCAGCTGCGCCAGGCGGTTAATATCCGACTGGATCGCCCCGGCGGTCACATCGCGCCCGGCGCCGGGCCCGCGGATCACCAGCGGGTTATCGCGATACCAGCGGCTTTCGATGGCAAACACGTTATCGCACGGCAGCAGCGCCGCCAGCGGGTGCTCTTCGCGTACCGCTTCCACACCGACGCGTGCTTTGCCGTTGGCATCAAAGCGCGCCACGTAGCGGAGCACCAGCCCCATCTCGCGGGCCGCTTCCAGACGCTGCAGCATCTGCTCGTTCAGCTCTTCGCCATTCTCAAAGAAGTGATCGACCGACCCCTCTTCACAGTGCGCCGGCACCAGTGATTCCACACGCACCTGATCCGGTTCGATGTCATAGCCCGCTTCCCGCGCGAGGATCACCAGCTTACGCATCACATCCTTACCGGACAGATCGACGCGCGGATCCGGCTCGGTCAGCCCCTGCTGCCACGCCTGATCCACCAGGTCGGTGAACGGCACGGTGCCATCAAACTGCAGGAACAGCCAGGAGAGCGTTCCCGAGAAGATACCGCTCAGGCCGAGAATAGTATCGCCGCTGTCGATCAGGTCGCGCACCGTATGGTTCACCGGCAAGCCGGCGCCCACGGTGGCGTTATATAGCCAGTGGCGCCCCGTCTTCTCAAACGCATCGTGGATCTGACGATATTTATCACTGCTGCTGGCGCCCGCCAGCTTGTTGGCGCTAATGACGTGGAAGCCATGGCTGGCAAAATCAAGATACTGGTCGGCCAGCTGTTCGCTGGCGGTGACGTCCAGCACCACTAAATCATCATACGGGTGCGCGCGCATCCACAGGAACAGCGACTCTTCATCCTGCTCCACCGCTTCATCGTTGAAGAAAGCCAGCGCCCGGCTGGCATCCAGCCCGTCGTAATTCAGCAGGCTGCGTTTACTGTCGACTACGCCGGCGAGAATAAACTCGAAACCGGTACGCGCCGAGAGCGTAGTTTGTTCACGGGCGAAAAGCTCCAGCCAGCGGGAACCAATGTTCCCTTTGCCGAACAGCATCAGGCCAATACGCTTTTCGGCGCGAAACAAGGACTGATGCAGCCCCTGGATCAGGCTTTCCGTCGGCCCGGCGCGTAGCACCGCCACCAGGCTGATCCCCTCTTCAGACTGCCAGGTGAACTCCACCGGCTGCCCTTTGAGCTGCTGCCAGAAACGGTGGCAGTGCAGCGGGTTACGGGTGACTCCCGCGCCCACCATCGCCACCAGCGCCAGCTTCTGACGCAGACGCAGCTCGCCCGGCAGACCGGCTTCATCGAGCAATTTCAGCGCGCTGTCGGCCACCTCGGAGGTATAGCAGAACTGCAGCAGCTTACGGTCGGCATGGACGCCAACGGCTAACGGGCGCAGCTGGGCGCGTTTGAGCAGAGCGTCCAGCTCTTTATGCGCCAGTTTGAAATCGTGACCGGCCGGCACCTGGAACTCCACCAGGCAGACGTCGTCATGGCTGGTGACAATCCGTGCGCCGGTACCGGAGGCCAGCACGCGCTCAATGCGCGTGGAACCCTGTTCCGGCGTGTAGCTGCAGCGTAACTGCAGATCGATATCACTGGCGGAAACCGGCTGTAGCGTGCGGGCATGGAGCACCGGCGCGGCCAGGCGCGCCAGCTCGCTGGCTTCGTCCAGAC